>JQIA01000618.1_pt1 | contig 18440 bp, 16 predicted proteins | sample 811431 | NCBI WGS metagenome assembly JQIA01 (sample SAMN02998118, study PRJNA258478) | marine sediment metagenome | biome: marine; feature: seafloor; material: sediment; isolation source: oil-polluted sediment collected from 3 locations (0.5 km, 0.7 km and 0.9 km)... | place: USA: Gulf of Mexico ...
ACCATATGTACTACTTCAAGCCTGGCCAGACACTAAATCTTGTATATGGGCCCTTTTCCTTAGCCATCTTATTTACTTTTTACGAATGCATCAACCTTGATAAATCTGATATGTTTACGATGCTGATCTGCAGCACTTTATAACGTTTTTATTAAGGATGTTGGCATTTGGCGGGCATAGCCCGCCCTATGATATTTATATTGCCGGGGCTCTTTTTTATTTTGCTGTACTAATCGTAGGGCGGGCTGTGCTCGCCGATCAGATCGTCATCCTTAAATATAGTTCATGAATCCTCAATTGCTATCGTCATTAAATTTGCGGTGGTTTTGCTGCCTGTTCTATGGCCGTCCATGCACCTCTGATAAAGCGCTTTAAGGTCTGCAACAGTGTCAATATCATTCAGCTCCGGCAACAGGTAACAACGATAATTGTTTTGGTTTACAATGGCAAGTGTTTCCTGAAGCACCGTTGGCGTTGACCAGTTGATGTCTTCAAATACTACCGGTGAAAAGGTCTGACTGTTAAAGCCGATCAGATAATATCCACCATCCTGTGCCGGTGCAAGGACAAGGTCATTATTGTCCAACATGGAAAATGCCTGAGATAGTATTTCCGTCGTTACATCAGGAATATCCGTGCCGATCAGGATTGCTTTATGAATACCTGAATCAAACATTTCCTGAAATGCGTTTGACATTTTTTCCCCGATATCACCACCACTTTGAGGACGAACGGGATAATTTTGCAGCCAGTCTGAAACCATCGTTTTTTTCTCAGGCGGCCAGCAATACAAAGTGATATCGGAAACCGGCGCTGCAGCAGCAAGCGTATCTATGACAAACCCCTTATATAAGTCAAGTACAGTTTCATGATCCAGCGATGTTGCGAGCCGGGTCTTCACCGTTCCCTTTTCAGGCGCACGGAGAAAGATAATGGTCTTGTTTTTATTGTTTTCAGGCATTTTTTTCTGTGCCTCCCCGTTTATAGTAATAATTATACATGGCGGCAACGTCCGGCATTTTAAAGGGCCTTTGTATCAGATAGGCTGCAAAGAGTCTTATTACTTTAAAAAAATTATCAGACCATCCTTTTTGCCAGTGCCTTGAAGATACTTTTGCATCACTGAAAAGAAAAATCCGTCGGCCACAGGATGGCAGTCTGAGACTGAATTCAATATCTTCCATCAGAGGAATATTGGGGAACAGGTTGTTATCAACGACCTCTTGCCGCCTGAAAAATTGTATCTGATCGCCAAAGCTGATGCCGAAAAAAACAGCCCGGAGTCCGTTAAGGAATTCAATCAGTTTCATTTTTGAGCCCGGTATTTCGTATAGACTTCCGGCAGCACCACCTGAAATATCCGGGTTGTGATTTAAGACGTGTTTTATTTCAGAAAATATGTGACTGTTAATGTGCGTATCTGAGTGGACCACAACAACAATGTCGCCTGTTGCCAATGTTACTCCCTGAACAATCTGTCCGCCCCGGCCACCGCCATCTTCCATCGGATTTTTATTAATGATTACTTTTGCTCCGGCATCTTCAGCATATAATCGGGTTTTATCAGTTGAGAGCCCGTCAACAACAATGATTTCGGAAACAGCCGGATCTTGTTGTATGCTCCGGATACAGGTGACGATCTTATCTTCCTCATTCAGGACAGGAATGATAACAGAGATTGATCGGAGAGGGGGGGCTGTCGTGTTGCCTGCCTTTCTTTTTATGGCATAGAGTGCTTCAAAACTGAAAAATACGTAGAAGCATGACCACTCAATAATCTGAGCCCAGATGGGCATTGTCCATTCCCCCCCATACCAGGCGACACTTTTGGTTATATAGTAAAGACCTGCGCTGAGTGATAATACAATCCAGGACGTTGTATTCCTTATAATTGCAAAGGGGAGAATCCAGCTTAAATACCAGAAGTGGATGGTTGGTGAAAAGATAATGAGGCAGGCAAAAGCAAAAAGGATTCCTCTTACCGGGTCGTTAATCCGACTTTGTTTTTTTAAATTATTAAATTTTAAGAAACAGTAGCACCAGAAAAAAACAAAAAAAAGACGGCATAAAATTCCGGGGATTTCAAGCCCGCCGGTCAGGACTCTTAATAATGAGAAGATGGATCCGTTAAAGGCAAAATCATTTTCAAACTGACGAATACCGTCAAAGACAGAAAACGGCTTTTCTGCCATAAAAGGTATGTATGGCAGTGTTATTGTAAGGATTAGGACTGGGATAAATTTGATATTATCTCTGTTAATCAGAAAAGGGACTGCAACAATAGCAATATATTTTACCTGAACAGCAAGACCTGCAAAAACAAAAAGCAGTCCCCACTTTTTAGTATCATGGCACCATAAAGCAGCCAGAAGGAAGAATATCTGCATGGAATCAAAGTGTCCATCCCCTGCAAAGCTGTATAAAATAAGCGGATTTATTGCATATAGCAATGTCCAGCGAAGATTTATTTTACGGTTTTTCAGGATCGCTGCGAGGAAAAAAATGCTGCCAATATCAAAGCCAAGAAGGATCGCCTTCAATGAATAGAACGATGAGGTAAATAATGATATCAGCGAAAAGAAAAATAGTACCACCGGGGGATAGGCTGCTGTTATGTCCGGATGATTAATGGCGCTGTGAAACGGGTATGCCGCAGCAAGCTCTTTTAACTCAGGTGCTGATGGCGGGAATATATAAGGGCTTATTCCATTTATAATAAGCTTTCCTTCCCAAAGATATCTGAAAACATCATCTGAGGGTGCCTGGAAAAAAATAAACATCCGTGCTGTGACTGCAATACCAGCTATTAGCATCAGCGATCGTCTGCCGGAGTCATTTAGCGGGTAGTAAAAAAAGAGGAGCAGGGCGGCAAACCAGATTGACGCGTATATGAGAACAAAACGCGCACCGGTCAGTCTTAATCCGTACAGGTCAATGGACCCGGAGCCTGAAGTACCCCATAAACCGCCGATAAAGCAGGTTAAGAAAAAAAACACCAGAGTAAGAATGAAAAAACGAGAGTCTAATCTGCGTCTGTCATCTGCCGAAGTCTCTGCATTTATTATCATGGGCGTTAATTATTATGATGCGCCAGTGTTAAAAAACCGGTGTAAAGGAAGCCGATTGCATATATTGCCAGAAACGGCCCAATAAGGTAGTGGCCATGCGCCAGGTAGGCAAAAAATGAAATCGTACAATAAAGACCGAGTGCAATCTCGATTAAAGCCGATACCGGCAGGGTTGTTTTGTAAACTTTTTTCTCCGCATCGCCTTTTTTCGGGGTTCTGATAAAGCCGCTTTTTTTTCCGATAAGCGCTTCAAAGACGGCCCTTGAATTGGAGATGGCTATCCCGGTGCCGATAACGATGAGTACCGGCAGCCAGATAATTCTTGAAAACCAGTTGGTGTATGCAGCACGCTGGCTTACCAGATAAAGGGCGCTTGGTGCACTCATGGAAAACAGCAGGATGACAGCGATAAACCAGAAAAGAACAGGGCCCGGTCCTGCATTGATTGCGACCATTACCGGCATTGCGAGAATCGCTAATATTAACATAAAGGGATGTACAAAATAATGTGTCAAATGGAAGAAAGCTTCTATTTTTTTGAAAAACGGTACGTCCATTTTGAACAGTTGCGGCAGGAGTTTAATGGCCGTTTCAATTGAGCCTTTTGCCCACCGGAATTGCTGGCTTTTAAATGCATTGATATCTTCCGGGATTTCTGCCGGAACGACGAGATCCGATGTATAGAATGTCCCCCAGCCCTTGAACTGTACCCTGTATGATAAATCCATGTCTTCTGTGAGTGTGTCCCACTGCCAGCCACCCCCATCATAAATGGCCGTTTTTCTCCAGACTCCTGCTGTACCGTTAAAGTTCATAAAGAGGCCACCCCAGTTCCGGGCTGATTGCTCCACCATAAAATGGCCGTCTATACCTATGGATTGTGCCCGTGTCAGCAGTGACGATTTTCTGTTTAAATGCCCCCATCTTGCCTGCACAAGCCCAAGATTATCATCAACAAGAAAATAGGGGATTGTTTTATAGAGATATTCTTTTGGGGGAACAAAGTCGGCATCAAAAACAGCAATATAGTCTCCTGTTGCAGTCTTTAGCCCTTCAGCAAGCGCTCCTGCCTTATATCCGGTACGGTCATTCCGTCTGATAACTTTAATATCATGGCCTTTACCGGCGAGTTCTTCAACGACCCTGTCAATAAGTAATGCTGTTTCATCACTTGAGTCATCAAGTACCTGAATTTCATGCATGCCTGCCGGATAGTCTATCTCACAGGTTGAACGGATAATTCTTTCAGCCACATTGAATTCATTGTAAACAGGGAGCTGTGTCGTTACAAATGGCAGTTTTCCCTCTGCCTTTCGGGCTTCAAATGTTTTAAGAATCTGATCGCTTTTTTCTGATGCTTTTTTCATGTTTTTCCGGAACAGGAAAATCATTACATAGGCATTTAAACCATAAATCATCATGGCCACAGCTGTTAAAAAGTAGATGGTTATCAAACAGAGTTTTATTACATCAATCATACAGGTCTCAACTTCCGGTTATTTGTGATGAACAGTCTGGTGAATTTGAAAATATTACAGCTTATTCAGATCCCAGTTATAGTTCAGGTAGTTTATTTTTGTTGCTTTGCCTGCTTTTTTCAGTTCTTTTTTATCTGCAACAAGTGTTTTGCTGTATTTATTCAGCAGGCCGGTGACGGACTTATACTTCTGATTAAAATCACCACCATACCATTTAAAAATTTTTGAAACTTCAAATCGGTTCTTTTTCTGATTGAAACGGTTTCTGCTTCTGTCGGATAAAAAAGTTACAAGCCCCACCTCGAGCATTGCTTCAAGCCTGTCATGGGCAAAGGCTTTGTTTTGAAGTGCCGGGCATCCGATTGAGGCGCAGACTAATGCAAAATGAATTCTTGGCTCATCATAAATGCCTTTTTCTCTTACCATACCATGCTCAATGTCATCAAGGGATATGGTTTTACCCAACAGGTTTACAAATTTTATTTTCCAGGGACTTGAACCGAATGAGCCGATTTTCCGGATCGATTTTACGGGGTAATTCCTGACAATAAGATCAATTGTAAAGGCATTGTATGCATTAATCAGAAAAGCGAGGCGTTTTTCTTTCGGCCATTTTGAAAATGTCTCTTTTTTTACGTCTGTCAGTGTTTGAAGGTAGCTGTTTAATGATGACGGATCTTTTTTCAATGCAGCATAATCGACCTTTGATTCAAGGCCGTTATTCACCATGTGCACATGCTTCTGGAGTACATCGGTAAAGGCTTTATGATTGTGGTCAAAAGCGAAAACCCTGAAGGGCAATATTAACAGAATGCTTATTATTAATAGTGTTTTTAATTTCATTGTTGATTCCTTGTTTTATAGCATTTAGGTATTGGGTCTTAGCCTTTAGCTAAGGGCACCTGCGGTGTTCTGTTTAATTAAAAGGGCTGAGCGTAGCGATTCATTCGCTAATACCCAAAAGCTAATACCTAATACCTTTTTTTCAATCTCTTTCAAAAGATAATACATCCATCGGGCAGACAGTAATACATATGCCGCAGTGAATGCAACTCGTCTCTTTATTTGAAAATGCTTCTTCGTTTTTGGCAAACGCCATGACATCAATGCCGACCTGACAATAGAGCGAACACTGGGTGCATTGGATGCATTTATGATTTGATGTAATTTTTAGTTTTCCGTATTTTTTACTTAGAAATTCCATATATTTTGCAAGCGGGCACCAGTACCGGCACCAGATTTTACCACCTAAGATCGGGTATAGGGCAATCGGAATAACAGCGATCAGCCAGAAATCAGCAATGACCACATAGCCTTTATGCCAGAGTCCGGATGCGCCTGTATTACCATTGTACATGATCATAATTACAAGTGCACTGATGATTGCCCAGAAAAGCATCACGGTGCCCATAAATTCCCAGCGTCTGCTTTTTTCACCCTTGGGTGAGAGGTGACGCCAGGTATCACCAAATGTTTCAGCAAGTCCGCCGCATCCGCATATCCAGGTGCAGAAACGTTTTCCGTGATATCTTACGGCAATCGGGATAACAACAAATGTGACTAAAAAGCCGATAGCGGCAATGATCCATTTCAGCTCTGTTGGCGATACGCCTGAGAGATTATAAAATGAATCAAAGAGGAGTGGGAACGGATTGCTTATGGCATAGGCCCGCCACCATGTGTCCGGTGGGAGGTAGACAGCAAAGAGACACTCAATGAGGCAGAATGAGAGGAGCTGAAAGACAATGAGTGATGTAAACCGGTAAATCTGATATTTGTCAGTCCAGCCTTTACTCCACCGTTTCATGGCAAGGAGGCCAAAAACCAGCATCAGAACAGTATATAAGGCTGAATACCAGAAAGACGGGTTTTTGAAAATACCCGGCAGATGTGAAATAAACTGGGCATAATCGTTGAACGGCCAGTATCCTTTTTTCCATGCATAGAGAACATAAGACGCCAGAAAGGCGAGTACGAATATGATTTTTTTATTCAGACTCCATTTATTCTCCATTTTGATGCCGGATTTATTAAAGAGCCCTGACGGCGGCTCAGCACCAATCATTTCAAAGAGGTAATTGTTTTTTATTTCGGAAGACTTACCCGATTGCAAGTTCCCAAGCGTTACAGTCTCTCTGCCTACTTCTTTCAGGCCGGTACCCATAACAATTGTAAGTTTCCCCTCACCCTCTTTGGCGCGCATTTTATCTACATTGGCTTTTTTGGGGAAAATAAATTCATCATCAATCGTTACAAGGGTAACTCTGTTGGTGTCGCACAGGGCAAGAGCCCCTTCAGCAGCAACGTCACCGCCGCCATAAATCAGAATGTCTTTATCGGTGAAATCATCAGGATCTTTTAGGAAATGGGCAATTTTCTTGGCATGGTCGAGTTCGCCTGGAACGCCTGCTTTCCTTGGGTTCCCTGCTTTGCCTGTCGACAGAAGAACAAACTTTGCCGTTAACTCTCCCCGATCAGTTGTAACAGTGAATATCTCACCGTTTTTTTTAATATCTGAGACTTTTGTGTATTCTTTGATTTCAATCAGACTTTTACGGACAGCCTTATCAAATACTTCAAGAGTTTCTTCTATGCTGCTTTCTGAGAAAGGAATATCGCCTTTAATGTCCATCTCTGTTGGTTCTGCAAGCATCAGCTTGCCTTTGGTGAAGTTTCTCAGATTCTGAAAACTTTTGCCGGAATCGAGTACTATGACTTTTCGCCCAAGCTCTTTCAGCCGCATGGCTGCCGATGTCCCTGCGATGCCGGCACCGGCTACAATAACATCATACTCCACATCGCTGTCAGTTCGTAGTGTCAGCTGTTTTTCAATTTCATCTGCAATAGCGTATCCGTCATTGAGTGCTATTTTAATCAGTGGCCTGCCTGCAACTTCTCCGGCCATGTATAGCCCTTTAACATTCGATTCACCTTCCGGACTGATAACCGGTAAAACGGGGTAGGATGGCGAGGGGCGTTCTTTTCCGAAAAGTCCCTGCATATAGTTTATCATTAAAGGCCTCCTTAAAGGACTACTGATTTCAATCATTTATTCTGGTCTGTAAGAGTGACACTCACTCTGCAATGGTGCCGCCTCATGTAAACCCGGCCCCGGCTGTACAGGCATAACAATGGTTTTCGACCACAATTTCCGTTCCGTCCGGAAATGGCGCTTCAATTTCAGAAATATGCGTTTTCTTGTCACCGGCAAAAAGCCCTGCGGCAAGATTAAAGTCACAGTCATAAACATAGCCATCCCATGAGACTGACATTAAATTTCTGCACATAAGACCGTCGACCGCTTCCGGATTGAAGTTGTCGGCTAATTTTTTTACATAAGATGAATAATTACCGGAATTTTCCAGCCAGTCTTTATATCGGCCAAGGGGGACATTGGCAAAGCTGAAAAGATTTGAAAACAGGATGTCCCACTTTGACGCAAGGACTGACCTGAATCGTTTTTCAGCCTGTTCCTGTCCGGCTGGCATAAATGCGCCGGAAGGGTTTGATACAAGGTTTAGTGTAAGGCCTGAATCGTCAATGCCGTATCCTATACTGTTAAGCTTCTGCAGCATGGAGACACTTTTATTAAAAATACCGTTACCCCGTTGCGCATCAGCCTGCTTTTCATTCACGGACGGAAACGAAGCCGTAATGATAACACCTGCATTTTTAAAACAGGTCAACAGGGTGTCATCATTTGCTTCAAACAGGGCCGAAAGATTCGACCTGAGGATGATTTCAGGTGAAAGGGGCCTGAACTTTTCGATCATGTAAGGCAGCTCCGGGTTCATCTCCGGGGCACCTCCGGTTATATCAATTGATGAGAAATTATTGTGCGCTGCGAATTCCGCAATCTCATCAACCGTTTGCCGGTTCATCAGTTCTGTTTTTTTAGGCCCGGCCGACAGGTGGCAATGTTTGCAGACCTGATTACATAACAGTCCGGTATTAATTTGAAGAACAGATGTCTTCCTTCGGGTCAGCTTTAATGCTGATTCCGACAATGTTGTATGAAAGGGTTTTATCTCGTTTGTCATAACTATATTTTAACTTTACTGAATGATTACATGGAAAGCTTCTCAGCAATATTTCGCATCTGGACACCGTGTACCAGAGATGCGCCACCCCTGATTGCGGTAACAACATGAAGCGCTTCAGTCATTTCAGCAATATTGGACCCTTTTTCAAGGCAGGTTTTTGTATAGGCATCGATACAATAAGGGCATTGAACAGCATGGGCAACAGCTAATGCGATCAGTGCTTTTTCTCTTTCAGTCAGCTCGCCGTCCGCAAAGACACTGGCATAATAATCAAAAAATTTATTTGCAAGTTCAGGTGCTTCTTCTCCGATTTCTTCAAATTTTGGGAGGTCTTCCGGGTTGTAATATGTTTCCATTGCGTTCTCCTGAAATTGTTTACTGAAATATTATAATGACTGTGGATAATCTGTAGATAATTACTTAATATGTCACATGTATCGTCATTTCTCAATAGATTATAGACGTCAACAGACGTCAGGGGAGTCAGGCGTTGGTGAAGTCAGAATGTAGAATCGCTTAGCGCTAAAGCGTCACTACGTATTGCTCTACTATTAATATCTGATGAACGCCCGTAATGGCCCCCTTGCTAATACCTAACAGCTTGTATTATTCTATCGCTATCTGATCACCTTCTGCAACTTCGCCACCAGTGATCACTTTGGCAAAAATCCCTTCCCGTGGCATGATACAGTCACCGGCCTGATAATAAATGGCACATTTTTTGTGGCACTCTTTACCGATCTGAGTAATTTCCAGTTCAACTGAATTACCTATTTTAACCTGTGTGCCAACAGGGTGGTCTTTCCATTCGATGCCAGAAGTGACAAAGTTTTCTGCAAAATCACCATAGGTAACCGTCAGTCCCTGGCTCTTTGCAAGTTCAATACTCTCTGCTGATAAAAAACTGACCTGCCTGTGCCAGTCTCCGGCATGGGCATCATTTTCAAGGCCATGGTTTTCGATGACGTTCGTCCTGCTAATAATTATTTTTCGGGTTCCTTTTTTTTTGCTGACTGCAATCGAAACAATTGTACCTGATTTATTTTTTTCCATTATTTCCCGCCTCTTGAATCATGTATACCCCGTAGGTTGAACGAAGGTTTGGTAACACGTTTATGGTTTTTCCGCTCATGTCCTGACTGTGAGTATTGATATTGATCTCTTTACTTATAGAAAATCCGACGTCTCTGGAAAACTGACGGAAGTCATTTAATGTTAAAACCCTGATATTAGGTGTAGAATACCATGTATAGGGGAGGTGCTCTGTTACAGGGGCCCTGCCGGTCAAAAGCAGCTGGAGTCTGATTCGCCAGTAACCAAAATTAGGGAAACTTACGATTACCTGTTTACCGATTCTGAGCATTTCAATCAACAGATCGTACGGCTGGAAGACCTCCTGCATTGTCTGACTTAAGATGACATAATCGAAAAATTTATCGGGATAATCCTCAATCTCATCATAAATATCACCCTGAACGACAGAAAGGCCTTTTGAAAGGCATACAGCTGCTTTTTTTTCAGAGCGTTCAACGCCTCTTTCTGCAACGTTTTTTTTTGTTTTCAGTGCATAGAGAAGATCGCCGTCACCACAGCCAAGCCCAAGTACCTTAGATCCGGGTTTTATCCATGATTCAATGATCGAAAGGTCGTATCTGATTTTTGGTGCTGATGTCTCAGTCATTTACAGCCCCCGTTCCGGATTATCATAACCGCCGGAAAGAAATCCGGTCATTATTGAGGTTAGCCGCTCATTTTTTAAAAGAAAGGCATCATGCCCGCAATCAGCTTCAATCTCACAAAAGCTGACATCAAGTCCGTTGCGTTTCAGTACTTTGACAATACCCCGTGATTGATACGTCGGGTAGAGCCAGTCTGAGGTGTAGGAGATAATAAGGAATTTTGTCCCGGCATTTTTAAGCGTTATTAATGATTCTTCATGCCGGTCATATTTTGTCAGATCAAAATAATCGGCTGCTTTTGTTATGTATAAAAGAGAGTTTGCATCAAAGCGGTCAACAAATTTCGCACCCTGATAGTGAAGATAACTTTCAACCTGAAAATCACCGTCAAATTCAAAAGAAAAATCTTTTTTATCCTGAAGCCGGCGACCGAACTTCTGTCGCATTGCTTCATCAGACAGATAGGTTATATGCCCTATCATTCTTGCAACAGAGAGGCCCTGTGCCGGTTTTTTATCATCATAATAATGACCGTTGTTCCAGTTTGGGTCAGCGATGATTGATTGTCTTGCCACTTCATTAAAAGCGATGGCAAGTGCGGAGTGTCTCAGGGTCGAAGCAAGAACGGCTGCACCACCAACCATCTCAGGGAAGCTTTGTGCCCATTTTAACACCTGCATACCCCCAAGAGAACCGCCAACCAGACATTTTAGCTTTTTAATGCCGAATGAATCGATAAGTTCTTTCTGAGCCATCACCATGTCCCGGACAGTCACGACCGGGAAATCAAGCCCATAAGGCTTGCCGGTTTTCGGATTTTCTGAAGAGGGGCCTGTTGAGCCCATGCATCCGCCTAAAATGTTTGAGCAGATAACAAAATACCGGTTGGTATCGATGCCTTTGCCCGGTCCTACCAATGTGTCCCACCAGCCCGGTTTTAGATCATTTTCAGAATAATAACCTGCCACATGGGCATCACCGGTAAGGGCATGGCAAATCAGAATGGCATTTGTTTTGTCTTCATTCAGCTGACCCAGTGTTTCGTATGCCAGCGTTACAGGCCCTAAATTTTCACCATTCTCCAGAAGCATTTCGTTCGGTGGTTCGGCAAATGTGAAGTACTTTTTTTCAACAAGGCCGGCTGAGTTTTTGAATTCCTCTGATTTCATGTATTATTTTTTGCCTCGTATTATATTGTTTTGGCCAATGCCTGATCAAGATCTTCAAGGATGTCATCGATATGCTCGATACCGACAGAGAGCCTTAAGAGACCTGGCTTAACCCCTGCGTTGTATTTTGCATCATCCTGAAAAGAGACATACTGCGTCGACCATGGGTGGATGATCAGGGTCTTGCAATCACCCAGATTGGCAAGATGGTATATCAGCTTCAGGTGGTCAATCATTTTGAAGCAGGCGCGTTCGTCTTTCAGGCCGAAAGTCAGCATTGCACCAAAGCCTTTATTGTCGAAAAGTGTCGCAGCAATTGCGTGGCTGGGGTGACCCGGCAGTCCCGGATAATTAACCCATTCAACATTCGGATGCCGGGACAAAAATGTCGCGACTTTCATTGCATTTTCCAGATGGCGCTCCATTCTGAGGACCAGCGTATCAAGGCCGGAGACGGTTAAAAATGAATGAAACGGAGCCTGAGTAGTACCGAAATTGATATGATGCTCGCGCCACATCCTGTCCAGAAAAGCAAGTTTGCCTTTTCTTTGAATAAACGGTTTAAAATCCTCGAACCGGTCATTATCCCAGTCGAAATTCCCGCTATCAATGACAACACCGCCGGTGGCAGCACCATGCCCACTTAAGTATTTTGTGGTTGAGTGGATAACGATATCGGCCCCGACTTCAATTGGTCTTAAGAGGTACGGCGTCGCAAGGGTATTATCAACAATAAGGGGCAACCCGTGTTTATGGGCCAGCGACGCAATTGCCTGTAAATCAGGTACATCCATGCCCGGGTTTCCGATTGTCTCCATGTAGATAAAACGGGTTTTGGGGCCGATGCTTTCTTCCATCTCTTTAAGGTTATCGGTAGGGACAAGTCTGGCCGTGATATTATATTTTTTAAATACCGACGTAAAGAGGATGCTTGTGGACATAAAGAGGGAATTGCCTGAAACAAACTCATCTCCGGCTCGTAATAATGCCATGCATGTATTTGATACGGCTGCCATACCGGATGCCATAACAACTGCACCGGCGCCTCCTTCAAGGATGCAGAGTTTATTCTCGAGGACTGCGTTTGTCGGGTTGGATAGTCTTGCGTAGATATGGTCTGTTTTTTTTCCGGCAAAGGTATCGCTCAGGCTTTGAGCTGTCTCATGCACATGGGATGCTGACTGATATAGCGGCGGTGTGGTTGCGCCGGACCAGTTTTCGGGTTCCTGTGCTGCGTGAATAACCTGTGTTGCCAGTCTGTATTTGCTGTTCTTTTCCATTGTTGTGTCCTGTCTGAAAAAGTTTTTAAGTCATTTTCACGGAAAAACATCCCCTGATTAATCGCGTTTTGCGATAAGTAAAAAAGGCTCAGTTTTCTACCGGATACTAAATAATATCACACTATCGATAAAGTTGCATGAATCTTGCAGATCAAAATTACCGAATTTGGTATCTAAATTAACTACCACGTTGTGGTATAGCGCGCAAGTGTAAAGGGGAGGCTTTTGGGCCCGGCAGCATTTTGCGTTGTATAGATACTGCTCCTGCTGATGCGGCCGGGGATTACTATATTAATAAGATTAGGGGGATATGATGACTTATTGGGCTTGGGTGCCCGGTCTTGAAACCGGGTTGAAAGAGATTGACAGACAACACAAAAAACTCGTGGACTATATTAACCTTATGGCAGAGGCCGTTAAGGAACTTGATGTGGCAAAGACGGAAGCTGTTTTAGATGCACTTATTAACTATACCGTTGTCCATTTTAACTTTGAAGAAAAAATGATGGATAAAGCAGGTTACGAATTCAGCTCTGAACACAAGCTGGTTCATGAGGCCTTTAAGGTGAGGGTGCTGGGTTTAAGAAAGCGGATTGAAGAGGGTGAGAGTGTTAACGCTTCCCTGATGAACATGCTTGTTAAATGGATTGTAGATCACATTAAAAAAGAAGATATGCGGTATATTGACTCAGTTAAACCCGTTCTTGCAAACAGGTCCTGGCTCTCAAAAACAACAGACAAACTCTTTACAAAAAAACTATAACCAGGAGTGGTACAAAAAAACCGGAACCTGAGTGTCTCAGATTCCGGTTTTGTTTTATTCAAAGTGTCTCATGGGAAGGACAGACATCAGAATATTGATTTGCAATCTCTGATTTTGTTTATCTTACAATCCATTATATTTATAAACAGCATCAAACGTATCTGCAAAATGGACGGTAATCTTCTCCTTCAGGTAATCCGGCAGTTCGTCAAAGTCCCGTTTATTATCAGCCGGAAGTATAAGTGTTTTAATGCCGCGTCGTTTTGCTGCGATAATCTTTTCACGTATCCCCCCAACCGGAAGGACTTTTCCGGTAAGGCTGAGCTCTCCTGTCATGGCCATATCTGCCGCAGGTGCCTTGCCTTTTACCAGAGAAAGAAGGGCTGTTGCCATAGTCACACCGGCGCTTGGTCCGTCTTTTGGTGTTGCACCTTCCGGAACATGGAGGTGGATATTTGCTTTGTCAAAGAACTCGGGGTCACCATTGTATTTTTTAATATTGGCTGCAATATAGCTGTAAGCTATTGATGCAGATTCCTGCATAACTTCTCCGAGTTTCCCGGTTAACTTAAAGCCTTTTCCTTTATCATGGACCCTTACGGCCTCAATGGACAAAGTCGCTCCGCCCATGGCGGTCCAGGCAAGACCCGTAACGACGCCAACACCTGACATCTCCTTGTCTTTTCTGAAGATGGGTTGGCCAAGGTATTCTGTCAGGTTTTTTACGCCGATTCTTACCTTTGCCTCCGGATTTTCAAGGAGCTGAACAACAACCTTTCTTGTAATCTTCTCCATGTTTTTTTCAAGTGAACGAACGCCCGCATCCCTGGCATAACCTTCAGCAATCATGCGTATTGCCGGGTCTGTAATCTGAAGATGCTTCGCTTTAACACCTGCTTTTTTAAGCATCTTCGGCCAGACATGTTTTCTGCCAATTTCGATCTTTTCATCTGTAATATACCCAGCAAGCCGGGTAACATCCATTCTGTCCAGAAGCGGACGGGGAATGGTGTCAAGCTGATTTGCTGTACAGATGAACAATACTTTTGACAGGTCATATCTTAAATCCAGGTAATGATCCAGAAAGGCATTGTTCTGTTCCGGGTCAAGCACTTCAAGCAGTGCTGAAGCCGGATCACCCTGATAAGATGACCCTATTTTGTCTACCTCATCCAGCATTATAACCGGGTTGGAGACGCCTGTTTCCCGCAGGGCCTTGAGGAACTTGCCGGGCATAGCACCGACATAGGTTCGTCTGTGGCCTTTAATCTCCGCTTCATCACGCATACCGCCAAGGCTGAATCGGTAAAATTTTCTGCCAAGGGCTTCCGCAACGGATTTTCCGATGGAGGTCTTTCCAACCCCCGGAGGGCCCACAAGCAGCATAATGGCACCAGAGACTTCTTTTTTATAAATGCCTAATGCTAAAAACTCCATAATGTTTTTTTTAACATCTGTCAGTCCTGCATGATGTTTATCAAGTGCTTTTTCCGCACCTTTAATATCGAACTGATCTTCTGAGTAAATACCCCATGGGGCAGATGTTATCCAGTCAAGGTAATTTCTGACAACACCATATTCAGAAGAACTCTTTTCAAGGACTGACAACTTGTCAATCTCTTCAGCAAATTTTTCAAGGGCATGTACCGGTGCATCGAGTTTGGCCATGCGCTCAGTGAACATTTCAACGTCAGCAGTTCTGTCATCCTTTGAAATGCCCAGCTCTTTCTGAATAACTTTCAGCTGTTCTTTCAGAAAAAATTTACGTTGGTTTTCGCTCATCTGTTTGTTTACTTCTTCACTGATCTCACCCTGAATTTTTACTGTTTCCAGTTCTTTCCTTAACAGGACAAGGACTTTTTCCATTCTGTTTAGTACCGGGATGGTCTCAAGAATTTCCTGAAGGTCATTCCCGGGTGCGGTTGTAAGGGTTGCTGCAAAGTCAGTTAATGGTGATGGTTCATTCGGTGTAAACCGTGTCAGGTAATCTTTCAATCCCTCTCCATATAACGGATTCAGAGGCAGCAATTCCTTTATGGTATTAACAATAGCCATTGCATAGGCTTTTGTTCTCTGCTTATCTTCAAACGCGTCATCGAGGTATTCGACTTCAGCGACTAATGGTATACTGTCATTTACGATTCGCTTAATTCTGAATCGCTGGACACCTTCCGCCACAAACTGGACAACACCTTTTTCTTTTACAACATTGTGCATTCTTACAACGCAGCCTGTTGAAGCCAGGTCGTCCCCTGAAAGTTCACCCTCAGGTTTGTCCCCTGCATATGAAAGTCCAAGCAGTCTATGGTCTGTTTTTTCAATCTGCTCAATGGCTTTGCCTGCTTTATCGAGACTTACGATCACCGGTTGAACCTGTGCCGGGAAATATGGTCTTCGAAAGACCGGTATAATCGTCAGCCTGTCAGGTTTTACTGTAAAGGGTGAAACGAGTCCGGTGCCGCCGTTAGCTTCATCAACTATTTCCGGTGTAATTGTTTTCGTTTCTTCTGCCATATCAGACTCCGTTCGTTATTTATTCGTTACATTTAGTGTATAAACCTTGCGTGACCTGTCTCAAGAATATGTTTTACCACAACCGGAACAAGTTCTTCTTCGCCGGGCTTTATGACGGAATTAACCGCTTCAACAAGCGCATATATACTTAATCCGGTACTTTCCAGTAATTGATTTTTTATGGTTTTATATTTATTTTTCATGGTTGTTCCTCCTGTAGTTTTACTCTGTTCTTAAAGTAGTAAAAGCAACAACCATGCCATTATGTGAAGGGGAGACGCAGAACTTTTTAAATATCGTCAATACTCATCTCGCCACGAATGCCGAAACGGGTAAGCGAAAAGTCATATTTAACAGGGTCCTCGGGGCATATTTTAGCAAAGCCACTGGTTATTTCAAGGGCCGTTTTCATATTGGGTTGTTTTCGTTTGGTCAGGCCTAATTTCAGACCAATTTTATGCATATGTGTATCAATCGGGACAATCAGTCGGGACGCCGGGACACCTTGCCAGATACCGGGGTCTACATCATCTTGTCGGACCATCCATCTCAGAAACAGATTCATTCGTTTGCAGCCGCTTCCCTTTGCCGGGTCGGCAAAGAGATAACCGGGGCTTGTATCACATCTTTTTTTGATACTTTCATCAAAAAAATGGAGGCCTTTTTGAACAGTAGAATCGTTTTCTGATACTCCTTTAATAAAGCAAGACTCAATTGACCCAAAATCGTCAAGGATGTTTTTGATAGAAAAGAGCAGGGCTGCCATCTCTTTACCTGCTACAAATCTGTATTTGAAATCTTTGAAATTATTTGTAATTGTCGTTTTTGACGTTGCCCTGATGTACTCTTTTGGCTTATTTCCCATTGTATCAAGGACAGACGAAACACTTTTTAAGATCTGAGACACTCTGCCAAAGGCAAGACTTGAAGCAATCAGACCCACAATTTCCACATCCCGATTAGTTTGAAAATTGTAGAGGAATTCGAGTGGGTCCGGGTGGACATAGGATCGTTTATTATATTGCAGATAGTATTGTTCGAGTTTTTTTTTCAAGGCTGTTTCCTGTTTTCTTTGTTGAGCCGTTATCTTACGGAAAGCATGATATCAGAAAAATCCTAAACAGGAAAATAAATCTTGCAAGGCCATGTGCAGAACTATATGACTGTATTTTCGGGTCACGTTTGTTTTTTATTAACCACAGACGGAGTATTAGAGATGCACCTTGTATTTATTATCCCTTTATCCATCATTGGTGGTTTTATTTATCTCTATTACCGGTTTATCTGTACCCTGAGCCGCAAACGAGGGGTTCGATTTCTGTATCTGTTTTTTCTGTTTAGCATTTTTGGCCTTATTCTTGCCAGTTTCAATGTCAGGCACAGGGGGATTTCAGGTTTTGGTGCAGATTTTCTGTCGTGGACGGCTAATATCAGTCTCGGGTTGTTATCTTTTTTGATTACCCTGGTAATGCTAAGGGATTTTTTGCTTATTCTCTGGTGGGCAATGTCCGGAATCCTGAAAGGCAGCAAGCTTCGAAATCCTGCGTCTCCGGAAAGACGGTCATTTTTATCCGGTACGCTGACGTCTGCCATCGCAGGCAGCGCAGTCTCCTTAACAGGGTTTGGCGTCTTTCTTGCTAAAAAACAACCGGAAGTTAAAGCTGTATCTCTGCCTGTAAAAAATCTTCCTGATGAACTGGCCGGGTTTTCAATTGTACAACTAACGGATATTCATCTCAGCTCAACCTGCAAGCGGGATTTTCTTGAGACGGTTGTTGCAACAGTTAACAGTCTTAACCCGGATATGGTTGTTCTTACAGGAGATCTTGCTGATGGGGTTGTCGCGGTTTCTGGAAAAGATGCTGAACCGCTATGCAAGCTTCATGCACCCTTTGGTAAATACTATGTTACAGGAAACCATGAGTATTATTATAATGCAGAAGAATGGATCAATAAGGTTGAATCATGTGGGTTCAAGGCACTTATAAATTCAAATGAAACAATAACAGTGAATGGCAAACAGGTTCTTTTGGCTGGTGTTGCAGACTATAGGGCCGGATATTTTATTAAATCACACCGGTCAGATCCGTTTAAAGCAATCCAAAGCAACACCCCAACAGATCTGAAAATACTACTGGCGCATCAGCCGAAAAGTATTTTTGATGCCGCCAAAGCAGGCTTTGATATTCAGTTGTCCGGCCATACGCATGGCGGTCAGTTCTATCCCTGGCAGCTTGCAATAGGAATAGATCAGCCTTATCTTGCCGGTATATATCAGCATGACGATACGCTGCTCTATGTGAGCCGCGGAACAGGCTACTGGGGCCCGCCAATTCGAATGGGGGCACCGTCTGAAATAACCCTGCTGAAACTGATGGCGTCGTAAAAAGTCCCATCTACTTCGCTTTAGTGATTTGCCAGACTTTCGACGTACAACATGTACTAC
>JQIA01000619.1_pt1 | contig 18406 bp, 16 predicted proteins | sample 811431 | NCBI WGS metagenome assembly JQIA01 (sample SAMN02998118, study PRJNA258478) | marine sediment metagenome | biome: marine; feature: seafloor; material: sediment; isolation source: oil-polluted sediment collected from 3 locations (0.5 km, 0.7 km and 0.9 km)... | place: USA: Gulf of Mexico ...
TCTTCGTCATGCTGAACTTGTTTCAGCATCTCATAAAGTGTTGAACTAAAGAATCTTAAACTGTAAACTTCACTTTTAACTTTAAAAACCTTAAAACTCTTTAATTAAATACATGTACACAGGATAATGATCGCTATAACCTCCTATAAAATTGTTACCTGCAAAACTTCGATATGGATATCCTTTATATTTTCCGGTTTGAGTAGTTAAATACTGCGGATTAAAAACACCTACTTTGTACATTTTATAGGTAGTATAGTCTTTTTTGGTAGTTAATAAAGAAGACGTAAACATAATTTGATCAAATAAGTTGATGTTGTCTCTATAGACCAAGGTATTTTGCCCACGTCTAAACATGTCTTCCATAGGGTTGTAGATATCGCCTTCTTTTACGTTGGCTTTTATAGCTTTCGTTTTCAATACGGTTTTTAAACTGGCATTTGTAGGGTCATCATTTAAATCGCCCATAATTATAATTTTAGCAAGAGGATCAGTAGCTCTAATTTTTGCAATAATTTGAGTGTTTAAATAGGCTGCTTTTTCTCTTTTAGAACGACTCTTTTCTTCACCACCTCTTCTAGAAGGCCAGTGATTTACAATGATATGAATCAATTCATCATCTAAATAGCCAGAGACCAACAATTGATCCCGAGTAAATATTCGCATCCCTTTTTCATTCCACAATTTCAACTCAAAAGTTTCATGATGTACAGGTTTAAAATGATTTCCTTGATACAATAAGGCAACATCTATACCTCTTAAATCTGGAGAATCATATTGGATAATTTCATAATTTTTATCCTTTAAAAAAGAAGTATGAATTAAATCTTCCAATACACCTCTATTTTCAATTTCAGCAACTCCTATAATTACAGGACTGTTTTTAGTTTCCTTAGTCCCAATTTCAGAAAGTACCTTCGCCATGTTAGTTAGCTTTTTTTGATAAATAGCACTTCTATTTTCTTTAATCCCCATCATTGGGCTTGCTTCATCATTTTTTGTTGGATCATTAATAGTGTCAAAAAGGTTTTCTAAATTATAAAACGCAATGGTTTTAATTTGATAATTCTTTTGACTGAAGGCAGTATTTAGGGAAATAAGTATAAAAATAAATAGAAGTAAAAAACGTTTCATAAAAATTGATTTAAGAGAGCAAATATACTAACAAAATTTGAGCCATAGAGAGCAGGTGCCGCATAAAATATATCTTGGAATAAAAGTAGTATTTATAAGTTAGAATTATTCTGTTTGAATCGCGAATAGGGCTTTAATAATTCACTTTTATTTTGATATCAAGCTAATTTTAGCTATATTAGATAGGAAATTTAGTAAGGGCTAGCAATCATAAAACATGCTGAATTTTAAAGATAATTGCTTTTAAAAAAACCATTCTTCGACCTCAATACTAATTTGAAAGTTATCACCAAGGGTGATATAAGTTTACGTACCTAAAAATAATTAAATCATGAAAACAAAAAATCTATTACAGGCAGTATTGTTCACTATGGTTATGCTATTAGCATCTACTGGGCTGTCACAAGAGCAAGAAACAGACAACTATCAAATGACCGAAATTACCTACATTTTACCTAAAATAGGAATGGAAGTCAGCTTTGTTAATTCAATGCAAGAACATTTTGATCTTTTTCACAAAGACAACCTTTACCAAGGGCATCTAGATCATATTTTAACAAGCGATGAAGCAGGTTGGTATGTTTGGGTAATGGGGCAGTGTATGTATACAAATATAGATACTGAAGCAGGAGATGGAAATCACAACAATCATTGGACAGAAAGGGTTGTTCCTTTTATCGATAAATATGGAAGAACTGAATATTGGAAATTTAATAAAAAACTGTCGTATCAAACTGTTGAAACATTTTCTAAATATTCCAATGTTTGGTTTGTAGATGTAAATAGAGGGATGTATAACAGATTTGAATCTTTTATGATTAAAATTAACCAAGCGTACAAAAAAAGAGGAGATGGTAATGTGCAAGTATATGATAACCAGTTTAACGCTGGTGATGGTAGAGAAATCTGTCTAATTTGGGGATTTTCTAAATGGACTGAACTAAACGATGATGCCGATATTAAAAATAGTTATGAGGAAATCTATGGAAAAGGAAGCTGGAAAAAAGCTATGGAGGAATGGAGAACAATAACCGGTACTGTAGTAAGCCAAGCCTGGGAAATGGGTATTGAATAAACTATAAATAGTATAATTTTAAAGGCTTGAATTGTACAATTCAAGCCTTTTTTTGTTTGACAAATAAGGTATTGGTATTCAAAAATATCAATTCATATGCATATAGTATTAATTTTGTATATTTAAAAAAATATATTGCATATGAAAAAAATTAATATTGTTTTTATTGTATGGCTATGCTGTACAATTAACTCAACGTCACAAACTGTAACTTCATTAAAAGGAAAAGTAGTTGAAGTTACTTCAGAAAAACCTTTACAAGGAATTACTGTTAAAATTAAAGGAACTACAATTGTTGTTGAAACTAATTTTAAGGGGGAATTTATCATTGAAAATGTTCCTATAGGGAATCAGGTTGTTCAACTAATTTTTAATGGTTTCGATTCTCAAGATATCTCCATAAATGTTCTTAAAAATAAGACCTATGATTTAGGAACTGTTTTTTTTTACCACACAATTGTTGAAATGAACGAAGCAAGGATCATTTCTTTATCAGATGATGATTTATTGGATAACGGAGAACGAAGTTCTAATTATATAGCAGGTTTATTTCAATCGTCTAAAGATGTTTATTTAAAAGCAGCAGCGTATAATTTTAGTCAGGCTTGGTTTAAAGTTCGAGGATACGATTCAAGCTATGGAACAATTTCAATAAATGGTATTGAAATGAATAAATTATACGATGGAAGGCCGCAATGGAGTAATTGGGGAGGCTTAAACGACGCATTTAGAAATCAAGAATTCACTAATGGAATTACAGCTATGGATCAAAATTTTGGAGGAATATTAGGCACTACAAATTTTAGCACAAGAGCTTCTGATTATCAGGCAGTATCAAAGTTGTCCTTGTCTTCAACCAATAAAAGTTATACAGGGCGTGTGATGGCAACCTATGCAACTGGGCTGACTAAAAATAATTGGGCTTTTGTCATTTCGGGTTCTCGCAGAATTGCAGATGAAGGTTATTTAGAGGGTACATCTTACAATGCTTGGGCGGCCTTTTTAGCTGTGGAAAAAAAATTAAGTTCCAATCATAGTTTAAATATAACAGCTTTTGTTGCACCAAACCGAAGAGGTAAATCATCACCAAATACTCAAGAAGTTTATGATCTAAAAGGCTATAAATACAACGCTTATTGGGGAATACAAGAAGGTGATAAACGAAACGCTAGAATTAAAGAAATAATAGAGCCTGTAATGATGTTAAGTCATTTTTATACAAAAGAAAACACCTCTTTAAAAACAACCATAGCGTATCAATTTGGACATATAGGAAACAGTCGTTTAGGGTATTTTAATGTTCCAAATCCAGATCCAACATATTGGAAAAATTTGCCTAGCAATTATTTGCGTTTTGAAGATAATTTAGATTATGAGAACGCGTATTTGGCTGAACAGGAGTTTTTACAAAACGGACAATTAAATTGGAGTGAATTATATCAGGTAAATGCCAATAATGGCAATTCATTGTATTATGTATATGAAGACAGAGTTGATGATTCTCAAATCAACTTCAATTCAACCTTCAATACAAATCTAGCTAAAGATACAAGGTTAAATTCAGGTGTTTCTTTCAAGAATTTAACCTCTGAGAATTATGGTAATATGTTAGATTTATTAGAAGGAAACGGCTTTGTAGATCTAGACCAATATGCCGAAGGTGAAGCACAACAAAACGATTTAAACAATCCAAATAGAGTTGTTGGAGTAGATGAGAAATTTCAATATAATTATAGCATAAATGCATCAGTTGTAAGTGCTTTTGTTCAATTACAAACAATTAAAAGAAAGTATGAGTATTTTGTAGGTATCAATTTTAAAAGCACGAGTTATCAACGAAATGGTTTGTTTCAAAATGGGACCTATTCAACAAATTCCTTCGGAAAAAGTGAGAAACAATCATTTTCGGATCTTAGTGTAAAAGGCGGACTGACTTATAAGTTTACAGGGCGTCATTTATTGAATGTCAACGCAGCTTATGTTTCCAATGCCCCAACAATTCGCACTGCTTTTTCAAACTCAAGAGTAAATAATAATGTTACTCCAGATTTATCAAGTGAAAAAATTGCAACAGGAGATGTGAGTTATATTTTTAGGTCACCAAAAATTCAAACAAGAATTACGGCATATTATACAACCTTTAGTGATGCAATTGAAACTTCTTTCTTTTTTACCGAAGGGTTATTAGGTGATCAAGCTGATTTTGTAAATGAAATTATTACTGGTGTTGATAAAAAGAATATTGGAGCAGAATTAAGTATAGCATATCAAATTACCCCGACAATTAAATTGATAGGAGCAGGTGGTTTCGGACAGTTTACCTACGATAATAATCCCCAACTATATCTTCAATCTGAAAGTTTTATAGATGAAGATTCTAATTTTGGAATCGCTTATTTAAAAGATTACCGTATTTCAGGAACGCCTCAAAGAGCCTATTCTTTAGGTTTTGAATATCGTGATCCAAATTTTTGGTGGTTTCAGGCAAATGCAATTTTTTTATCGAATAACTATCTAAATATTTCACCATTACTACGAACCGATAATTTTTATACAGATACAGATGGTGTACCATTTGTTGACGACGAAACTGGGGTTGAGGTAACTCAAGAACAAGTAAATTCATTATTAATTCAAGAAAAGTTTGAAGATGCCTTTTTAGTAAACCTTGTAGGTGGAAAATCTTGGAAAATCAAGAAATACTACACTGGCTTTTTTATGGGTATTAACAATGTATTGGGTGAACTTTTTAAAACAGGAGGGTTTGAACAATCTAGAAATGCAAATTATCCAGAGTTAAAACAAGACAAACAATTAAACAAACCAATTTTCGGTCCAAAATACTGGTACGGAAATAACACTTCATACTACTTAAATTTATATGTGAGATTTTAAAAAACAACGCTATGAAAAATAAAAATACATTACAAAAAACGATAGAATTACTATTCATATTCAGTCTCTTTTTAGGCTGTGTAAAAGATCAGGATTTTTCAACTCCAACGGTTGATTGTGTTGATCCTGAAATTACTATAACCAGTACCATTCAACAAGTAAAAGACATGTACACTTTTGGTGGTGCAACGGTTATTGAAGCCGATGTTATTATTGAAGGGTATGTGGTTTCAAGTGATAGATTAGGAAATATTTATAAGAGTATTTCAATACAAGACAAACCTGAGAACCCAACTTCGGCAATTAAAATTTCAATTGATAAAACCAATTTATATACAAAGTACGAGGTAGGACGTAAGATTTATATAAAATTAAAAGGCTTGGCGGTTGGTTATAGCTTTGGAAGTATTCAAATAGGTCAGGCAGTAGGTACAGGGTTAATACGTATTTCAGCTTTTGAAGTGGGTAATCATATTTTTCGTTCATGTGAAGTGGCTGAAATTATTCCTAAAAAAGTAACAATTTCTGAATTGAATAAAGATTTGCTGGAAATGTTAATTGAAATTGAAAATGTACAATTTAAAACAGGTGATTTAGGGTTATCCTATGCAAATGCGGATAATACTACCACAGTAAATCGTGTGCTAGAGAGCTTTAACACTAGTTGTAATTTGGTTGATGAGGTTCTTATTAGAAATAGTGGTTTTTCTAAATTTAAAAATGAGTTACTCCCTGAAGGAAAAGGAAGTGTAATTGCTGTTTTTGGAAATTTTTATGATGATTTTCAATTGTATTTGCGCGATACAGATGACGTAAAACTAACAGAACAACGTTGTGATTATTCTAATGCATTAACTCCAAACATAACTCTTTCAGAAGTAAAAGAAATGTACCAGGGAACTATGGTTGAATTTGGAATCAATAATAATTATGTAGTTGAAGGCTATGTTGTTTCAAGTGATGAAAGTGGAAATTTTAAAGAGAAATTAGTGATACAAGATGCTGTTGAAGATCCAACAACTGGAATTCAAATTTTATTAGAGAGCGATGCTATTTTTGAACAATACACTATTGGGGATAAGGTTTTTGTGAAATTAGATCAATTGTATATGGCAAAAAACGATGGAGTTTTAACCATTGGATTTCCTAATGGTAACGAAATCAAAAAAATTGACGCATCAGAACTAGGTCATTTTATTTACAATAGTGATGAGAATTTCGAAATAGTACCCAATGAGATTATTATTTCAGAAGTGTTAAATGCAGCCTACGAAAATACCTTGGTACGTGTTGCTAATGTACAATTAGTTGAAAATGAATTGGGAAAAGCCTTTACTTTTTTTACAGGAAATAATAATGGAACGAGAACACTTGAAACTTGTGGAGAAATCACGAAATTAGGAGTATTTACAAATGGCGATGCAACTTTTGGAAATGAATTATTTCCAGAAGGTCACGGTACAATAACAGGAATTTTAAGTGGTAATTTAGAGTTAAGAACAAATGAAGATGTTCAGTTTACAGAAGCTTTTGAAGTGTGTCCGATAATTATTCCTAAAATTATGATTACTGAAGTGGCAGATCCGAAAAATAGTGTTTCAGCTCGTTTTATTGAATTGTACAATGCAGGAGATTCAGAAATAAACTTAACAGAATGGAAATTAAATAAATATATAAATGGAGCATCAACAGTTTCTAGCACTCCCGTTGATTTATCGGGAATAATAATTCCTGTTGGAGGTTTTGTAATTATAGCTAATACAGGCTATGCAGCAATTTTTAATGATACACCAGAAATTACAGACATCTATATTTCTGGAAATGGTGATGATGTGTACGAATTGGTTGATAATACAGGAGCTATTATTGATGTATTTGGTGTTATTGGTGAAGATGGCAACGGCACCAATTGGGAATATTTAGATGGAAGGGTCGTACGAAATTTAGATATTATAGCGCCTAATACGTTGTTTACAATAAGTGAATGGACTATCTATTCAGCGGCTTCAAATAGCGGTATTACAAATCCAGATACACCACAAAACGCACCGGAAGATTTTACCCCTAGAGAACGTTGAAAAAGAGTAGCCTTTAAAAACGCTGAATATCTCAATTAAACGTTAAATTGAATTCTTATTCAGTTTGTACAGGATTTTCAATTCCAAATAAGTCATATGGTTTTTCACTAAAATTATCATTAAATAAAGAGACTGTAAGAAAAATGTATGCTATAAATCCAAAAACAATTAGCACCTGAACCTTGGATGTTTTTTGAATCTCTTGTTTAGATTTTACATCACAAACTTCTCCAGGGCAGTATTGCGCTTTTTCTTTATAAAACATGGAATAAAATTTACATCCTAAACAAATACCAAAAGCCGTTTCAAAGAATAAGAAAATTAGACAAATAAAACAGATAAGACCTGTTATTGGGCTGTATGAATTTACAACCACTTGAAGAATGAACATTGCAGTTGCCAAAACTGCGCCAATTATCCAAGCAAACTTTTTTTGTTGAGCCCCAACATATTCGGGAACTTGATTTCTAACAATCAAACGTCCAAGTATTAATGTTGGAGAAAACCTAGGATTAACAAACACACGTATTAAAATATCTGTAAGGAATATTGTAATAGCATACTTTAGCATTAAAAAATCCCCTTTAAGAATTACTACCATAATGGAGATGAACATAATTAAAAATAATATTCCTGCTGCCGCTCTAATTTCTCGTTCATTTAATACAGGAATTTTATAGCCTTCTACATTTTCTCCAAATTTTATCACTTTATCCATTTTAGTCCTTTTTTTTATTTAATTTTTTTTTACTATTAATAAACTAAGACGATTGACTTATGAAAAAGTTACAACAAAGAAAAAAATAGGAGTCATATTTTAAAGTTTAACTTAATAAGGGTTGTAATAAAATTAGAAATATTTCCAAATCCAATTGTAAATAACGGGTTAGTGTAAGAAAAGTTGCGGGTTTGAAACCGTAATTTTCCGATGTTTAAATTTAATATTATTTTGTTTTATAAACATTCTATTTTACTGAATTAAGCATCTTTTTTTACACATTGTTAGCTACAGTTTATTAATTTTTCTGCTCTTAATGCGATTTTTTTTAAAAAATCATAATCAGAATTTATTTCTGAATTGTTTTTTCCAACAATCGTTCTCCGATTTGTGTCATCAAATATGGAACTATTTGTCACGATAGCTTCTAATTTTTTTTTCTCGAACTCATTCCAATCAAATTTTTCTTGATAATAATATTTTTCAAGCTGTTCAATTAATTCTAATCGAAATTCTTGATTATCGTTTTTTTCGAAATATTCAAGCAATGCTGAGCCCGCTGATATTTCTTCGATATTCTTTGATTGGAGGATAGTTTTTATTAGGAAATCAGCACTTAGCAAATTTTTTCGTAAAAGTATTGGATATCCTCCACCGTGATTTTCAGTTCTCAAATATACTTTGAGCCATTTTGAATTATCATCAATATTAATGTATTCAGTGGTCCAATCAAATTCATTTTTTTCCACTTCAATGAACTTCGAAGTAAGTGTTCTGATTGTTTTTATGTTTGAAGTAAATATCATTGATTCAAATTGTAGCTAACATAGGAATAAACGTACCAGTACGTTTATTCATTTTTGATATTCTAACAAATATAACAAACTCAAATACATTATATAGTGGGCCAGAAAATTTTAACCCTAGAGAACGGTAAATAAGAACCAAATGAAAACCCTGTAAACAATTAATTGTTTACAGGGTTTTTTATATATAGGGTTATTTGTTTTGTATTAAGAAGCGTACCTTCTATGGTTACTCCATACCGATCTTTTTGTGTTTGAAAAACTTACAAATAATAATCTTGGTTTATTTTCTGTTGCTGTGTTTGTGTTTATTGTTTTCATAATAGTAGTTTTAATTAGTTAGATATACATAAATGACGTTCAAAATGGTCTTATGTTACACCCTTAGTAGTTGAAAGGTAATGGATTAACAGATTTTTAACGTACTCTGTTAAAATGGAGTTAACGAAAATCTAAAAAGTATAAATAAAGTTACTAATGAAAGAAACCGAACCTACACACTGAATACTTTTTACAATTTGGAGAACAGGGTATTCACTATAAAAAAAGCCGGTAGTGAAATTTCACTACCGGCTTTTTAATGTTATAACATTCTAATGTTACAAAGTCTCTTTCAACCATTTATAAAATTCACGTTGCCAAACCAAACTATTTTGGTTGTCTAACACCCAGTGATTTTCTTCGGGGAAGAACAATAACTTACTTTTTAAACCTTGTAATTGTGCTGCTTGAAAAGCTGCTAAACCTTGACCAATAGGAACTCTATAATCTATTCCTCCTTGAATAATTAATATTGGAGTATCCCATGATCCAACTTTTTCGGCAGGGTTAAAATCGGTATACGATTTTTGTGCTGCTGCATTGGTTGTATCCCAATAAGCACCTCCTAAATCAAAATCTACAAAAAATAGTTCTTCAGTAGTTCCGTACATACTTCTCCAGTCATAAATACCATCATGAGAAATAAAACTTTTAAATCTTCCTTCATGAATTGCAGCTAAATAAAATACAGAATAACCACCATAACTTGCGCCAATAGCACCTAAACGATCGTTATCTACATACGGTTCTTTGGCAAGTTCATCAATAGCAGATAAGTAATCTTGCATATTTTGCCCGCCATAATCTTTACTAATTTGCTCATTCCATTCAACACCATAACCAGGCATTCCTCTTCTGTTTGGAGCAACAATAATATAGCCATTTGCTGCCATCAACTGAAAGTTCCATCTAAACGAATAGAACTGACTTAAAGCACCTTGAGGTCCTCCTTGACAATATAATAAGGTTGGATATTTTTTAGAAGGATCAAAATCTGGTGGATAAATAACCCAGGTAAGCATTTCTTTACCATCGGTTGTTTTAATCATTCGCTTTTCAATAGTACTTAATTGAATGTTATTGTAGGTAGCGTCGTTTGCATGTGTTAATTGCGTCATTTCTCCATTAGAGATATTTACAGCATATAATTCCACCGCATGATTCATATCTCTTCGGCTTGCAACAATGGTATTGTTAACTTGCCCTACAATTCCATTTACATCAAATGGTCCATCTGTAAGTTGTTTTGGTAAACTAATATTGTTTGCTGAAGTTGGAATTTCAAGTACAAATAATTGTACAGTTCCTAATACAGGTGCAACAAAATAAATGTTATCGCCCTTATCTTGCCATGTAAAACTATTCACTGTTCCATCCCAATTAGCAGTTAAGTTAATAGAAACTCCATCAATTTTTATTACGATATCATTTTTGTCAGATTCATAACCATCTCTTCTCATTTGTAACCAAGCTAATTGCCCTTTGGATGAAAATGCAGGTTGTGTATCGTACCCTTTGTTTTCAAAAGTTAAATTGATTGTAGCTTTTGATTCAAGATTGTATTCATAAATATCGCTGTTGGTGCTAGAGGCATATGAAGCTCCACTCAATTTTTTAGTTACATATAAAATACTGTTGCTATCTGGACTCCATATATAATCTTCAGACCCTCCAAAAGGCTTTTGTGGACAATCAAAAGGTTCTGTACCCATAATATCGATAGCTTCACTAGAGCTATCAGAAATAGACTGATAAAACACATGGCTATATGCACCATCTTCCCAAGTATCCCAATGACGGTAGTTTAGTGCATCGTAAATTTTTACATTTGAATTTGATACATCTTTGTAAAAATCTTGCCCCGTAATTTTCTTTAGTTTTACATCAGCAGTTGTAATTTTATATTTCCCATTTGGGGAAATGTGCTTATTTGGTAATAAAGTGGCGTAATTGGTAATTACTGAGGCTTCTCCTCCAGAAATTGGAATTTTATATGTTGTTGAGGTTTTACTATTAGTGTCAATATTAAATTTTGATACACTGTAGATAAGATGTTTACCATCTTTGGTAATTCCCTTTCCTGAAACTTTGTTCAATTGAACTAATTTTTCAGGTGTCATAACATCTTGGGCAAATAAGCCTACAAATGTTAACGAGAATAAAAAACTAAAAATTTTTTTATACATGATTTTTTATTAATTATTAAGTTAAACTTAGGTAGCAAATTTATCATTTAAATTTAGATACTTGTGTACTAATAATTGCGTTTTAACATAATTTAAGTTAATAATAATTGCTTTTTGAGAGTAATTTATCTTTTTTTAGATATCATAAAGTACTAATATACAAGGTATTATATATTTTAATATAAAATAAATTAAAAATTATGTGAATTATTTTAGGTTGATTCGGTTAAACATTTGTTAATCGGGTATAAGTTAAAGGATTAGGAGAGAAATCATTCTACATTTGATATATCAAAACAAATTAATGTTTTATTTAAACCTATTTATTATGAGAAAATTTAAATTATTGGCCCTGGCCTTAGTAATCGGAACGGCAAGCATTTTTGCATCCGGAGGAGATGATCCAAGAGAAGCTAACAAAAAAATTAGAGCACAAATTGTAAATTTATTGCATGATGCAGATTTTATTGTTGACCATGAAACAACTGTAAATCTTACTTTTACATTTAGTTCAAAAGGAGAAATTGTTGTTTTAAAAGTAGACTCTAGAGATAAAGATATTTTAAATTACATTCGTGAAAATTTGAACTATCAAAAAGTTGACAACCCTGGAGTTTTAGATAAAATTTACACAATGCCTTTAAAAGTTACATCCTCATGAGAATAAAACTAAAGACATAAAAAAACTCAAACTAAATAGGTTTGAGTTTTTTTATGCGTTTTAAACAACTACAATTAACATAAATTAAGTTAAGTAAATTATTTGAATTACAATTAACGTGTAAAGTTAACATGTTAAAAAACAGATAGTTAAATTAAATTATTAGTTTCCATCCGTTAATTATTTCCTTAAAATAGGTTTTTCTTGGTTAAACATTTGTTAATCAGTCCTTTTGAGAAAGTTAAAAAAGGGTTTTGTATTAATTTTAATACAGTAAACAAAATGAACGTTTAACTTAAACCTATGTATTATGAAAAAATTTAAATTATTGGCTTTGGCCTTTGTAATTGGAACGGCAAGTTTATTTGCTGTTAATGCGGATGATCCTGAAAATCCTTCAAAAGAAATCAGAAATCAAATTGTAGAATTGTTAAAAGCTCCAGATTTTACAGTTGAGAAAGAAATGAACGTAGTATTAACATTCACCTTTAGTTCAAATGGCGAAATAGTAGTGTTGTGTGCTGGTTGTAAAGACCAAGAAATTGTAAAATATATTCGTGAGAATTTAAATTATAAAAAATTTAAGACTCCTGGCCTAAGAGATAAAATTTACAAAATGCCATTAAAAATTAAAGTAGCATGAAAACAACCTTAAAAACATAAAAACTCAAACTAAATAGGTTTGAGTTTTTTTATGCATATTATTTATGTTGTTTCAAATATACGTAGACCGGAAAGTGATCACTAAACCCACCTTGATACCACTTCCCAATATAGGTTCTAAAAGGATTTCCTTTATATTTCCCTCTCCATGCTTTTAAAAAATACCGATCAAAAACTTCTGCATATTTAAATGAATGTTTGTTTTTTTCTTTAATAAAAAAGTTCTTCGAAAAAATAATTTGATCGAATAAATGCCATGTTTTTTTATGGTTCAACGTACCGTTTCCAGTATTAATTAAACGTTCCATAGGGTTGTAAAAAGTATTATTTACAAGGTGTTGTTTTACACTTTTATTAGTTGGATCGTCATTAAAATCTCCCATAATTATTATTTTAGGATCTTCGATTTCAATTTTAATTTTTTCAACAATACTTGCAACCAATTCAGCAGCTTTAATTCTTTTGCCTTCTGAATTGTCTTCACCATTTCTTCTGGATGGCCAATGGTTCACTAGAATATAAATTAACTCGCCACTCAGACGCCCCTTAACCATTAAAACATCTCTAGTGTAATCTCTATCTCCATTATTCCCTTTCAAATAAAGCGGAAAAGTTTCAGAATGTATAACTTCAAACAAGTCTTTTTTATAAAGTAAGGCAACGTCTATTCCTCGTTCGTCTGGGGAGTCGTAATGAACAATTCCATAATTATGGTTTTTCAATTTACTGATGGCAACCAAATCGTTTAATACCGTTTGGTTTTCAACCTCTACAACTCCAACAATTGCTGGTGCATGATATGACCTTTGAGTACCTATTTGGGCAATAACATTTCCTAATTTTTTTAGTTTTCTTTTATAGCGCTTAGTATTCCAATGTTTTCTTCCTGTTGGTGTGAAGTCATCATCTAAAGTATTTGGGTCATTTTTGGTATCAAATAAATTTTCTAAGTTGTAAAAAGCAATGGTATAAGCCTGGTTATTTTTGCCGGGGGATTTAAAATATGAAAACATAAAACATTTTTAAAAATTCGAAATTACAAAATTTGAAATAGATATTGTATTTGTATCTTTGCCTTTGAAAACAACAGGCTTAAATTTTTATTAAATTGTTGTTTATGATTTAAGTATAGCAATTAGCTATTTAAAAATATGATTGACAAGAAAAAAGTAACATCGGAAAAAGTTGTTTTGATTGGTGTAATAACTCAACATCAAAACGAAGAACAATCAAACGAGTATTTAGACGAATTGGAATTTCTTACGTTAACTGCTAGAGGTAAGGCTGTGAAACGGTTTACCCAAAAATTAGAAAAACCCAATCCGAAAACATTTATTGGTGCAGGAAAATTAGACGACGTAAAGGCTTATATGGATGCTAATAATGTTGAAACTGCCATATTTGATGACGAACTTTCTTCATCTCAATTAAGAAATATTGAGAAAGTATTAGATTACAAAGTGCTCGATAGAACAAATTTAATTTTAGATATTTTTGCTTCCAGAGCTCAAACAAGTTATGCTCGTACACAGGTAGAATTAGCGCAATGCCAATATTTATTACCACGATTAACGCGGCTTTGGACGCATTTAGAACGTCAAAAAGGAGGGATTGGATTACGTGGGCCTGGGGAAACAGAAATTGAAACAGATAGACGTATAATTCGAGATAAAATTACCTTACTAAAAAAGAAGCTCAAAATTATTGACAAGCAAATGGCTGTGCAACGAAAAAACCGTGGAAAAATGGTTCGAGTTGCATTGGTTGGTTATACAAATGTTGGAAAATCAACACTTATGAATGTTGTTAGCAAGAGCAATGTTTTTGCTGAAAATAAATTGTTTGCAACGCTGGATACTACTGTAAGAAAAGTGGTGATCAAGAATATTCCTTTTCTATTAACAGATACGGTTGGGTTTATTCGGAAATTGCCTACACAATTAGTAGAATCATTTAAATCTACCCTTGATGAAGTTCGTGAGGCTGATTTGTTATTACATGTAGTTGATATTTCACATCCTAATTTTGAAGAACACATTGCATCAGTACATAAAATTTTGGATGAAATTAAAAGTGCTGATAAACCAATTATTATGGTATTTAACAAGATTGATGCATACCAACATCAAACTATTGATGAAGATGATTTGGTTACTGAAAGAACGAAAGAACATTATACATTGGCTGAATGGGAAAAAACATGGATGAATAGACTAGAAAATAATTGTTTATTTATTTCAGCATTGAATAAAGAAAATTTGGATGAATTTAAAGCAAAAATTTTTGAAGAGGTGAAGAAAATTCATATTACACGTTTTCCGTATAATAGTTTTTTATATGAAGAATATGATGAACAGAACTAGGTATTGTGTTTAGTTGGTTTCCTTTTTCTTGTTAATTAAACCCATTTTTTTTGCTCTTAGTTCCCAATTTTTACGAGCTAATAATTGTAAATCGGCAACATTATCGCTTTCATCCATAATTTCTAGGCCTAGTAAGGTTTCAATAACATCTTCCATAGTAACCAATCCACTGGTAGATCCGTATTCATCAACAACTAAAGCAATATGTTCCCGTTTTGCAATAAATTCTTCAAATAGATCTGGGATTGGTAAATTTCTATTTGTTACCAAAATTTCCCTTTTTAATTCAACAAGGGTTTTATTTCCTTTGCCCTTAATAATCTCTTCTAGAAGTTCACTTTTTATGACAAAACCAGTAATATTATCTGAATTGGTTTTGAAAATTGGAATTCTTGAAAATTGAAGTTTAGGATGCTCTTTATAAAAAGATTGTATTGTTTCGTCTTCTGAAGCGGTTACCATCACAACTCTTGGGGTCATAATATCTTTTGCATGTACCTCCTTAAAAGTGAGTAAATTTTTGATTATAGCACTTTCATTTTCTTCAAAAACACCAATTTTTTGTGCAATATCGGTCATTGCATGAAAATCTTCTCTACTTAATACAGAACCATGAACACCTTTACCACCTATCAATTTAGTTGTCAATTGCAATACCCATAATATACCTGTCCATTTTAATGGGAAAATTAAGACTACCAATGCTTTAGAAGTTACATTGGCAAGCTGTTGCCAATAAGTAGCTCCAATTGTTTTAGGAATTATTTCTGATGCCACTAAAATTAAAATGGTCATTAATGCTGATACGATACCAACAATATTTACACCAAGAATATTCACCTTATAATCTAGGGTTTCAGCTTGTACACCTACCATAATGGCACCTACAGTATGCGCAATGGTGTTTACAGTTAGGATGGCAATTAAAGGTTTGTCAACATCATTTTTTAAACGCTCAAGCGTATTGGCAAACAGTTTTCCTTCTTGTTTTTTTATGGTAATAAATGTAGGAGTAATACTTAAAAGAACAGCTTCAAGTATGGAGCATAAAAATGAAAAAAAGATAGAAAGTGAAGCGTAAATTAAAAGTAATGTCATTTCATAGGATGTTTAACTACTAAATTAAGAAATATATTTCACATTTGGTTTAAGTGAATTCCAGATTTTTAACCAGCAGTAATTTTATTAATGTTTATTTAAAAGCTAGAAATCATAGTTAATACCAACTCCAAAAACTTCTCTAATCTGAAATCCTTCAAAAGCATTATCATCATAGATAGTGTGAAATGTAAAATTAGTAGACAATGATTTGTTAATTTTCATAACAATATTCATAGCGTAGTCTAGATCTACATTTTCAGGGTCTTCTAAATAGTTGAAATAAAGATTTAGAACATTTTCCATTGAAACATTTTCCATAATGGTAAATTTAGCATACCCTGAAGCATTAAATCCCAACTCAAAACGAGTGCTTTTCCCTTCTTTAACACCAAAATAAGCTTCATTAGGTAAGGTAAAGTTTTTATCAACTATTACTAATTTGGAAGTGGCTGGAGCTAAGTTAAATTTTAAGTTGTCATTTTTTTTCCATAACATCCCAGGCCCCATAGAAATTGTAGCGGGAGACATAAAGTTGGTGTACTCAGCTCTTATTTCTTTCTCATTTTCGTCTTTACTATAAATATATCCTTTAGTAATTTGAGTTTTAAAATTTATAAATAAGGAGTGATACCAATTTTTTTTGCCTTTTTTTCCAAATAGCGAACTAAATTCAAAGCGGTCATCGGTTTTTTTTTCGAATTCACTATTCTTACTCTTTGTTAAACCGTAAGAGGCTATAATTTTGTTATCCCAAGTAATATTTCCTTTTAGATAGTTAAAATTGTAATTGACACTAACATTTCCTGCAACATTGTTTTCACCTCCTGCGACCCAATTTGAGAAAGCAGATTGATTGAACAAAACAGTAATATTTCCTTTATTTGACCAGCCTTCTTTTGGGGCTTCTTCCTTATCCTGAGAAAAACTCAAGTTGAAAGTTATTACAAGTACAAGTAGTGAGATTACTTTTTTCATACTTTTTTAGTTAAAAATTAAGTAGGCAAAAGTAATCTATATGAAAGAATTAACTATAAAAAATTACAAATTTTAATTCTTCTTTTTAAAAAGAGGCACGGTAGAGCAAGGCTCTCCAAACATAATAGATTTTACGTGAGGTTGTAGCTTTTCAATAAGTTGGATGTAGGCTGTTTCTGGAATGGGTTTTTTAGAACACCCTTTAATAATAATGGGTTTGTTTTTAAAGTCTTCAATGCTAAATTCAGCTATAATAGTTTGGAAAATAGAGCTTTCTAAATCGTTTAAATTTCCAACAACTATTTTTTTAGCAAAAGGGGATAAACAGATTGTTATTAGCATATATGCCCACGAAGGAATAATAGCATCACTTGAACAAGTTAATGCAACATAATGATTATTGTATTGTGACCAGTTGTGCTTTTTTACATGTTCCCTAAAATCAGACTCTTTTAAAATAAGTTCTTGAAATAGCCATTTTTTAATATCAAAGATAGTCCGTGTACCTTGAGGATAAAATTCTTCAAGATCAATTGTTTTTAGTTGACTGTTGGCAACTTTATTTACAATTTTATTAGACATTTAAAAGGATTTTTTTAAAGAAAGCCTAGTTCTAACTTAGCTTCTTCACTCATCATATCTTGTGTCCACATTGGGTCAAAAGTAATTTCAACTTCAGCATTTTTCACTTCTTCAAGCGTTTTCACTTTTTCTTCAATCTCAACAGGTAAGGTTTCTGCTACAGGGCAATTAGGAGAAGTTAAGGTCATTAAAATTTTAACGTCGTTATTTTCACTAACCATAACGTCGTAAATTAAACCTAATTCATATATATCTACTGGAATTTCAGGATCGTAAATAGATTTTAAAACTTCAACTATTTTTACTCCTAATTCTTCTACACGTTCACTATTCATTACTACAAGCGTTCTTTATATTCATTCTAAATAAGTGCAAATATACACTAATTAACTTAATTTTGATTGAAATGCTAAGGCGTATAATTTAATTTGTTTGATCATTGAAACTAAACCATTTGCACGTGTTGGTGATAAATGTTCTTTCAATCCAATTTCATCAATAAAATATAAATCAGCACTTAAGATATCAGATGGTTTTTGGTTGTTAAAAACCCGTAAAAGTATGGCTACAATTCCTTTTGTCAAAATAGCATCACTATCTGCAGTAAATTTCAGTTCACCATTTTCTATTTCAGAATGCAACCAAACCTTTGATTGACATCCTACAATTAAATTTTCATCTAATTTATACACCTCATTAATAAGAGGTAGTGATTTTCCAAGGTCAATAATATACTCATAGCGTTCCATCCAATCTTCAAACATTGAAAACTCCTCTATAATTTCTTCTTGTATTTCTTTGATAGTCATTTTTTAAACTTATTTTTGCAAAAATAATCACATCTGCTG
>JQIA01000621.1_pt1 | contig 18383 bp, 7 predicted proteins | sample 811431 | NCBI WGS metagenome assembly JQIA01 (sample SAMN02998118, study PRJNA258478) | marine sediment metagenome | biome: marine; feature: seafloor; material: sediment; isolation source: oil-polluted sediment collected from 3 locations (0.5 km, 0.7 km and 0.9 km)... | place: USA: Gulf of Mexico ...
AGGAGAATGCCGGGTTTGGTCATGCTCCTAAAAGCCACGCCAAACAGCCAATAATGCGACATCGTGTCGCACATCAAAGTCCTCGGTAATTGTATCTTACACCTGATTGTTATACTTTCATTATTTTGTAATATTTTACAGAAAAAATGATTAATAAAATATGAAATGCCATATTTATAATGTAAATGATGTTAATTAATCCATAACTATCCGGCCATATACTACCACCAATTAAGTTGCGGGTAACAATTAAAATAAATGAAAAGATAAAGAGCCATACGCCCCACTTTCTCATTGCAAATAATCCAAAAAGTCCGATTATCTTTATTGCCCAAATTGAAAAGCCCCATAAATCATTTGTACTGCCAAACCAATTAATTTCAATATTTATTGTAGGACTTGTAGTTTTAAGAAAAAGAAACAGGAAAAATGGACTCAAGTAATTTATGAAATACAATCCACAAATTATTGAGATAGTTATCGGCCTTTCGATTTGTTTTTCTATAGTCATAATATTTCTATTTTGAAGTATAACTTTTAATATGTTCCAAAGAAGCAAGCCATACGGGTTCAATTTTACTCTGTTAGAATTAAATTAATAGTTACTTAACACCTGTCGAAAAACTTGTAAATACTGAAAAAACAACATTATAAGAAATATTTTTTCCAATGACGATTATGGCATAAAGTTCATAAAAAATGAAATATAAGGTATAAATGTTATAGTTAATATGTAACACCATACAAAAAAGGCCTAAATGCGCCCTATGAGTAAACATCATATCTGGAACAATAATTGCTTGTTATAATTAGCGACTATTATAATTATGCACCCGTTAATCGACGATTATTGAGTACCACAGGTTAATATTCAGGCCTCCGCCCATCTTCTAATATCCATTATAAGGTCACCTCATTGAATTTAAATATTCTGATAACAGACAGATTTATTATTTATCAAATATGAATATTGACTTACAGAAAAAAAGCTTTTAATAGAGGAATTAATTTTATCTATAAGTGAGGTGAAATAAATGATTTATATTGTATGTGTATTATCGCATGTTTTTTCAGCTTTTTTGGTTGGAATGTACTCTTTTTTTCCTTTAATAAACCCAATTATAAATATTTTGATGACAGCAAAACGACAAGCGAATCCTATTGGTTAAGGGCCAAGCCCAGCCTGCCAAAGTATATGACTGATAGACCACGTTATATAATTTTTAAAACATTATTCATTTTATTTGCCATAGCTGAATGGTTTTTAATTGCCCGTTTGTTACCGATACTTCCGGGGGTAGAAAAACTTATCAACACAGACAGTCACAATAACCTTCTGACTTGTTCCGGCCTTGCTCTTATATCGGCATTATTACTATTAGGGCTTGTTCAATATTTAGAGTGGCCCAGAAAATTGTTATTTGATTACGTAAAAGACTGGTTCCACCAATTCGCCTGTATCCCGAAACAAGGGCGCATCGTATACAATTGTCTTTGTTTCAGATCCATTGATTTCGATTCACCCGTTACCCAAAAAAAACATACAATCAATTCTGAAAAACAATCCTCTGGCAAGCGATGTCAATCGACCCAACATTTCACAAACTAATTTTCACATCGGTAACAAGAAAACGATTTCATGGAAATGGGGGCGATTATCATATGCCATTCATGTGATTGAGGAATGGAACCATACCCCTCTATACTCTTCTCAAATTTGGGAACCCTCTCTTTTATGGGGTAAACTTCGTGATGAGTTCATAGATATTATTCCAGCTATCGTCAATTATAATAATAATTCTCTGAATGAAACTGAAGTCGATTCTTTAAATATCAAAATTGAAAACCTTTTGGTCAAATGCCATCGACTGATAGCATGTGTCGTTTTCATGATTGCCAGGTCAAACGAAGACCCTCTCATTTATATCAAAGATGCCGGTTACAAGGTGACCACGACAGATAATACCTCCGAAGAAATTAACCTCATCCCCAAAATAGTACTGGCTATTGTGCCTACGTTTTTTTTATTCGCCTTTACCCTTTCCATTATGCCAGATATTTTTGGTGTAGCCCCTGAGCTAAAACCCTTCATAACTTATTTCTTTTGCGCATTAATCATGATGGTTCTTCCCATTATTATTACAAAGAGAATTAAATGCCTCTTTATGGAATCAAAACAATACAGGAAACTCTTCGAAATGCCTTTGGGGGCATACTTTGCATTGTCAATATTTTCCTGGATAATCGTTACCATCATGAGTATGGGGTACCTTCATCCTAACGATTTAAAGAACTTAAATACGTGGAAAACCATATCCTTTTTTAGTTTAATCGGGGCTTGCTTTGGCTTTTTAACCGCTTACTGGATCGATATCATGCCCAAAATTTACAATTCCAGCTCAGCCCTGTTGATTGGACGACTCAAAGGCCCATTGGTTTTAAGTCTCATAACAACCGGGATCGTTTGGGCCGGGATGGAGACAGGAGGCATTCAGAAGGGTCGTTTAACATTTTCACTAATGGGCTTTACACTTTCTATTGTCATATCCTTAATTCTTTTCCATAAAAAACATATACTTGAAGGTCGAACATCTCTCAGAAACAGCTCTGATGAAACGGTTACAGCGTATAATGGCGAAACGCCACTTCAAGCGAATATTATCGATAAAAGCGAAAATGGCATTCGTGCACAGCTTACCGATGGTCTTGATTTAATTGAAGGGACCTCAATCGAATTCAGATTTAAGGATACAAGCCGAAAAGGGAAAATTGTCAAAAAAGTGGGAGAAACTGCACATATCAGCTTTATGAATCCCTGATCCCTGTTTTATTAGGATTCAAAGACTCATAGATAAAAGCACTTGCTTCGCGGCGTAGTAACGCACCCCAGGGGGATTCGTTCCACAGCACAGCTATTGGGTGTCTCCTGAAGCCATTATATGTTTTTTGACGGTTCGGCGATCTAACCCCGCCCTTCGGGCAACCTCCTCAAAGGTTCCAAACCGTTCATACAATATCCTGCAATATCCGGACAACAATGCCTGCGCATCCATATCGCCATCTTCAATTCCGGCAACAAGTGTCTCTTTAATATTGCCCTGCTTCCGTTTCCTTCCGGCCATATAGTTCCGGTTTAGAAGAACGCTTCGGGCGCATTGCTCTAGCTCTCGAACGTTTCCGGGCCAGTCGTAATCAAGGCCCAGTTGTTTTTCAATAACATCTAATACCATGGCTGTATATTCCGGGGAGTCCATGCCGACCATCCGCTTGACGGTAAAGGCGATAAGGGCGTTGAGTTCATCCGGGGTTTCCCGGATTCGCTGGCGAAGAGGTGGCACATTAATAATATCTGAACAAAGCCGGTAGTAAAAATCATCTCTGAAGACTTCCCGGTTCTTTATTTCATTCACCGATCTGTTTGTTGCTGCGATGACCCTGCCTTTAAACCGTTCCTGCTCCCGGCTTCCCACAGGGGTAAATATCCGCTCCTGAAGCACCTGAAGAAGTTTAATTTGAACCGGGTCTGTTATTTCACCAATTTCATCAAGAAAAATTGCTCCGTTTGAACTGCATCGTTGAAAAACACCTTTAAAATCTTCAAAAGCGCCTGTAAAAGCACCCTTTTTATGACCAAAAAGTTCCGATTCGATAAGGGTTTCCGGAAACTGCGAGAGGTTCAGCGAAACAAAAGACTGCGTAAAACTCTCTGTAAAACAATTATTATTAACATCAAAAGGGATAAAGCCACTTCGTCCAATGGCAATGGCTGCTGTCCCCTTCCCTGTTCCGGTTTCACCCAAAATCAATGTTGAAAAATCCTCCATCCGGCTGTAAAGGTATTTTTCATAAAGCCTCAGATCATGGGTAAAAACGTTATTCCAGAGTTTTCTCCGGAACTCTTTCATGGCTGGGCTCTGGCCGATCAGTGAATCTCTGATAAAAAAGAATGCCCGTCTTATCTGGTAGCATATGGCTATATAATGGTAGATGGTTTCATCGTTAAACCCCCTTGAGTCAAGAAGAGTATATGCTTCTCTTGCAAAGGGAACCTTAATGGAACTATGACCGGCATCGATCTGCTGTTGAATCAGTTTATCGAATTTTTCACGATACCTGTAGAAAAAATCAAATAGAAAGGCATTTTCAACAAGGGTTCTGTCATGTCCCTCAAAACTGTTGATTGTCAGACCCTTTTTTTCAAGCTCAAGAATCCTTAGCATAACGCCTTCCAGAGTTTTATCGATAATATTTTCATCCGGACTTTCCGGGAAAAACCCGGCAATTTTCATATCGAGCTCAGTCCGCCAGTCGCTGAACGGATTTGTTACAACGGCATCACTGACGAGTGAAAAAAAATCTCTCTGGTGTTCTGTGAGGCGTGCTTTTTTATCCATGGCTGTGTTCCTCTTGAAATCATCATTTCTATATATACATTATTTGTAATACATATACACAAAATGCATAAAATGCAAATCGTCAATCCTGAACAAAACAAACCTTAAATATTTTTATCCTGATATTTAAGTATGTTAAAACATTTTTAACATATGGCATACTTATTGTAACCATTGGTCACTTATCTCCGGTTTTTACACGCATCCCGGATTGACTTGACACTCTCATTACAGCACAGGAGCCAACATGTTTCAGCATATATTATTATCCCAACTTCCCCTTATCATATACAACCCGTCCATGGTCTTTGATAAAACCTACTTTGCAACATGTGCCGACTCAGGTGCTTTGCCGGTTTTTGACACGGAGTATTTCCCTGGTAATGAAATAATAAAGAAGATTGAAAAACTTGCTAAGGCCGATCATCTTTTTGGTGTAAAAATTGATATATCCAATTCAGAAACCATTGATTTTTTAATTAAAAACTTTATTCCAAATCTGGACCTTGTCGTTTTTTCATACAATACCCCTGAGCAGCTGAAACAATTTTCCCTGAAACAATTTCAATACAAATTCGTTATTGAAACGACCGATATTGATCTGACAGAGACACTTCAAAGGCTTGCTCCAAACGGCCTTATCCTGAAGGGCAACGAAGCTCCGGGAAAGGTTTCCAAGTACACCTCGTTTATTCTGATGCAGTGGTATCTAAAAAACACTGAACTCCCCGTATTTATTCATGGTGGCGTTGGCATGTATACAGCTGCGGGTATCTTTGCCGCCGGAGCAGCAGGTATTGTTCTGGACAATCAGCTCTATTGCACGGATGAATCCCCTGTCAGTGACAACTTTAAATCTTTCATTAATACAGTCACGGAAAATGATACGCAAATCATCGGTGAGGCAACCGGTGTTCAGTATCGCTTTTTTGCAAAACTGGGCACAAAGATCATCAAGACACTTAAAACAAAAGAGAGCTCCCTTACAGGCGATGAAAACGGCAATGACCTGATCAGTAACGATATAAAAAAAGAAATAACAGGTCTTTCCAATGTCGTTACAAACCCGCTTCAAAGCCTTTTCTATCTCGGACAGGATGCCGCTTTTGCCAAATCATTTACCGGAAATATCAATGCGGTTGTAGATCGTCTGTTTCAGAATATCAATCGCCAGCTTGAGGCTGTGGATGAACATGATCCTTTGGTTCAGGACTCTCCCCTTGCCAGAGAACATGGCACAAAATACCCTGTTATGCAGGGCCCGATGGCGAATATCAGTGACAATGCAGCGTTTGCAAAAGCGATTTTTGATAATGGCGGCCTCCCCTTTTTTGCTATGGGAAACCTTCCGGCAGATTTGTCTGAAGCGGTTATTGCCAATGGAAAAGAAACTGTTAAATCCTATGGGTGCGGCCTTATCGGAATAGAGACCTTTAATAAAACCATCCATACCCACTTTGACCTGGTTAAAAAATACAAGGTGCCGTTTGCTCTGTTTGCCGGGGGGGTTCCATCCCAGGTTAATGAACTTGAAAAAGCCGGGACAAAAACCTATCTGCATACGCCTAACATGTCCATGCTTACCAATGCTGTTGACAGTGGCTGCAGCCGATTTATCTTTGAAGGCTGCGAAGCCGGGGGCCATGTGGGAACCCTGACCAGTTTTATCTTATGGGAATCTGCACTCACCGAATTAATGAAAGAAAATCAGGAAAGCCTAAAGGGGAAAACAATTGTTTTTGCCGGGGGAATTTCATCTGTATACGCTTCCTGCTTTATAACAGGATTATCTTCTCTTCTTTGTAAACTTGGCGTTAAAGTAGGGATCCAGGTGGGAAGCGTATACCTTTTTTCCAAAGAGATTGTAGACCTTAAGAGCGTTGGATCTCTGTACCAGAAAACAATAGCCGATTACTCAAAAACGATTATCACAGGCAACACAGTCGGACTTGCCTCCAGAACAGTACCGACCCCATTTGCAAAAACACTTGTTGAAAAAGAGCATCAGCGAATCAGTGAGGGTGTTCCTCTGGGTCAAAGAAAAACCAGTTTTGAAGCGGATAATTTAGGGTCACTCATGATTGGTGCCAAAGGATTTTTACCCGATATTAAAGGGAGCAACAACGGTAAACCGACATATTTTAATGAACAGGAACAGCATGATAAAGGCAATTTTCTTGTGGGTGATTCCCTTGCTTTTTTAAAACCGGGGATTCTGATTTCAGATATACACAACATGTATTTTCATGAAAAAAAGCAGCTGACAAAGTGTCTTAACAACCTTGAAACCCTCACCTCACCGGAAGCACAAATTAATGACGAGATTGCCATTATCGGTGCAGGATGTATTCTGCCGGATGCCGAAACACCGGAAGCGCTCTGGGAAAATATCATCTCAAAAAAATACTCGATCAAAGAGATGCCGGATCAAAGATTTGATAAGGATCTCTATTACAATGAAGACAAAAAAGCTGAAGATAAAACCTATACATCGCTTGCAGGGGTTGTCGACCACTTCTCCTTTGACCATCAAAAATTCGGTTACACAGAGCAGGGGGCAAAAAAACTTTCAAGATCACAGAAAATGCTCCTTGAGACAGCCTTTCAGGCTGTGGAAAACAGTGGATATCTCTCTGATAACCTGACACTCAACATCGATAATGCTGAAAAAGCCGGGATTATTGTCGCTTCCTGCCTCGGCAGTGAACTTGGCAACAATCTTCAGTTAAAATACTATTATCCATTAATCCATTCATACCTCGACGGCATTCATACCTTTAAGGCTCTGTCAGAGAAAGAACAAAAATCCGTTCTTGATACCATAAAACAGAAAATTTCGAACAACGACACCTCTGGAGACCCTGCAGACGGCGTAGCCTTAAGTGCCGAGGCATCACGTATTGCGCACCATCTGGGTACAACAGGCCCCGCCTATGTTGTTGATGCAGCCTGTGCGACCTCATTTGCTGCCCTTGACTCTGCTGTAAAAGAACTCCTTTCCGGACGGCTGGACATGGTTGTTACCGGCGGAATCAACACCAATCTGTCACCGGAGGCCTTTATCGGTTTTGGCAAAATGGGCGCCATTTCTGCCAAAGGCTCATGGCCCTTTGATCAGCGGGCAGACGGGTTTGTCCTGGGTGAAGGCTGTGCGGCATTTGTGCTTAAACGGCTTAAAGATGCGGTAAGGGACGGTGATTCTGTTCTTGGCGTCATAAAAGGAATCGGCTCCAGTTCTGATGGAAAGGGTAAAGCTATTGCGGCACCAAACCCGAAAGGACAGGAACTGGCTCTTAAGCGTTGTTATGAAAAAATTAAAACAGAAATTTCCATGTCAGATATTGGCTATATTGAGGCTCATGGCACATCTACAATCATGGGTGATCAGGCCGAAATGGAAACCCTTGTAAAAACGTATCAAAGTGATTCGCCCATCGGGGTAAGTTCAATCAAATCTCAGATTGGACACCTTTTAGGCGGTGCAGGTGCGGCCGGACTTATTAAAGTTCTTCTTGCCATAAAAAACAAAACCATTCCCCCAAATGGTCAGTTTAATGGTTTATCGGAAAACCTTAATTTAAAAGAGTCAAAACTGTATATTATCGATACCCCCGTAAAGTGGCACGCTGATTCCGGAAAATCCAGAAAAGCAGCCATAAGTTCATACGGTTTTGGCGGAATCAATTACCATGCGGTCATTGAAGAGTTCTGCCCCACCTGCACTCTCCTGCCTCGAAAGATTTTCTCTGATCCGGCGTTTAACTATAACGACAACCGCATCGTTGTTACAGGAATAGGGTCTGTTCTCCCAGGCGCAAAAACAACAGAGGTATTTAAAAACCGCCTTAAACAAAATGATTACGCTGCAACGGGATCATGTTATGACAGCCTTGACAACCCGTATTACACGGATGAAACCGATCAGGCCTTCAATCTTTCCGGCCTTTCAGCGAGTGTTGTTGAAGACTATAAATTCAATAATGTTAAATACAGAATCCCGCCAATGGCTGCAAAATCAATAGACCCGGCACAGCTTTTTGCCCTGGACGCCGCCAGTCAGGCGATCGACAGCTCCGGCTTAAGTGAGCATCTTGACAACGGAAATAAAACAGCTGTTATCATCGGTACCCTTCCGGGAAAACAACACTCAGAAAATATTTTACGGGTCAGATCGGCTTTTCTTGAAAAGATAATTTCTGACGTACCGGGCATTAACGCCGATATTGCAATAGACATCGCACATAAACTAAAGAGCGTTATCAGAAGCAAATACCCAAAAACAACGGAAGATTCTGTACCCGGTTTTTTATCCAATATTGTCTCAGGAAGAATTGCAAATTACTTTGGCTGTAACGGTGCAAACTTCGTTGTTGATGCAGCCTGTGCCTCTTCAGCAAAGGCATTGGATGTTGCGGCAAAAGGTCTTACATCGGGTGATTTCAATTTTGTTATTACCGGCGGAGTTGACGCTGCCCTCTACCCGCAAATGATGTTTCAGTATAAATCCATGGGTTTTCTTAACGATAAAACACCTCGGATTATGGGCCAGGGTGCCGCTATTGCAGTTCTGACAACCCTCCAAACAGCAAAAAAGCTAAAGATGCCGATTCTGGGTGAAGTCAGTTCATTCTCATTTGAAACTGGTAAAACCGCTGTTAAATCAACAATGGGGCCGGTTGAAAAGCAATTTGGCTGTTTAAGAGCAGCCGGGACCGCTGTTGAAATTGCAAAAAACCTCAGTTTAGATGCAGTTAAAAATAGATCTACATCCGTTACAGCAACAGTGGGCGGCATTAAAGCCTCTGTTACAACGGGTCTCCTGCCACCTTTTTTATCCGGAAAAAAACGAAACAAACAGATACCGGGAACAATTAAACCAGCCGGGACAATTGCCCTGCTCTCGGGTCAGGGATCACAGTATCCGGGAATGATGAAAGGCCTCTATGAGTCGTTTGATGAAATCAGAGCACTGATGGATAAAGCTGAATCCATTTTCATGGATATCCGGGGGTATTCGCTTCTTGAGATAATGTTTACGGATGATGAGAGGAAAAACCTGACAGAAAACACCCAGCCGGCTGTTTTTCTTTCAACAGCTGCAATCTATTCATTCCTAAAATCCCGGGGATTTGCACCCGATTATTATATCGGGCATAGTGTCGGCGAGTTTTCTGCGCTATATTGCAGCAGCATGCTCAGTTTCGACGATGCCTTCAGGCTTGTCTTAAAAAGAGCATCCTTAATGAAATCTGCCGCTGAAACGACACCGGGAAGAATTATGGTTGTCTTTAAAGAAGCAGAAGAATCAAAACGACTTATCCAACAATCCGGCATCAATAATATTTATATTGCAAATAAAAACAGCAACAATCAGACGGCTGTCTCCGGTGACAAAGAATGTATTTCTGCTTTCTGTAATTATCTTTCAGACGAATGTGTCTCCTTTTCCAAATTATCACTTTCCGGTGCATTTCACACACCCCTCTTTAAATCTGCAGCAGATAAACTTCATGACTATTTAAAAACAATTACCTTCCAAAAGGGTGATTGCACAAAAATAATTTCAAATGTCACCGGCGAAGCCTATCCTGATGATATTGAAGCTATTAAGGAGCTTCTTGTCAGGCAGATAACATCACCTGTTGAATTTATTAAATCAATCGAATCTGTTTATAGCGATGAGAACACAAGCTTTATTGAAATTGGACCCGGCAAACTCTTAAATACCCTTTTAAAAAATATATCGATAGGACCCTGTAAAGCCAAAGCGGCTATGGAAATTAAAAACCGCCAGCAGGAATCCTTCCACAGCTTTCTTGGTTTTCTTACTGATAATCATATGATTTCTGAAACCAAAAATCAAAAAGACCCTGACATTAAAGAGAAGGATTTCACCATGCGTTTTTCCAAAGAACCAGACAGTGATTTTAATTCATTTATTAACGATAATGAGACTAAATTAAAAGAACTTCTTTATACTGAATATCTGAAAACAAGAAAACACTCGGCGATCGAAGCCTTTGAAAAGTTCGATTTTAACCCTGGTAAAATTGTTGTTTCAGGTGTTTCTATCGGTCTTCCGGGTAAAAATAAAAGAGTCTTTGATCCGGAAAATTTTAAAAAACTGATCAGTGGCACCAGTTTTATTGAACCGCTACCCCTGGAATACAAAGACCGAATGGTCGATAAAAATGTTACAAGACTCCACAAAGCGTCGGACGGCAATGCTAAATTCGTTGAGATTACTTCCACAGAAGATGTGATCCAGCTTGCAGGACAACTCGGATATTTTAATCTTGAGGAAGAATACGGCATCAAAAAAGAGTATGATATGACCATAGCTCTTGCCATGGCAGCAGGTATTGAAGCGCTTAATGATGCAAATATCCCCCTTGTGATGGGATACAAAACAACATCCACTGGAACAAAGATTCCCACCGGATATGCGCTGCCAAAAGAACTACAGGGTTCAACCGGCGTCATTCTTTCATCGTTGTGGCCATACTCTGAAACGCTGATTAAGGAGATCACGGCCTATTATTATAATAAATTTTATGTTCAACCCTATAATGAATTTGAAAAAATCTATTACCACTTAATGAGCTGTGTCACAGATGAAACCATTAAAGAACAGATAACCGGATGGTTTTTTAAAGTTAAAGAGCGGCGGTCTGAATTCACTTCTTATAAGCTTGAACGGGATTTTGCCCATAATATCACCCCCCTTGGATCGGCCCATTTTGCACAATATATTAAAGCCAAAGGACCCAATATTCAGATGAGCGGTGCCTGCGCCTCAACAACTCAGGCTATCGGTATTGCCGAAGACTGGATCAGGGCGGGTCGATGTGAGAGAGTGATTATTATCGGCGGTGAAACGCCAACCTCAGAAGCACAAAGCCAGTGGATTGGTTCCGGTTTTCTCTCTCTTGGGGCTGCATCCATAAAACGGAATGTTGATGAAGCAGCCAAACCGTTTGATGTTGAAAGAAACGGCACAATTCTGGGCAGTGGTGCTGTTTCAATGATTATTGAAAAGGAAGAGCCGGTTAGAAAACGAGGGTTTAAAGGACAGGCTGAAGTCCTTGGAACCCATATTGGCAATACTGCTTTTCATACATACAATATCGATGTAAACGGCATTGCCGATGAAATGGATCGGTTTGTTTCAAAAGTCGAAAAAAGACATGGTCTTAAAAAAGAAGAATACTCCAAACAACTCGTCTTTATGTCCCATGAAACCTTTACCCCAGCAAGGGGCGGAAGCGCTGACGCTGAAATTACAGCCTTAAGAAAAACATACCCGGATACCTGTTCGGAGATCCTGATATCCAACACAAAGGGATATACCGGCCATACATTAGGCGCCGCGCTCGAAGATGCTGTTTTGATAAAGGTGCTTCAAAGCAGAACAGCACCTCCCATAGCCAACCTGAAACAAGTCTCTGACAATTTTAAAGACCTGAGGCTCAATAAAACAATGACAAAGGGTGACTTTGAATACGGCTTCCATATCGCAGCAGGCTTTGGTTCTCACCTCGCCTTTGCTTTTTTCAAACGAATCGAAGAAGAACCGGTTAAAAATAATATACGGTATCAATCCTGGCTGAACGAAATAACCGACAGCAGCGAGGCAACTGTTGTAAAAATAAACAACACCCTTTGTGCTGAAGCAAAAGGCCTTAAACCCGAAAAAAAACGGAAAGAAGAGATTCCTGCTCCCGCTTTCAAAGCAGAAACCGTCAATACTGTTAAACAAGACGTCCGGCCTGAACCTGAAATAAAACCGATAGTTGTTCATAATGAACAGCCGCAGGAGCCGGAAATAACCAGAGAGGTACCGCCGGTTTCAGGCAGTACTGAAAAACCGCTTTCAGATGTGATTAAAGAGATTATTGCTGAGCAGACAGGCTATGATTTTGACATGCTTGAAAATGACCTCGATCTTGAGGCTGATCTTGGTATAGATACAGTAAAGCAAGTTGAGATATTTGGCAAAATTTCAAGTACCTATGATATGAAAGTCCCTGAAAATCTTAAACTGAAAGATCTCAATACCATCACAAAACTATCAGATTATATTCAGAATAATGCTGATATAACAACACCGGAAATAAAACCTGAAACTCAAATTGATGAGCCTGTTTATATAACAACACCTCCTCAGATACCAACGGTAGAAGATGAAATCAAACAGATCATTTCAGAGCAGACCGGATACGATATTGATATGCTTGAAGAGACTCTGGATCTGGAAGCCGATCTCGGTATTGACACAGTCAAGCAGGTCGAGATCTTCGGTAAAATTTCATCTAACTATAATATGAAGGTTCCTGAGAATCTAAAACTCAAAGACCTGAACACCATCAAAAAGCTTGCTGGCTATCTTAAGAAAAATGCTGATATTCCTGAACCGGTTACTGAAGCCAAGGCTAACACTGAAAAACAGGTTTCCACGGTTCAATCTAAAGAGCGTTCATTTAAATCTGAAATTAAAATCATTATCGCTGAACAGACCGGCTATGAAGTTGATATGCTTGACGACACCCTGGACCTGGAGGCAGATCTCGGTATCGATACTGTAAAACAGGTAGAAATTTTTGGTAAAATATCCGGAAATTATAATCTGAAGGTTCCTGAAAATTTAAAACTGAAAGATCTCAATACAATATCCCGGCTTTCCGCATATCTTGAAGATAAGGTCGATCTCCCTGAAATAATAAGTGAAACGCCGGCTGTAAAACCGTTGATACAGACAGAAAACCCGGTTAAATCAGAAATTAAGCATATTTCAGAAATAAAGCAGATAATTGCTGAGCAGACAGGCTATGAAACAGATATGCTTGATGACACTCTGGATCTGGAAGCGGACCTCGGAATCGATACGGTAAAACAGGTGGAGATATTTGGTAACATTTCAAAAAAATACAACCTGAAAGTTCCTGAAAATCTAAAGCTGAAAGATCTGAACACAATAGAGAAGCTTGGTGAATACATTCTTAGCAAAACCGGTCAGACTGACGGAACACCGGTGAAAACAGATCCAGTAAAAACAGTATCACCAGAAATAATAACGCCGATAAACAGTGGCGTACAGCGATTTATTGTTAAACTGGTTCCTGCCCCACGCCCGACACCCCGGACAGATCTGTTTAAGAATAAACGTATTCTGATAACCCACGATAAATACGGATTTGCAGCTGAACTGACTGAAAAAGTAAGACAGGCCGGAGGAAGACCTATCTCTGTTGGGAATCATAGTTCTGCAAAAATTCAGGTGGACCTAACCAGCCCTGTACAAACAGAACAGGTCTTTAAGTCATTTGCAGCATCGAATGATCCTGTGGACGGTCTTATTCATCTTGCCCCGCTCGATTATTATTTCCAGACCCAAAAACCATTTGGGTTTCTAAAAATGAAAAAATCAGGCGCTGATGAATTAAACACAAGTATGGGGTCCTTTTTTGCCATTATAAAAGCGCTTGAATCTCAGCTTGATAAACCTGGTGCTCTTATTTCCGCACTAAGCTTCAACTCGGTTATTTTTCCCTATTCAGAAGGATTCAGGGGAAATATCCATCCGGCCTTTGCCGGTATGGCCGGAATGATGAAAACAATCAATAAGGAGTTTAAAGATACCCTTGTCAGGATTGTCGATTTTGCTTCTGATAAACCAATAAAAGATCAAAGCAGTATCATCGACACCTGGCTAAAAGAGCTGTTGTCCGATGAAGCACGTGTAGAGACAGGGTATAAAGGCAAATCCAGGTTTATTCCCACACTTGTACCGAAAACGGTGACAGATGAAAAAAGTATTATCGAAAACAGAGATAAAATTCTGGTTACAGGTGGTGCCCTTGGTATTACATTTGAAATATTAAAAAAGATGGCTGAAAAATATAATTCAGACCTGATTATTATAGGCCGAAGTGCTATTTTTGACCTTGATGACGCATACCTCCTGCCTGATGCAGATGATAAATCCATTATGGCCAGCGTCAAAGTTAAAATGGCCGGCTCTAAACCTCTTGAGATCAAAAAGGCTGTTGAAAAAATAAAGCGAACCAGAACAGCTGTTTTAAACATAAAAATGCTTCAAAAAATCGGTATTAAAGTAGATTACGAATCGGCTGATGTAACTGACTTTATTCAGGTTAACAGGGTTGTTAAAAAGCATAAAACCATCAATGGGATTATCCACGCTGCAGGACTTGAGGAGAGTCAGTTTATCGCTAAAAAGGAACAGGCATCTTTTGAAAGGGTTACAGAGGTTAAGGTTAAAGGGCTACAAAATCTGATAAGGGCCATGAAATCAAGAAATTATCGTTTCCTTATTACCTTCTCTTCCGTCACTGCACGCTTTGGCAATGAAGGTCAGATTGATTATACCGGTGCAAATGACATGATCGGAAAAATGATTCAACGGGAAAAGATTAAAACGCCATCCCGTTTTTATAAGGTTTACGCCTGGACAGCATGGAGCGGAGCCGGCATGGCTGAAAATGAGACCGTAAAAAAAGTGCTTGAAATGCGCGGTATTACCTTCCTGCCTCTTGAAGACGGAATCCGGTTTTTTATGGATGACCTAAACGCTGTTTCAGATACAGAAGTTGTTATATCAGGGCCGGATGCAGCTGCTGATACAGATAATCTTATGAATATCAGCCCGACAGAGATAAAACCGGCTGCCGGTGATTTATCAAAAACATTTCCCCTTATAGACAGCCAGGTCTTTAAAACAGATACTGAGGTTGAATTTACCAGAAACCTGAGCCTTGAAAGAGACTTGTTTCTTTTGGATCACAGCATGGAAGACACACCTGTTTTTCTGGGTGCGACAGGCATAGAAACAATGTCTGAGGCTGCAGTCGCATTTGCCGGTGACACAAAAAAAGTTGTTGAGATTTCTGATTTTTCAATTCCTTACGGTATAAAAATTCTCAAGGAAAGAGATAAAGAACTGACAATTTCTGCAAAACAGGATATTGACGACAATACCTTTAAATGCAGCATTTCTTCTGTCTTTAAAAATCAAGAAGGCATTGTTATGGGAAGTCCTACACGCCATTATCAGGGAAAAATCACGGTCGATTCAACGCTGCCTGAAGGAGTTTCAGTCGACCTGCCTGATTTTACTCCGGTTCATTATGACGGTTCAGCAGAAGATCTTATTTATCATCCCAAACGTCTCTTTATGGATGATCTTTTTAAAACCCTAACGGATATTCTCTCATTTGACGGAGATCTGTTAATTACCCGGTTCAGGGATACGTCCCAAAAAGACTTTTTTCAGGAAATTAAAACGCCATCATTCCAATCAGATGTTGTTGCTGTTGATGCAATGTTCCAGACAGGAGGACTTCTGGAATTTTTCACAACAAGCTCCCTGGTTTTACCCTATAAAATTTCTTCAATGAAATTTTATAACCGTGTTGAAAAGGGGGCTGATTATTATTGCCTTACCCGTAAAACCGTTGACGGGACTGAAACCAATACCTATCAGATAGATCTTGTTGATGCGGATGGCAATCTTTTTATCAGGGCTGAAAACTTTGAAATGGTTAAATTAGGCCGTGTTGAAGAAGAATACAGGATTGCTGATAAAGTTCGCTTTGCAGAGATGGCTTAATAATAAAGACATTAAAATTCAGGCGTCTGTATCCTGAAAATGTATTCGCCTGCGCTCAACTATTTTTATAAAAAATCTGAGCGCAGGCAATTCATGATTCTGACTTATGCGACGTCCCACTTCTGTCGCATAATTGAAATTATCTTTACAAAACCCCATAAATGTAATAAAAAATAGACTTGTTTTTGATCAGCTCTGTATCATTCTGTTTCATTTTTTATATTAATAAATTTTAAGGAGATAGAACAATGCCAGAAGGCAAAACTGTTTCTTCACCAGACTTTGAAGAAGCTTTAAAAATTGGCCGCCCGCCAAGTATCGTAAAACTTTTCCCGAACTCAAAAGCAATGATCGTAAGCGGGAAATATATTGACCGGGCTTTGACTGCAAAAGGCAAAGCAATGACAATTGCAGCCAATGGCCGAAGTAACAGTATCATTCGAGGCGTTCTTTCCGCGGCTCAGAACGCAAATGCTGCCGTTATTATTGAAATAGCCAAATCCGAAGGTGGTGTAAACGCCTATTGTGCTGTAAACTACTGGAATATAGCCCGACAGGTTGACGCTATATGTAATGAACTTGCAATAACAATTCCCGTCGCTATACACGCGGATCATTACGGTATTAAAGATAATGCCGATCTTGAGACAGCAAAGACTGAGATTCCATCAATGTTTGATGCCGGAATCACTTCAATCGCTATTGATGCATCCCATCAACCGGATGATCAAAACCTTATGGCCAATATCGCGTTAAAAGACTATATCCCTTCATGGGCCGGTCTTGAGACAGAAATAGGTGAAATAAAAGGAACTGAGGGTCTCTCTTCAGCAGAAGAAGCTCTTTTTTTAATTCAGGGATTAAATGCCCATGAAATATATCCCGACTGGATTGCACTCAACAACGGAACAACCCATGGTATTGAAGCCAGTGATCAGGGTATTAATGTTGAGCTTACTAGTGAAGTTCATGATGTGATCAGCAAATATAATGTTTCAGGAGCTCAGCACGGTACATCCGGAAACAGCTCTGACAGACTTACTGCAATCGCTTCAAAAACACATACAACAAAAGCCAATGTTGCAACAGCACTTCAGATGGTCTCATGGGGGTTTAAAGTCAATGATTATGGCAATGCCATCCTTGATGACGATGGTAATTTTATCAAAGTTGAAGGTGAGGGCGTCACGGAACAACTCTGGCGTGAAATGCTTGCCTATGCAAATAAAAACGGCATAAAAGGCGGCAACTTTAAAAAACTGAATCTCCCTTTTGAAAATAAAATTCTGTCACAGCCTGAAGCAATCAGAATGAGAATGGCAAAGCGTGTTGAGAATTTTGTTTATAACATGCTTGTGAATGTCTTTAACGCCTCTGATACAGCACAACTTGTTATCGACGATATTATCAAAACAGGCTCTTTTGATGCAGGACCAAAATCTTCAAAAATTGAAGATGCCGCAGAATGGACTGACGAAAAAATTATTCATAAAGCATCACTGATAACAACCGACAAAGGACCTGAAGGGGACTTTGACGATTAAAAACTACGATTTCCGGGCACTTTTAGCAAAAAGTGCCCGGATCTTTTCCTGCCAAAACGCTTCCTTTTATTGTATAATAATTATCTGTACTACTATTAGAAAAAAAAATAATAAAATTCCTTTTTCCTGTTAAGTTTATAAAAGTATCTGCCGATAGTTAAGGCAAGGAGAAAGGTTTTATGCAAATACCATCGTATCAGATAAGTAATGTTATTAAGGTCTACAGCAAACAGCTAAGCCAGAGCCGTATGCTGAACCGTCAGGAAAATCAAGGAGCGCCTCCGGGCAATCCTGTTGATAAGATCAGGATTTCACCTGAAGGTAAAAAGCAGACTATTATCAATAAAATCTCTGATGACGTTTTCTCTAGAATAACAAAGTACGGTCCGCAGGATTCTAAAGAGCAGGAAATTGTTGATAAGCTAAAAAAAGAGATTAAAAAGAACCAGGGTAATACTTCTGACAAAGACAATAAATTTGTTTTCAATTTTATCGGTGATGATAATATAAAAGTAACAAATGAGATATCTATAGAAGGATCAAAATTTATCGGTAACCGTTTAGAAGAACTTGTCAAAGATACAATTGACAAATAAAATATTTATGTAAATATTCAAAATACATTTTTCTTTAATTTTTTATTATTAAAGAGGTTTTAGCAAAATAAAGGACAGGAGTTATTATGAAAATTTCAGAAAACAGTGTTAATCTGGGACAGCAGGCATATGCAAGGGAACTTGAATCAACTAAACCCCCTGAACAAACCAAAGCTGAAGCACCTAAAGCAGAAGCGCCAAAAGCAGAAGCGCCAAAAGC
>JQIA01000622.1_pt1 | contig 18370 bp, 17 predicted proteins | sample 811431 | NCBI WGS metagenome assembly JQIA01 (sample SAMN02998118, study PRJNA258478) | marine sediment metagenome | biome: marine; feature: seafloor; material: sediment; isolation source: oil-polluted sediment collected from 3 locations (0.5 km, 0.7 km and 0.9 km)... | place: USA: Gulf of Mexico ...
GATCTTCGCTCTTTTTTATAGCACTGGCCATTTCTGTCCAGCTTTTTATCAAAACGCCGTCGATTTCAATAATTTGGTCTTCAGACTTTAATCCAGCATGAAATGCGGGTGAGTTTTCAACAACCTTTCCTATTTCTGTTGTAACCTCATAAGTCCCGTATACACTGAAAAGCCCCCAGAAAATTACAATTGCAAGGAGAATATTAAATACAGGACCTGCTGCAACAATCAGCATTCTTTTATACACTGATTTGTGAGTAAAAGAAAAAGGAAGCATTTCAGGTTCAATTTCTGCATCAGGTTCTTCACCGACCATTTTAACATAACCGCCAAGCGGGATAGCTGAAACACGGTAATCCGTCATGCCAATTGTTTTACCAAAAATTCTCGGGCCAAATCCAAGAGAAAATTTTTCTACTCCCACATCAAAATATCTGGCGACAAGAAAGTGTCCCAGCTCATGAAAAAAAACCAGCACACCGAGTACGATGAGCATTGAAAATAAATTTGTTGTCATAGTTGTAATTCCAATTTTTCTATACTTTATGAGTAGTAATTAACCACGAATTCTTTTCACAAAATCAGAGGCCTGAATCCTCGCCCATCTGTCCGCCTCAATAATATCCGACAAATCCGGATTTTTTTCAATAGAATGTTTATTCATTGTTTTTTCAATAATTTCCGGTATTGAAGCAAACTGAATTTGTCTGTCTAAAACGGCCTGAACAGCGACCTCATTTGCGGCATTCAAAACAGCCGGTAACGTATTCCCTTCAAAGCAAGCATCATAGGCAAGAGAAAGACACGGGAATTTATCAAAATCAGGGCTTTCAAATTTCAACGAAGCAATTTTTGCAAAGTCAGGAACTGGCATATCAAGAGGAAGTCTTTCAGGCCAGGACATTGCATATGCAATCGCCCCACGCATATCCGGCATGCCAAGCTGTGCAAGTACAGACCCATCTTTATAGGCAACCATAGAATGAACTATACTTTGCGGGTGGACAAGTACCTCAATATTATTACAGGAAACATCAAAAAGGTACTTGGCCTCAATAACTTCAAGTCCTTTATTCATTAAAGTTGCCGAATCTATAGTAATTTTTTTCCCCATATTCCAGGTGGGATGATCCAGGGCTTCTTCGAGGGTAATTTCTTTAAATTCTTCTATCGGTTTCTTTCTAAATGGCCCGCCAGAGGCAGTTAGTATTATCTTTGCGAGATCATCTTTGTTCTGTCCTTCAATACACTGAAAAACAGCACTGTGCTCACTGTCAACCGGCAGTATTCGAATATTGTTTTCTACAGCAAGCTTCATTACATAATCACCGGCCATTACAAGCGTTTCTTTGTTGGCAAGTGCAATTGTTTTACCGGCTTTAATCGCAGCAATTGTAGGCAAAAGACCAGCAGCACCAACTATCGCTGAAACAACCATATCAGTTTGCCCCATCGTTGCGGCGACCTGATATCCTTCATCGCCAAACATCACTTCTGTAGAAGAGTCAACCGGGAGCCTTTCTTTCAGTAAAGATGCATATTTTTTATTTAAAACAACCGCAATTTCAGGTTGAAACTGGTTTATCTGAAGGAGTAAGAGTTCAATATTTGTAGCTGCAGCAAGAGCCTTGATACAGTATAGATCCGGAAATTTTTCAACAACTTTTAAAACATTTTTCCCGATAGAACCGGTTGAACCAAGAACGGAAAGATATTTCATCGTAAAGAGACCTTATCAAAAGATATATGCCTGAAAAAAATAGGCTACCGGGGCAACAAAAAGTAAAGCATCGATTCTGTCAAGAATTCCGCCATGCCCTGGGATTATTGAACCGGAATCTTTAATACCTCCGGTCCGCTTAAGTATTGATTCATAAAGATCACCACAGGGTCCAACAACACTGACCAGAAACAGAAACACAATAGTCGGAACCAAAGAGAGAGAGGGGAAAAACCTGTACTTAATAAGTAATCCGGTAACCAAAACAAAAACCATCCCACCAAGAAAACCTTCAATCGTCTTTTTTGGGCTTACGGAAGGGCATAGTTTATGTTTACCAAAGTATGTTCCAGCATAATAAGCGCCCGTATCACAACCGGCAACAAGAAATAGCACATAGAAAACCCATGCCACTCCGGATTGTGCATTCCCTCTGAGTAAAATGAGTGATGATATTAAAACAGAGATGTATACTATTCCATGCACCTGTTTTATTACAATATCAACAACTTCAGGGTTATCTTTAAACTGAAACAAAGCAATAATTCCAGATAAAATAAAATTCAGAACAAGGATGCCAGTGATGATTTCGAATTGAGCAGGGTGGGTATATGAAAAACATATGATCGCAAGACAGGTTATAAACCCGGTTAATTGGATCGGTCCGGCAAGAGAAGCTGCCGTCTTATTAAAAACAATACGGTAATACTCACCAAGAGCAATTAAACCTGCAACACTTACCAAAGCGGCAAATGAAAAGGAACCACCCTTCAGTATCAGAAGATAAAGACAGGGAACTGCAACAAGTGCCGATAAGATTCTTTGTAAATGCATAATATTTTATTATCTATCAAACCGTTTTAAATTATAATTGATGGCGTCGTAAAAAATCCCATCTACTGCGCTTGAGTACCTGACCAGACTTTTGACGTACCATATTTACTACTTCAAGCCTGGACAATCACTCAAGCTTGTACATGGGACCTTTTCCTTAGCCATATAAAATACTTTTTACGAGAGAGTTTTATGATGGAATTTTACCAAACCTGCGATCTCTGTCCTGGTAATCCAACAAAATCTCTTTGTATTCATTTTCGCCAAAATCCGGCCATAATGTATTAGTAAAATATACTTCTGCATACGCAAGCTGCCACATCAGAAAATTACTAATCCGCATTTCTCCACTTGTTCTGATCATGAGATCCGGATCCGGCATACCTGCAGTAAATAAGTGGTCAGAAATTAACTGCTCATCAATCGAAGCAGAATCAATTTCTCCACTCTTAACCTTAGTCGAAATCGACTTCACCATGGTTTCAAGTTCATTTCGACTGCCATAACTTAAGGCAAGGGTAAGGCACAAACCGCTGTTATCTTTGGTTGCTTCCATTACTTTTGAGAGCGGAACCGAGACTTCATCCGGTAACTTTTCGATCTGACCAATAGCATTCAGACGAATATTATTAGTCATCATTTCATCTCTTTCAGAAATTATGAATTTCTTTAAAAGAGACATCAACGCACTGACTTCAGCTTTTGGCCGCCCCCAGTTTTCAGTTGAAAATGCATACAGCGTGAGAAAAGGAATAGAAAGCTCCCGGGTTACACGAACAATCTCACGAACAGTTGCAGAGCCTTTTTCGTGCCCTTTCACTCTGTTCATAAGGCGTTTCTTTGCCCATCGGCCATTGCCATCCATAATCATAGCCACGTGTAATGGCAACTTACTTTTATCTAATTTATCTGATTGCATAAAACTATACTTCTAAAATTTCTTTTTCTTTATCACTATAAATACTGTCAACCACAGCGACCTGCTCATCAGTAATCTTCTGAACGTTATCCTGTGCCTTAAACTGGTCATCTTCAGAGATGTCACCATCTTTTTTAAGACTCTTCAGCATTTCATTACTGTCTCTTCTTATATTTCTTAAAGCAACTTTAAAGTCTTCACAAGTCTTGTTGACCATTTTAACAATTTCTTTTCTGCGCTCTTCTGTAAGGGGTGGTACTGAAATTCTAACGATTTTACCATCACTGGACGGCGTCAAACCAATATTCGATTTTAAAATACCTTTTTCAATCGCTTTTATAGCTGTTGCATCCCAGGGCTGAATTGTAATCAAACGGCTTTCCGGTACTGAGACTGAAGCCATCTGGTTCAGTGGTGTTAACGCACCATAGTAATCCACTTTTACTGCATCAAGCATATTTGCTGACGCACGACCAGTCCTAACACGCTGCATTTCTTTTTTCAGCGCCTCAATGGATTTCCCCATCTTATCTTTTGTTTCCTGAAGTATTGAATTAATCATAAGTATCCACCTTGTGTTAAAAATAGATTTGAGTTATTCGAGGCTACATCTTACCAAAAAAACAGATTAAAAACAAAACAAGTTCCGGAAATGGGAAACCCCACTCTCCGGAACTTATAAATTTTGCTATTATCGATTTTCGATTCGTGTTCCGATCTCTGTTGAACCCATAACAACTTTTGATATATTGCCAGGTCCCAGCATATTGAAGACAGAGAGCGGAAGACTATTATCCATTGCAAGAGAAATTGCCGTCATATCCATCACATGAAGCTGCTTCTCAAGCACCTCCATATATGACAGGTCTTTCAAGAATTTAGCATCCTTATTTTTCTCAGGATCAGAGTCATAAACCCCGTCCACCTTAGTGGCTTTCAAAAGAATTTCCGCGTGTATTTCCTGAGCCCTCAACACAGCCGCAGTATCTGTTGTAAAATAAGGACTGCCTGTCCCAGCTGCAAAAATTACTGCTCGCTTTTTTTCCAGATGTCGAACTGCTCTTCTGAGAATAAATGGCTCGGCAATTTCATGCATTGAGATAGCTGACTGGACCCTTGTTGGAATACCTCTTTTTTCAAGAGCATTGGAAAGAGCTATGCTGTTAATTACAGTTGCAAGCATCCCCATATGGTCTGCTGGAGCCCTGTCCATACCATAGGAGCTCGCCTTGATACCACGGAAAATATTACCACCGCCGACAACAATAGCAACTTCAACACCTTTCTCATGAATAGCATAAACTTCTTCTGCCACAAAAGAAAGTGTATCAGGACTTATACCAAACTCCTGATCTCCCATAAGAGCTTCCCCGCTAAGTTTTAGCAGGATTCGTTTATATTTGGGTTCAGCCAAGATTAATTATTCTCCTATCTGGAATCTTGCAAATTTACGAATCTTAATATTTTCACCCATTTTAGCAATCGTGTCAGTTACAAGATCATTAATTGTAACTTTAGGGTCTTTAATATAGTTCTGGCTCATTAAGCATGAATCTTTAAAGAATTTTTCAATCTGACCGTCAACAATCTTGTCAACGATATTTTCTGGTTTACCCTGCTCAAGAGCACGCTCTCTGTATATTTCTCTCTCTTTTGCAACGATTTCTTCCGGAATTTCTTCTGGTCCCATTCCCATAGGAGCTGCTGCTGCAATATGCATGGCAATATTTTTAGTAAACGCCAGAAAGTCTTCATTCTTTGCAACAAAGTCAGTTTCACAGTTTACTTCAACAAGAACACCAATCTTACCGCCCATATGGATATAAGACTGAACGTAACCTTCTGTAGCTTCTCTTCCAGAACGTTTTGCTGCTTTTGCAAGGCCCTTTTTTCTTAGAAAATCAAGTGCTTTATCAACATCACCATCATTCTCTTTAAGAGCTTTTTTACAGTCCATAATGCCTGAACCGGTTTGTTCTCTAAGTTCTTTTACCATTGCTGCACTAATTTCTGCCATTATACTATTCTCCTGTATCTTCAGATCCCGCAGCAGCAGAATCATTCTCAATTTCTGTTGTTTTCTTTTTAATAACTTCTACGACAGGTCCTTCAGCGTCTCCAACTGATGCTTTAACCGTCTCTTTTCTTTTTGGTTTTGCCGCAGATTTTTCTGTACCCTTATCTGATGCAGCCGCCTGCTTTTCTGTGTACTGCTGTTTCCCTTCAATACAGGCATCAGCAATTTTAGATGTGATAAGTCTAACCGCTCTTATAGCATCGTCATTACCTGGAATAATGTAATCAACATCATCAGGATCACAGTTTGTATCAACAAGTGCAACAATCGGAATACCAAGTCTTTTTCCTTCACGAACAGCAATGGATTCTTTCTTGGGATCAACAACAAAAATTGCGCCCGGAAGACCATTCATAGTACGTATTCCACCAATTACGGCATCAAGCTTTATCCGCTCTTTTCCAAGTTTCAAACCTTCTTTTTTTGTATAATTTTCAATTGAACCGTCGTTTTCGATATCATTAAGGTGGTTTAGACGTTTGATGCTTTCTTTTACAGTCTGAAAGTTTGTCAACATACCACCAAGCCATCTATTCTGAACATAGTACATTTCAGCTCGATTTGCTTCTTCGTAAATTGCGTCACTTGCCTGCTTCTTTGTTCCAACAAACAAAACTGATTTTCCACTTGCAGTAACTTCAGTAATAAAATCATACGCATCTCTAAACATTTTTACGGTCTGTTGAAGGTCAACAATATAAATCCCGTTTCTTGCACCGAATATATACGGTTTCATTTTCGGGTTCCAGCGTTTGGTCTGATGACCGAAATGAACGCCACCTTCAAGAAGTTCTCTCATTGTTACGTAAGCCATTTTCTTTCTCCTAATAATTTTGGTTTTACCACCGCTTTCATCCACCCTGCTGTCGACTCCCGTAGGAGCACCGGACAGCCGGTCCGAAAGCGTGCGACGTTAAATTTTGTAAATCCTAACTTAATTAGCAAAGATCACTTTTTTAATCAAGCCATTTATATGAAAAACAGTCTGAATACAAGTGTGTGGTATTAAAATGTTTTCTACAATTTCTACACGGTCTCAGTTAATGCTGTTTTCTGCATCCTGACAACCCGGTTATTACCGGCAAAATCTCTTATATATTCAACTTTCGAATACCCACCAACCCCATAAGCGATATCCAGCACAGCCTCTTTTTGATCAAAACCTGTTTCAATCATAAGCCAGCCACCAGGCCTCAGATATTTCCCGGCATACTCAATAATATGCCTTACGCATTTCAAACCATCGACATCTCCATCCAATGCAAGAAAAGGCTCATATTCTTTAATTTCAGGCTCCAACTCCATAATATCTTTCGTTGGGATATAAGGGGGATTTGAAACAATCAGATCAAACATTTCATTTTCAACCAAGCCATCAAACCAACTGGAAGAAATAAAACTGATATTTCTCTCTGGACAATTCAATTCCGCATTTTGCTTTGCAACCTTAATCGCCTCGACAGAGACATCCACTGCAAAATACTTATTTATAGGCATCTCAGAAGCAAGAGACAGTATAATCGCACCCGAACCAGTACCTAAATCAAGAACATTTAACGGGGTCTCGGGATTTATTCTTAACATTTCAAGTGCCGTTTCAACCAGACATTCTGTATCAGGCCTTGGCACAAGAACATTTTTTGACACAGCCAGATCAAGTGTCCAAAACCCTTTATAGCCGGTTATGTAAGCAACTGGCTCTCTGGCAATTCGTCTTTTAATCATCAATTTGTAACGGCGGAGCTCTTCCGGCAAAAGAGGCTTATCGTACTGCAGATATAGATTTAGCCTCGAAACATTCAAACAGTGCGAAAGCAGAAGTTCAGCTCCCATCCTGGGGCTTTCAATATTATTAGATTGAAAATAATCAGCAGTCCACTTTAAGAGTTCTGAAATATTCCAAATCTGATTATCAGAATCAGATTGTTTCTTCATTCTGCATAGCCTGTGCCTGAGCGTGGGTTCTTAATCCTTCGATTATTTCCTCAATATCCCCGTGCAGGATACTGTCAAGCTTATACAGAGTCAGGTTTATTCTGTGATCAGTCATTCGGCCCTGAGGGAAATTATAAGTTCGTATTCGCTCGCTTCTATCACCACTGCCAATCTGCCCTTTTCTCTCAGCAGATCTTTTGGCGTTCTGTTCCTGAATCATTGAATCGAGTATTCTCGACCTCAAAACCTTCATCGCTTTTTCTTTATTTTTATGCTGGGATTTTTGATCCTGACACTGAGCAACAACACCGGTTGGTAAATGTGTCAATCTAACTGCTGAATCAGTTGTATTAACACTCTGACCGCCAGGTCCTTGTGCCCTGTATACATCAACCTTAATTTCACTGGGGTCAATATTCAATTCAACATCTTCAGCCTCAGGAAGCACGGCAACGGTAACGGCAGATGTATGAATACGACCCTGGGTCTCTGTCGTAGGAACTCTTTGCACCCGATGGGTTCCACTTTCATATTTAAAAGAACTGAAGGTAGCTTTGCCATGAACTGCAAATATAACTTCTTTAAAGCCGTTAACACCGGTTTCATGGCTTTCCAAAATTTCAATTTTCCAGTTACGTGATTCTGCATAACGACTGTACATTCTTAGAAGATCTCCAGCAAACAAGCCTGCCTCTTCACCACCAGTACCTGCCCTGATTTCAACAATAACATTTTTTTCATCCATAGGATCTTTTGGTATAAGAAGCTTTTTCAACTCTGCTTCAAGCCGACCCTTTTCGGACTCCAATGACGAGATCTCATCTTTTGCCATTGCTTTCATTTCGGGATCATCGTCATTCAACAATTCCTGGCTGTCTTCGAGCTCCTCAAGGTTTTGCTTATATTCTCTATAAACCCCAATAAGCTTTGCTATTTCACCGTGCTCTTTGATATACTTCTGATAGGCAACCCTATCACCGACAACCGAAGGGTCACTCAAAAGTCTTTCAAGCTTAATAAACCTGTCTTCAACACCTTGTAATTTATGAAACATAACAACACCAACCCGGTTTTAAGTCACAGTGGAGGGAATACAAACAAACACTATCCCATTTTTTTGAATTCAGACGACAAAAAGGGAAACAGCTCAAAAAGCTATTTCCCTTAAATTCGGTCATTTTCAACTGCACAGAGCGGTGGCTCTATTTTGCCACTTTCGCTGCGTCAAAACCTGCAAATTTCTTACGGAAACGATCAATACGACCTTCTGTATCCACAAGTTTTTGTTTTCCGGTAAAAAATGGGTGGCAACTTGAGCAAATTTCAACTTTAATAGTTTCTTTTGCCGATCCAACGTTAAGAACATTGCCACATGCACACGATGCAGTTGTCTGAAAATAATTAGGATGCACATCGTTTTTCATTGTTATTTCAACTCCTTAAAAATTTTATTATGAATTCATCGAATCCAGAAACTCCGCATTATCCTCTGTACCGGTAATCTTGTCAAGTAAAAAGCTCATACTATCAACGGTATTTAGCGAAGCCAAAAGTTTTCTCAATATCCAGATTCGCTCCAGATTCTCTTTCGCAATAAGTAACTCTTCTTTTCTTGTTCCGGATTTTTTAATATCTATCGCAGGATACAATCGTCTATCAGCCAGTTTTCGACTCAAAACCAGCTCCATATTACCTGTTCCTTTAAATTCTTCAAAAATAACTTCATCCATCCGGCTTCCCGTTTCAATCAATGCCGTTGCAATGATTGTGAGACTTCCACCTTCCTCAATATTACGGGCAGCACCAAAAAATCTTTTTGGTCTGTGAAGCGCGTTTGAATCAACACCACCAGATAAGATCTTGCCTGAAGGCGGCATCACTGAGTTATATGCACGGGCAAGCCTTGTAATACTATCAAGCAGAATCACAACATCCTTTTTATGCTCAACGAGTCGCTTGGCCTTTTCTATAACCATTTCAGCAACCTGAACATGTCTTTCCGCTGGCTCATCAAATGTCGAACTAATAACTTCTGCATTTACAGAACGTGCCATATCCGTTACTTCTTCCGGACGTTCATCAATCAGCAGAATAAAGGGAATAATGTGAGGATGGCTTTCAATCATAGCATTTGCAATTTTCTGCAAAACAACTGTCTTACCAGATCTTGGTGGAGAAACAATCAAACCTCTCTGACCAAACCCAATTGGCGCCATAAGCTCCATAATACGAGTTGAGTAGTTGTCAGGGTTTGTTTCAAGTTCAATTTTATGATCAGGGTATAAAGGCGTCAGGTTATCAAAAAAGATTTTTTCTCTGGCAACCTCAGGATCTTCATAGTTAACACCTTCAACTTTCAAAAGAGCGAAATATCGTTCAGATTCTTTAGGCTGTCTAATCTGGCCGGCAACAGTATCTCCGGTCTTCAGATTAAAACGTCTGATTTGTGACGGTGAAACATAAATATCATCCGGGCCGGGAAGATAGTTGCAGTTTGGTGATCTTAAAAAACCGAAACCGTCCGGTAGAATTTCAAGGGCACCCTCTCCATAAATCATCCCGTCATTGGCTATCTGAGCCTGAAGAAGCAGAAAAATCAATTCCTGTTTTCTTAAACCGCCACCGGCACCATCAATTTTCATTTTTTTGGCCAGCTTTGCCAGTTCTTCAATCTTCATTGCCTTAAGTTCAACAATATTCATTCATTTCGCTCCATAATTTGGGAATAGTTGGTCTAAATTTAAATTTTCATATAAGCTTGATTATTACATAAATATGTAATTAATTGGAATTGATACGTGACGAGGGCTAAAAAATACATCTCCTGGAAAACACCAGAGCAACAATTACCAAGCAAACACCAATTTATCTACAGATTATTTAAAAAAGACGAATTGATTCAAGTGTAACAAATCTTCCAAATCTATTAATATTTATAATTCTTAAACATCTTCATATTTACAGTATGAATATATTACCTGTCAAGTGATTTTGACATATTCATTGTTTTTTCAAGTATTTTTTCAAAAACGGCCTCGGTCTTTGCAAACAAAGCATCACGGCCACCTGTATTCTCCACAATAAATTCGGCTCTTTTCTTTTTTTCAGCCTGGGCCATTTGGATATTGATCAAAGAAACAGCACCTTCTTTCGTTACACCATCTCTTTCCATCAACCTTTCAATCTGCAGATCACTATCGATACACACCAGAATACAGGCATCAAAAAGCGAATCCATCCCTGTTTCGTATAAGAGTGGGACTTCCACAACAACAAATGATTCTCCGGCCTGTTCTGATTTATATATCAGTTCATGCATAAGATTAATAATTTCAGGCTGCACAATTCCTTCAATAATTTTCTTTGATTCAGGAGCTTCGGTTATAAACCGCCTCAACAGGAATCTATCAAGAGTATTGTCAGCTAAAATAATATCGGTCCCAAAATGTTCGACAAGCTTTATATAGCCCTGCCCACCAGGCAAAACAACTTCACGCGAAAGCTGATCCAGGCTTATCACCGCAATCCCCTTATCAGTAAAAAACCGGCAGACCGTCGATTTACCTGAGGCCGCGCCCCCTGTCACCGCAATTGCAAATATTTTATTCATCATAATCATATTTAAATCCTTCGTGACTCAACCGATAAGACAACAACTTTGTTTTACATAATTCACAATTCGTTGATATATGTATTGCATTTAATACAATTAACAAATACCTATATCAATAAATGTTATCATTCAATTCAAATATTATCCCAAAAAGAAAAGGAGCCTACATTGTTGGTGGTTCAGTGAGGGATATTCTCGCACAGCGTGTTCCAAACGATTATGATTTTGCTGTTAAAGAGAAACCAAAAGAGTATGCACAGGAAATCGCAAAAAAAAACAATGGCCACGTCATCAAACTCGGCAAACCCGGGCTGACACTATATCGAGTATCCTCTCAGGTGGGAATTTTTGATATATCACCTATGGTAGGAAATTCTATCGAAGAGGACCTTAGAGGTAGAGACTTTACAATCAATTCAATGGCAATGGAAATTGCTACCGGCAAATTGATTGACCCTCTTAACGGCCTAAAAGATATCGAAAACAAACAAATCAGAATGGTCTCAGAAGAAGCTTTCCATAAAGACCCAATCAGATTGCTCAGGGCATACCGAATCGCAGCACATTTTAATTTTGATATCGAACCTGCCACAAGCGCTTCAATATTAAAAAACAGACAACTTATTAACAACTCAGCAGCAGAACGAATCCACTCAGAACTTATTAAAACTCTGGAAACAGAAAACTCTTTTAAATATCTTAAATCAATCACCTCTAACCGGCTTCTGTTTGAAATCATTCCAGAACTATCGTCTTTAGAGGGGTGTGGGCAAAACAAATACCACAACTTTGATGTCTTCGACCACACTCTCTCAGCCTACGGACACCTTGAGGGGCTCCTATCAAACTCCGGGCGTTATTTAGGGACTATCGAAGAAACAGCTCCAAAGTTAAATCCAAAAAATGGCCTCATAAAATTTGCAATCCTTCTCCATGACATCGGAAAGCCAGCAACTAAAACGATTGATAAAGGGAATATTCATTTCTACAATCATGAAAGAACCGGAGCAGAGATAGCAGAAAAAATCTGCGATCGGATTAAAACTTCAATTGTTGAAAAAAAATATATTTCCCACATTATCAAAAATCATTTAAGGCCTCTATCTTTATACTCTGAAAACAAGCGTAAAAAAGTATCTAAAAAAACCAAAGTAAAATTTTTTGTAAACTGCAAAAACAATACACCCGACATTATTCTTCATGCAATCGCAGACGACATGGGTAAATCAGGTAATTACAATGGACCTTCAGCAGATTTTCCAAGCTTTGCAAGAGAACTGATACACGATTATTATAAAAATTTTATCCCCGTTAATACAAGCCTCCCCCTGATCACCGGTGATGATCTTATTAGGGAATTCTCCCTTCAACCATCCCCCTTTTTCAAGACAATTCTTGACCGCGTCCGGGGAGCAAGGCTTGAAGGTGCAATAACTACAAAAGATGAAGCTCTTGATATGATCAAGGTAATTCTCAAAGACACAAAATAGCCCCTCAGATAAATCAGAAGCTTGACAATATTCCAACATTCTATTAGTAAGATTGGGGTTAATAAGAGAATATTATCAGAGATTAAGGTAAATTATCTCTGAAGCAATACATTATAGTTATTTTTAAATATTAACATATTTTCAAAAAGGACATCACATGAACATTTTATTTTTCGGACCAAATGGTAGTGGTAAGGGTTCTCAGGGATCAATTCTTAAAGACAAATACAACAGTGCTCACGTTGAATCAGGTGCTATTTTCCGTGAAAACATCAAGGGCGGTACTGAGCTTGGTAAAAAAGCAAAAGCTTTTATTGATGCCGGCGACCTTGTTCCAGATGATATCACTATCCCAATGATCCTTGACAGACTAAAGCAGGATGACTGTAAAAACGGATGGCTTCTTGATGGTTTTCCAAGAAATAAAGTACAGGCAGAGAAACTTAATGAGTCACTAAAAGCAGCTGGCATCACTCTTAACTACGTTGTTGAAATCCTTCTTGACAAAGAAATTGCAAAAGGAAGAATTACAGGTAGAAAGCTTTGCGCAACGGACAACAACCATCCAAACAATACTGGTATTCCAGCGATTGCTCCAAATGGCGACAAATGTCGTGTTTGTGGCGGTGAGCTTTCTGCACGTGCTGATGACCAGGATGACGCAGCAATCGATAAGCGCCATGCAATCTACTACAACGACGTTGATGGAACTCTTGCAGCAGCATACTACTTCAAAGCAGTCGCTGAAGAAACTCCTGCAACAAAATATATCACTCTTGATGGTGCGGCTGACATGAAAGCTGTTACTGAAGAGTTGGTTTCAAAGCTATAAAAAATATTAAAAACTTAGTTTTTATTACCCCTGTTGTGAGTTGCTCACGACAGGGGTTTTTTATTTTTAAACCCAATTTCCCCCAGGGGGCTATTCTCTTCTTTTACTCATTTACCACCTTCATACTTCAAAATTTCCTTGACAATTTAAGGTTTTTAGATGAAATTGTTAAATTCAGGCAAAAATTAGAGTATTAATAAATGCCTGTTTTTTTTAATATATAACGTGTTAATTCAGTAGATTAATTGAACCACATATCAGCAGCCCTGTTGTTTTTTCCATAAAAAACAATGGCTGATTTGTATTTCAATAGTAGTTAATATTATTTTTTAAGGAGAGATAATATGATAAATGAAGGACTAAGTTTGATGGTCACAGGGATGGGTGTCGTCTTTGCCTTTTTGACACTGCTTGTTCTGTCCATGAATTTGGCTGCCGGTTTTTTTCAAAAGTTTGCTGATCTGTTTGAAGAGGAACCTCTTCCATCAGCAAAACCAAGAACGACAGTTATTCAACAGTCAGATGATGAACTCGCTGAAATAGCAGCGGCAATCGCAGCAGTTAAAGCCTGCACAGGATAAGGGAAGAGACTACAATGGGACAGAAAAAAATACGCTTTATGAATACGGCGTTTCGTGACGGTTTTCAATCAGTTTTCGGAGCGAGAGTTTTTACAGATGATTTTCTACCTGCCGTTGAAGCATCAGCTGCAGCAGGAATTGATTATTTTGAAGCAGGCGGTGGAGCCAGATTCCAGGCGCTTTACTTCTACAGCAACGAATGTGCATTTGATATGATGGATCGCTTTCGTTTAGCTGCCGGACCTGATGCAGAGCTTCAGACTCTCGGTCGTGGTATTAATGTAGTTGCACTTGATTCTCAGCCAAAAGACATTATCAATCTTCACGCTGTAATGTTCAAAAAGCACGGTATCACTACAATCCGTAACTTTGATGCACTAAATGACGTTAACAACCTTATCTACAGTGGCCAATGCATTGCAAACGCTGGACTTAACCATCAGGTTGTTATTTCAATGATGGCACTTCCTCCAGGCTGCTCTGGTGCACATGATGCTGATTTTTACTCATCAATGCTACAGCAGATAATGGATGCTGATATTCCTTATCACTCAGTATGTTTTAAAGATGCATCGGGTACTACTACTCCTTCTGTTGTTCATGAGACAATTAAACGAGCAAAAAAGATGCTTCCTTCTGATATGCCTGTTCAGTTTCACACCCATGAAACAGCTGGTATCGGGCTTATGGGTTATATGGCTGCAATCGAAGCAGGCGTTGACACTATCGACCTTTCAATGGCACCTGTATCCGGTGGTACATGTCAAACAGACATTGCTACAATGTGGCATGCTCTTCGTGGTTCAGATTATACCTTGGATATTGATATTGACAAAGTAATGGTAGCGGAAGAAGTTTTTAAAGATTGTATGAAGGACTACTTCATGCCTCCGGAAGCAAAATGTGTTGAGCCGATTATACCATGGTCTCCAATGCCAGGTGGCGCACTGACTGCAAACTCGCAGATGATGCGTGACAACAATATCATGGACAGATTCCCTGAAGTTATCAGGGCGATGGGTGAAGTTGTTCGTAAAGGTGGCTTCGGAACATCAGTAACACCAGTTAGCCAGTTCTACTATCAGCAGGCGTTTAACAATGTGATGATGGGTGAGTGGAAAAAAATTGCTGAGGGTTACGGAAAGATGATTCTTGGCTATTTTGGGAAAACACCGACAGCTCCAGATCCTGAAATTATTAAAATTGCATCTGAGCAGCTTGGTCTTGAACCAACTACAAGAAGTCCACTGGACATCAACGAAGAAGATCCGACTAAAGGTATTGGGCCAGCTACAAAGAAACTTGAAGAAAACAACCTTCCTGTTACTGATGAAAATATTTTCATTTCATCTTCATGCGGTGACAAAGGTATTGCTTACCTTCTTGGTAAAGCAACGACAGGTGTTAGAAAGAATGTTGAAGCAGCTCCTGTGTCAGAGAAAAAAGCATCTGCTGACGGCTATACCGTAACAGTAGGCGCAAATCAATATGCTGTAAAAATTGACGGCAGTACTGCAATGGTTAACGGTAAAGCATACCAGATTGATGTTAAAGAAGGTATGACTGCTGTACCAGTAGCAGCTCCAGTCGCAACCGGTGCAAAAGAAGCTGTTAAGGCACAGATGCCAGGCACCATAGTTCGCATTGTTGCAGCAGCTGGAACAACTGTAAAAGCTGGAGACACTCTTCTTGTTCAGGAAGCGATGAAAATGGAAGTTGAAGTTAAATCACCAATTGACGGCATTGTTTCAGAAATCGTTGTAGCATCCGGAGATCAGGTAACGGCAGATCAGGTTCTCGTTTATGTTGCCACTGCAGGCGTTGCGGCACCAGCTGCAGCAACAACTTCGGCAGCTCCTGTTTCAGGCGGCGGCCAGACTGTTGAGGCACAAATGCCAGGTACTGTTATCCGTATTGAGGTTTCTGAAGGTTCAACGGTTAAATCAGGTGACACTCTTCTTGTTCAGGAAGCGATGAAAATGGAAGTTGAAGTTAAATCGCCTGTTGACGGAACAGTGACTGGGATTAATGTTGCGGCTGGAGATCAGGTAACTGCTGGACAGGTGCTTGTTAATATTGGTTAATTGTTAAAAATAAACAAAAAGAACCTATAGTGAGTTTAAATATTATGAATAAAAATATATTACACTCCGGTCTGTGCATTATGCTGTTTCTTACTGTTTTTGCCGGCTCGCTTTTTTCACACTCAACTGCTCTGGCAGGTGGTGACAAAGCGGTTCAGGCAGAGAGCAAAACGACTCAGTCTAATAATACAGACGGAAAAATTTCAAAACTCTGGAAGTCAACCGGTCTAAATGCTTTCATTGAAGGTGCGGCAGAACTTTTTGGAGTAAAGAAAAATGATAAAAAAGGCCTTCCGTTAGGAATAGGTCAGATTCTAATGATTTTAGTAGGGTGCCTTTTAATCTATCTTGCAATCAAGAAAGGTTTTGAGCCACTTTTACTTCTACCGATAGGATTTGGCGGTATATTAGCGAATATACCTGTCGCTGCAATTGCAGGTCCTGAAGGTTTTCTTGGATTAATCTATGCTTTTGGTATCCAGACGGGTCTTTTTCCTCTCCTTATTTTCATGGGAGTTGGTGCAATGACTGACTTTGGCCCTCTGATTGCGAATCCAAAAACAGCATTACTAGGTGCTGCTGCGCAATTTGGTATTTTCTCAACATTAATTGGTGCTTTATGGCTAACCGGCATATTTGAGTCGATTAATTTCAGCATTAAAGATGCTGCTGCAATCGGTATTATTGGTGGAGCGGACGGCCCAACAGCAATATTTCTTGCCAGTAAGCTTGCCCCGGATCTGTTAGGTGCAATCGCCGTTGCTGCTTACTCATATATGGCTCTTGTTCCAATCATTCAGCCACCAATTATGAGACTATTAACAACCAAAGAAGAACGTGCGATCGAAATGAAACAGCTAAGACACGTGAAGAAAATTGAAAAAATTGTCTTTCCGCTGATGGTTTTAGGTCTTTGTATTTTGCTTTTACCAGACGCGACACCTCTTATCGGTATGCTGATGTTCGGTAACCTTTTAAAAGAATCTGGTGTTGTTGAAAGACTGTCAAACACAGCTGCTAATGAGCTGATTAATATTGTTACTATTCTTCTTGGTCTTTCTGTCGGTTCAAAACTTGCCGCAGATAAATTTCTAAAAGCTGAAACGATTGGAATTCTATGCTTAGGCCTTGTTGCATTTGCAATAGGAACCTCTTGTGGTCTTCTTCTTGCGAAGTTAATGAACAAGCTGTGTAAAGAACAAATCAACCCGTTAATTGGTGCTGCAGGTGTTTCCGCTGTACCAATGGCTGCCCGTGTTGTTAACGGTGAAGGCATCAAGGAAAACCCGCATAACTTCCTTCTAATGCATGCAATGGGACCAAACGTAGCAGGTGTTATCGGTTCTGCTGTTGCTGCCGGTGTACTTCTTGCTCTTTGTGGCTAATGTTTTGCTTAATTTTTAATAAATCAGGCCGTATCCTTTTTTGGGTACGGCCTTTTTTTATTATCTTTATATTTGCATATGCTTTAAAAACCACCTGTATCTTGACCTTTCGATTGTTAACCCCCTACAAAATAACGATATTGTTGACAGGATGTCTTATAAAAGATATATCTGACTGAGCGCTCGTTCAGATTGTGTTTATACGAATGACTCAATAATGTAAAAGAGTTGTAAATATCATTCCAGAGAATATTTTTAGTTTTTTAGAAATCAGTTTTTATGGTACTTTCACGTTGTATTGCCTCTGGTAATAATTGATGGCGTCGTAAAAAGTTCCATATACGCTACGAAGCAAGTGCCCTTGGGGTACAAGCTTTAGTGCCTGACCAGACTTTTGACGTACCATATGTACTACTTCAAACCTGGACAATCACTAAATTTTGTATATGGTACCTTTTCCTTAGCCATCTAAATACTTTTTACAATAAGCCGTTCACTAATGAGAATAAATCATTGCTGTAAATAACAGGCAAAAAAACAAAAGGATCGATTATGAAAACTGTTGCCGAAATGATTAATGAATTAAAAGCCAGAGAAGAAAAAATCCTCCAGATGGGTGGTACAAAAGCCGTCGAAAAACATAAAAGCCAGGGAAAGTTAACAGCCAGGGAAAGACTTGATGTACTTTTCGATAAAGATACATTCAGAGAGATTGATATGTTTGTCACTCACCGCTGTACTAACTTCGGGATGGAAAAGATTGATATTCCGTCAGATGGCGTTGTCACCGGCCATGGTCTTGTTGACGGCAGACCCGTTTTTGCCTTTGCACAGGATTTTACATCAAGGGCGGGCAGCCTCGGTGAAATGCATGCAAAAAAAATCTGCAAAGTTATGGAT
>JQIA01000623.1_pt1 | contig 18364 bp, 19 predicted proteins | sample 811431 | NCBI WGS metagenome assembly JQIA01 (sample SAMN02998118, study PRJNA258478) | marine sediment metagenome | biome: marine; feature: seafloor; material: sediment; isolation source: oil-polluted sediment collected from 3 locations (0.5 km, 0.7 km and 0.9 km)... | place: USA: Gulf of Mexico ...
CAAGCCAATTTTTCGATTACCTTATATGCCCCTTGATGAGAAAAAGAGAGAAATAGGACTAGAACTATTAAAAGCATTAAATTCTGACGACTACGTCGGTGATAGCCTTTCTTTAATGGCAGATGATGAATTTCAAGTAGTGGTTTAGAGGTTATAAAACGAGAGCTAACCTGCCAAATGTCGATCTTTTAATTTTACGTAATTATTAGCTGAATATTGAAAAAACTCTTGCTCTTCTTCTGTTAGAGCTCTTATTTTTCGCGCGGGGGAGCCTACCCATAAAAAACCGCCTTCTAACTTTCTACCGGGTGGAACAAGACTATTCGCGCCAAGAATTATATTCGAATGAATAATTGCATCATCCATTATCACCGCGCCCATTCCGATTAGACAATTATTTTCTATAGTACAGCCGTGGATCATTGCTTTATGGCCGATGGTTACATTATCACCAATAACTAATTTGTGCCCTTCTGGATTATAAGGTCCGGCATGCGTTACGTGTAATACACTGCCATCTTGCACGCTAGTTTTAGAGCCAATGCTAATTGAATGAACATCGCCTCGGATAGTTGCCATAGGCCAAACGGAGCTATCATCACCGATTGTGACTTGACCTAAAACAAGCGCAGTCGGATCAATGAAAACTCTGTTGCCTAACTGTGGGGAATGATTTTCGAATGATCTAACGCTCATAAAATTGACTCCTTCAGATTAGTTAAAACTAACTTCCACCGGTAAAATCTTGCTGACGCCAAGCCTCATAGCTAATGATTGCAACGGCATTTGACAAGTTCAAACTACGATTATTAGGCATCATTGGTAAGCGTGTTCTTAGCTCTTCAGGTACACTTTGCATTACCTCATCAGACAAACCATGAGTTTCAGCACCAAAAAGCAACACATCACCTGGCTGATAAGATATTTCACAATGGTTTCGCGTACCTTTGGTGGTACAGGCTATGATTCGATGTTCTTTCATGGCTAATGCAAAGGTTGGGTAGTCTTTATAACGAGTTGTATTTTCCACATCGCGATAATCCAAACCAGCTCGTTTTACTTTTTTCTCATCAAGATCAAAACCCATCGGTTCTATTAGATGAAGTTCGCAACCATTGTTAGAAGCTAACCGCATAATATTTCCCGTATTCGGAGCTATCTGAGGTTCGAAAAGAGCTATATGAAACATAATGTTGAGTAAAGTTGTCGGTAATTGTGAAAGTGTACTTGGTGCTATGGTAGTGGTCAATAGAGGTGGATTTTGGATTAGAGAAATAAGATGTGGGATTTTTCTAAAGTGACTGTCACTAATTTTTTTATAACCAATTTTCTATGTATTTGTTATAACGCAGCAATCCGAGACAATGTTTCGGGATGTGATTTAACTAATTTTAACAAAGTGACCGCTTGTTCATTTGGCTTACTTCTACCTTGTTCCCAATTTTCTAGTGTTCGTGACGATGTATGAAGATATTTTGCGAAAATACCTCTAGACATATTAAATTTTTTCCTAAGAGTCACTATCTCTTTGGGTGAGATCTCAAGATTGTGAGGAGTCTCTATAACATGGGTTTTTAATGTCAGCTTATTCTCTGAATGTAACTTTACATCAGTTAAGGCAGTACTTAGCTCTGCAAAAAGGTTACGCTTGCTCATTTTTCCAATCCTCCATAAATACTTTCAATTGTTGTCTTTCATTTGGTGATAGATCCGTTACTTCATTTTTGGCATATATGGTTAATAGGTAAAACCGTTTGAAATTATCAAAATAATAATAAATTACTCGTGCCCCACCACGTTTTCCCTTGCCTTTTGCTGCAACCCTAATCTTTCGTAAGCCACCAGTGCCTTGTATAACAGGGTGGGCTTTAGGGTTTGCCAGAAGCTCATTTTGTAAATAAAGAAACTCGTCATCGTTTATGTATGTCTGACGGTGTTTTTCAAATATTGGAGATTCTACAAAGATTCCTTTCATAAATTAATTGTACGTTAATAGCGTATACATCACAAGGAAGGTTCATTAAGCATTCTGACGTCTTACATAGGTCGTAGTTTTAGAGCTGATTTTTATAAAGTGAAGGTGACTAATTTTTGTCTAACGCCGTTTTTTGTTCGGCATTTATTTACTTATTCTTGCTTGTTTACGAAAAACAGAATCTGTCATTTCTTTTTTTCTTTACTTTTCAAGCTTAACAAAGGGATTCCCGAAACCAGGGTTGAATTTGTATCCGCTCTCAAAAAGGTGCTGCAATTTCTTCCACGCCTTAAAGTCGTCCATTTTTGGAGCTTTGAATGCAGTGCCAGTTTCATACATTGAACCTGAGCATTGTGGGCAAACTACATCATATTCAATTAGTTCCCACGTACCGCTTTGACTCTCTTTGTACTTATGTTTTTTGAATACTTTTCTACAGTCGAGACAAGCATATCCGAATGTGATGTCCTTATTTCTCATTTGAGTGCCTAACAGCTTAATGAATACAGTAAATCTAATGAGGCTTTAACTGATTTCCATTTTTTTAATAGTTATCTGATATTTACTGCAATTAAATACATATGTACATTTTGTCTTTTTTAAAAACTGCTAACTAAACACAGTCTCTTTCACGCCAGCTAACTTATGAACAAGTTGGTTATCAATTAATTTCGAAGGTGTAAAAGCACCTCCTTTGACATCATTTGATAACAAAAATTGAGCTACTTCAACAGCGCCAAGATAAGTGAGTTCATAACCATTACAGGTTTCTAGCTTTGCTGTAATTTTATCTCCTTTGGCATTAGTAACTTCTCCCCAAACATAGGTGTTTAATTTCGCACGTTGTTCTTTATTCGGACCTTTTGAGCTAGCAGCGATTTTCTTTTTCATTTGACTCTGTACAAAATTTAATTTCAATATCCATCGAAACATATTCATGCGCTTCATGTTTTTTGCAGCTCTAGGAGACATTGGAATAAAAACTTCAATATTTGGTATTCCCGTAGAGTGGTAAGCTGTTGAAACATCACCCCATGGAATGGTGATTGCATTTTTTGGACCGTTGCCAAAATCGATAGTTTCGCACTTATAAGCCATTGGAACTCGAATGATATTACCGTCTTTACGAATTCTTCCACCGTCACCCAAACCTTCGACAGAAGTTTTGGCGGTGCCAGGACTAAAGCCGCTAGCTGTATCAAAGCCGAGTCGTAAATGAGTAGCATCGGGCATTTTGTCTTTTAATTGACTAGCAATACAATCCGTTGGAATCACATCAAAGCCAACGCCAGGGCATAGAACAACACCAGCTTCTTGTGCTTGTGCGTCTTTATCTTGTGCCATCTCGAATATTGCGATCTCTCCAGTAATATCCGTGTAATGAGTTTTGCTTGCGATACAGGCATCCATCATAGGCTCAGCTGTTGCAGAAAAAGGACCAGCACAATGAATAACGGTATCAATATCTTTTAAAGCATTCTCAATGTTCAGAGCAAAATCTAGCCCAAATACTCGACTTTCTAAATTTAATTTTTTGGCTAAAGACTCTATCGCATCTTTATTTCTTCCAGCTAGAATAGGCTTTATCCCGCGTTCAATCGCAAATTCTGCAATTAACTCGCCTGTGTAACCATTTGCGCCATAGATCATTAGTTTTTTTGCTGTATTGGTCATTTGTTAACTCTCTTTTTCTGCTTGAATTTAAGCCTGTTAGTCTTAGATCTACCTTTTTTGGCGCTTAGAGCTGGCGACAATTTGAGGCACCTTTTTAATCATTCCTTTCATAAACATCTTTGGAAAAAAGCGTTTAAAGCGATAAGCTTTTCTCGCATAGTCATGGCTTATTACCATAAAAGTGTCCTTTTCTATGCCATTTATCACGTCCATCGCCACGTCATCTGCGGTGACTTTTGAGTTTTCCATCCACTTCTCAACTAAAGGTTTTAAACTTTGTTCAGAAGGTGACATGGAATCGAGCAAATTGGTTTTGAAAAAAGCCGGACACAATACTGAAACACCAATATTACGATAAGCTAGCTCTGACCGTAATGTATCACTTAATGCAACAACGCCTGCTTTACTGACGTTATAAGATAACATAGACGGCGCTAACATAATTCCAGCGGCTGAAGCAGTATTGACAACATGTCCGGGACCGTCTTGGTCAATTAAAGGCAACCAATAATTACATCCGCGGTATACGCTAGTCAAATTAAGGTTTATCGCTCTATCCCATTGTTCAGGCGGACAATCTACCATCATTCCAGTGGTCGCTATTCCGGCATTGTTGACGATAATATCTAAACCACCCCAACGGCTTTTTAAATCTTTAGCAATTGAAATAAAATGCTCATCTTCACCAACATTACAATAAAGCGCTATTGCTTCTGCGCCCATTTTATTAGCTTCTTCAGCAACTAGCTTAGCTCCATCAATATTGATATCCACCACAGCTATTTTCCATCCGAGCTTGGCAAACTTCATCACAATTGCCTTTCCTAAGCCACTTGCGCCACCGGTGATCAATACTCGCCTTTCTGTAAACCTTGCTAACATTTAAAATGCCCTTAATTTATAAATGGGTTAAATTGGCATATCATACACGAAACAACACAAAAAGCGAACGCTCGTTCGTTATTGACTTTTGATTGCTTGATACGTTAAGCTAAATAAATAACATAAACATCTATGATTAAATCACAATAATGCAGCATATTTATCTTATTAGACATGGTCAAGCAAGCTTTGGTGCGGAAAACTATGACAAATTATCTGATCTAGGAAAACAACAGGCAGGTATCATTGGAAAATATTTCGCTCAACAAAATATCGCTATTGAGCGGATCATCCATGGCAAAATGTCGCGCCAGCAAGAAACGGCAGAAATCATTGCAAGAAATGCAGGGTTTGATAAAAATTTAATTCTCCATGAAGGAGCCAACGAATTTGATAGCGAAAATTTAATAAAATACTATTTACCTTTACTTGCCAAACAATCAGAAGAACTCAATAAGATTATACTAGGTGGCGAAAACTGGTGGGCGACCGGCGAAAATTTTGAATTGTTTTTTCGTGCCTTGGTAACTATGTGGCAACAAGATAATAATTGCCCTTTTGAATCTTGGGTGGATTTTAAAGATCGATGCATAAACTGTTTAACCGATATTGCGCAAATGAATGAGCAACGTAAAAGAGAAAAAGGTATTACATTATTGGCTACTTCTGGAGGATTAATTTCAGTTACTATGCAGTCAATTTTAAGTTCTGAAAATAGCCCGTTTAATGATCAAGCATTTATGGATATGAATCTGACTATCAATAACACTAGTATTAGCGAAGTGGTATGGCAAGCCAATCACTCGGTTGATTCTAATAACAAGCCGATTTTAAAAAACAGAAACCGACTATTAAGTTTTAACAATATTACGCCATTACAATTAGCACAAAAACCAGAATTAATTACTCGAAAGTAAGGAAAAATTATGAATTTTGAAATTGAAGGTTGGTTAAAAAATCAGTTAGAAGAAATACAGATCTTTGTTGATGAGGAGCTTATCCCAATTGAATTGGAAATTCTTCACAGCGATTTTTTTGAAATAGAGCCTCGCTTAAAAGCATTAAGAGAAAAAGTGAAAGCGAAAGGCCTGTGGGCGCCCCATGTTTCAGCTTCTATTGGTGGATGCGGTAAAAGCTTAATGCAATTAGGTTTGATATCTGAAGTGCTTGGGCAAACCATGATTGGCCATTACGTATTTGGCTGCCAAGCGCCCGATGCTGGTAATACTGAGTTACTGCATAAGTTTGGAAGTGACGAGCAAAAAGAAAACTGGATGAAGCCGTTGGTTAACGGCGATATTAGAAGTTGTTTTGGTATGACTGAACCGGCAACTGCGGGATCGAATCCTACATTATTAGAAGCAACGGCAGTTCTTGATGGCGATGAGTGGATTATTAATGGTCGAAAATGGTTTACCTCATCTGCAGATGGCGCACAATTTTGCATCGCTATGGTGGTAACAGGTCCTGATGAATCAAAGCATAAAAAAGCGAGTATGATTATTGTTCCAACGGATAATCCAGGTTATAAATTTATTCGTAATATTTCAATCATGGGTGATGTTGGTTCAGGTTATTACTCTCACGCTGAAGTTGAATTTAACGACTGTAGAGTTCCTAAATCAAATTTGATTGGCGAAGTTGGTAGCGGTTTCGCGCTAGCCCAAGAACGATTAGGTCCAGGAAGAATTCATCATTGTATGCGATGGTTGGGAATTTGCCGACGGTCATTGAACGAAATGATTAGCTATACAAAAACTAGGATGATAACGTCTAATAAAACTTTAGCCAATATGCAAGCAATCCAAGACTGGATAGCTGAATCTGCTGCTGAAATTGAGGCCGCTAGAGCATTGGTTTTACAAACGGCTTGGACAATTGAAAATGTTGGTTTTGAAGCTGCTAAGAATCATGTTTCCATGATTAAATACCATGTCGCCAATGTGATGCAGCGTGTTGTCGATAGAGCACTGCAAAGTCATGGTGGTTTAGGTATGACGGATGATATTATTTTAGCGCATTTTTATCGTCATGAAAGAGCTGCTCGAATATATGATGGCCCTGATGAAGTTCATAAAATGGTTGTAGCAAGAAACTTACTAAAATAACTCGATAACGGAAAGTTTATGGCGGAAATTCTATGACAGTCTGGAATGGTGAAAATGATTTCGCTCTTTTTAAAAAAAGCGTGCCTATTAGTAGCCAAGCTATTTGGACCGCTTTTTATCATTTGCACAAAGAGAAAGTTCAAGTGCAAAAAGAAGTTGTTGCAATAGAAAAATTAAGAATAATTATAAAGGCGACTTTTAAACTCTCTAATCAAAAAGGTTTTTCTCTAATGAGCCTCCGCGATCTGAGTCAGGTAACCAATATGAGTATGGGCAGTCTATACAATTATATTGGTAGCAAAAGTCAGTTAGCAGAAATGATTCATCAATTTTTGCCTCATGTTTTTGATACTTGTATTGGTGAACAGATTAGAACAAGTGATGCACCAGATGTTAAGTTAGAAAAATTAATCAAAGGTCATTTATTTATAAGTGAAGCACTTCAACCTTGGTTCTTTTTTGCTTTTATGGAAACTAAACATTTAAGTCGAAGTGTGAAAGAGCTTGCAAAGCACAATGAAATTAAAACAGAAGAGTTGATGGAATGTCTTATTGCACAAGGAATAGAGAAAGGAATCTATCAGCCTTGTGATCTGTTTTTGACTAGTATGATGATTAAATCATTACTTCAGAATTGGTATGTGAAACATGCAAAATATAGAGCCTCAGAAATAACGTGTGAAAGTTATTTAGAATACATTGGGCAGGTCATTAAAAAACAACTCGTACTTAATTAAATCAACTATTTATAAAGCCTATATTTAGAAAGAACATTAGGAATAACGCTCAATGAGTGAATTTATTTTAACACAAGACTCTAGAGAATCTGACAAACTTCCAATTGAAGAATTGGCTTGTTACCTAGCGATTAAAATGCCTGACTTTATTCAATCGAAACAGCTTCATATTAAACAATTTTCAGCAGGCGCATCAAATTTAACTTATCAGTTAACCAGTGGTGATCAATCTATTATTTTAAGAAGACCACCTAGCGGAACTAAAGCCGCATCCGCTCATGACATGGTCAGAGAGTATAATGTAATTAAAAATGTTGGAGCATTTTATAACTTATCACCTAAACCATTACTTTTATGTGAAGATGAGAATGTTATAGGTGAAAAATTCTTTATTATGGAACAAATTATTGGTTTAGGCATTGATAAAAATTTACCTGTAGAGATGAGCAACGAACAACAATTAAAGCTATGCGAAAACTTTGTAATTGGACTCGCTGAATTACATAACATTGATATTAATTCAAAAGAACTTTCTCACCTAGGCAAACCAGAAGGTTATGTTGAAAGACAGTTAGAAGGATGGAAAAAACGATTTACCAAAGCGAAAACCGATGATGTCGGCTCTAGCGAAAAAATAGTTCAATGGCTGTCGAATCACTTGCCTAAAAATTCAGGTTATCAATCGTTGGTTCACAATGACTACAAATTTGATAATTTAATATTAGATCCAGATAAGCCAGAAAATATAAAAGGTGTTTTAGATTGGGAAATGACCACACTGGGTGATCCATTATTAGATTTAGGATGCTCTCTCGCCTATTGGGTTAATGCAGACGATGATGCAGGAATGCAAGCCATTCGCATGATGCCAACTCACCTTGATGGAATGATGACCAGGCAACAAGTTTTTGAATCCTATTGCACGATTAGAAATATAAATAGCTTCGATTTAGCACCTTATTACGTATTTGGTTTATTTCGATTAGCGGTTATCGCACAACAAATATATTATCGTTTTTACCATGGTCAAACTGACAATCCAAAATTTAAAAAATTTGGCGAATTAGTTAATATTTTATTAAACAAAGCAGAAAAAGAAATAGCTTAATCTAAACAACCTTATTTGAAAGGCTGAAGGAAAGTATTATGAATGAAGCATTATTTAATTTAGATGGGAAAGTAGCATTAGTTACTGGAGCAAGCAGAGGAATTGGCGAAGCGGTAGCTCGTCTTTTTGCAAAGCAAGGTGCCAAAGTTGTTATCGCCAGTAGAAATCAAGATGCACTTGACGAACTTGCGGAAAGAATCAATAACGATAACGGAAATGATAATGTGATCGGGATGGCGTGTCACATAGGAAACTCTGAGTCAGTTACAGAATTACTCAATAAAGTCACTGAAAAATTTAGTAAAATTGATGTGCTAGTCAATAATGCTGCCACTAATCCATTCTTTGGAGAGTTACTAGATACACCTGAATCAATGGTTGATAAAACCATTGATGTGAATATCAAAGGCTATTTACAAATGAGTCAGTTAGTTGGCAAAGTCATGAAAGAAAATGGTGGCGGAAGTATCATTAATACTGCCTCTGTAAATGGTGTTAGCGCCGGTCCAATGCAAGGAATTTATTCAATGACTAAAGCAACCGTAATTTCTATGACAGGTGCAATGGCTAAAGAAGTTGCAAGATATAACATTCGAGTAAATGCTGTTTTACCAGGATTAACGGACACTAAGTTTGCATCCGCATTAACCAAAAATGACAAAATGCTTAATTCAATTTTGCCACTAATTCCAATGGCAAGAATGGCTCAACCAGAAGAGATTGCACCCGCATTTTTATTCTTAGCGTCAGATGCATCCTCTTATATTACCGGAATTAATTTACCAGTTGATGGCGGGTTGTTGGCTTAACAGATCGACAGGGTTAACCCCAACGGCTAAGCCTTAAGTGGACTATTTTCTGTGAAAAAAATCATCATTATTGGAAATTCAGGTTCTGGAAAATCAACATTAGCGAATGAATTATCCGGTAAACACTCGCTTGTGCAGTTAGATCTGGATTCTTTAGCTTGGCAAAATACAGTGCCACCACAGCGTAAAGCATTAGCCGAAAGCGCAAAAGCGATTGGTTTATTTACTGATGCCAACGAAAATTGGGTCATCGAAGGATGTTATGCCGATCTAATCTCTTTGGTAATATCTTCGGCAACACAATTGATTTTTGTTAATCCAAGTGTTGAGACTTGCATTGATAATTGTAAGCGCCGCCCATGGGAGCCACATAAATATAAAAGTAAAGAAGAGCAAGATAATAATCTACCAATGTTAATAGAATGGGTAAAACAATATAGTGAAAGAGATGATGAATTTTCCCTGACTGCTCATCAAAAATTATTTGATCGTTTCAATGGCGATAAGATTGAATATAAATCAAATGAGCGGTTTGGAAATTGATTAAATTAATTTATTAGGCGAGCAATGAAACGAAACCAACTACACGTTTGCCGAGCACTAAGTAAGTATCACCATGTATCAACACAAGGCCGTTTTTTTCCATTTCTTGGTTTTGGTTTTGCACAAGCCCTTAATCCATTCATGATCCACTTTCGACTTTCTGATGGATCAATGACAGCATCAATCTCCATATAGCTAGCAATATTTAAAGCTTTACCTTGTTGGTAAGACTTTTTTACCAAATTATTAAATAACGCTTTTCGTTCAACAGGATCTGTAACCGCTTTAAGTTGTTTTGCGTAGGCTAATTTAATTGCGCCTTCAATTCCCATCGCCCCAAATTCACCACTTGGCCAAGCGGCAGTTAAAAATGAAGAATGAAAACTTCCTGCTGACATAGCTTGAGCGCCTAAACCATAACCTTTTCTCAAGACTAAGGTGAAAAATGGAATGGTTAAGCTCGCAGCGATTACAAAAATTCTGGATATATGCCTAACAGTACCTTGTTTTTCGGCTTCGGGTCCAACCATAAATCCAGGTGTGTCACAAAGTGAAATCATCGGAATATCAAAGCTGTCACAGAGCTGCATAAATCGTGAAGCTTTATCACCTGCTGTTGCATCAATCGCTCCACCTAAATGTCCAGGATTGTTGGCGATTAAACCAAATGCTTTTCCTTCAATTCGAATGAAGGAAGTAATCATTCCAGGAGAAAATTCATGACGTAATTCTAAAACTGAGTTTTTGTCAGCAAAGGTTTCAATTAATTCTCGAATGTCATAAATTTGTTTTCGATTTTTAGGAATGCTAACTCTTAATTTTTCTTGATCGTCACAATGCCATTTGGCTAAATCACCTTGAAAATAGGACAAATATTTTTGACATAACTCTACTGCTTCAACTTCATTTTCCGCAAGAATATCAATCACACCGTTAGGACTTTGAATGGAAACGGGGCCGACTTCTTCGGCTTTAAAAGATCCTAATCCGCCACCTTCGATCATTGCAGGCCCCGCCATTCCAATTGTGGAATCCTTAGTCGCTATGATGATATTACAAACGCCAAGTAATGCTGCATTTCCTGCAAAACATCGACCTGCTACTATTCCAATGGTGGGAACTAAACCAGATAAAGCGGCAAGACCTACAAAGGTATGACAGTCTAATCCGGTTACTCCGTTAAAGTCGGTATCGGAGGGTCTTCCACCTCCGCCTTCCGCAAATAAAACAACCGGAATTTCTTGCTCTTTAGCAAGCATTAACATCCGGTCCATTTTTTTGTGATTCATAATACCTTGGGTTCCGGCAAAAACACTGTAGTCATATGCCATCACTAAACAGCGGCTTTTATCCTCTGAAAATATTTTCTGATTGATTGATCCTGTACCGCAAACCAACCCATCAGCGGGGCTTTTATCAATCAATTCTTCCTGGCTAAATCGGCGACGTTGCCCGGCCAATAAAAGCGCACCATATTCATTAAAACTACCTTTGTCCAATAGGTTTTCAATGTTCTCTCTTGCTGTACTCATGCCTTTTGCGTGACGTTTTTCAACGGCTTTTTTTCTTGCGTTATCTAACGTTAAATTATGCCTTTCAATAACTTCTTGTAATTTGCTTCGCACTTTTTGATTATCTATGGATTCTTTATTTGAAACTTCTGTTATCTCTTCTTTTTCTTTAGAGTCTACTTGCAGGCTAATTAAAGTTTGATTTTGCTCAATTACATCCCCTTTGGTAACTAAAATTTGCTTAACTTTACCGTTAATTTTCGTTCTAATTGGGTACTGCATTTTCATGGATTCAATTGTCAATAATGTGTCATTTCTTTTGACTAAATCACCGTCATTAATTTTTATTTCTGAGATAGAACCAGCGCATGGCGAAATGATATTTTCATCTTTGTTATCTTCTATATTTTTGGTCATTTGGTAGTCTCTTGAATTTCTATTTTTTCTGGTATTGTATCTTCGTTTTCTAGTGAAGAGCTTAGGAATAACTATTTTCTAGCATACTGATATATTCCGATGCTTTCATTTTGTGATAGGTTACATTTTTATAATTGACTTCAATTGGGTTTGGATCAATTATTTCAATTGGTGTTTGAAAAGCCATAGCGGTTTCTAATGCCATTTGAGTGATATTGACACTAAAGGAAGTTCCCATAAAAATAATTCTATCGGCATTAGCCATGCGCTTTTGTGCTTCGTCAATTCGATAAAGATTGGTATAGAATTCATCGAATAGTAAAACATAGGGCTTAAACGAAAGGTTTAACTCAGGTCTATCTTTAATTAAAAATAAATCTAGTAGCGCCTTAGATAGCTCGTCACCTTTCAATTTTGGGCTAATTAAGTCCCAAGGTGTTTGAAGTGTATCTACACTGTCTCCCTGTGTGTGAAAGAGAGTCATTTGGTCAAGTCGACCGTGGATGGCAATATAATTTTTATTACCGGCTTTTCCATCTAGACCATCGATATTTTGGGTGATGAGATTTTTATCAGCCAGCCAATAATGAACCTTGTTTGGACCATGATTTCTATAGGTTGCAAATCGATGAAAATACCAACATAAAAACTCGGTTGGATTGTTTTTATACATATGTCGAGTCGCCATTTCTTGCGGTGTGTAATTTTCACTACCAATCGTCCAGTAACCATCTTGACCGCGAAATGTGGGAATACCGCTTTCTGCGCTGACGCCAGCACCAGTGATATATAGTATATTTTCTGAGCTGCTAGTTTTCAAAATTATATTTCCTGACAGTCACTTTCCGATATTATATTTTCAGCCTCCTAACTTACCATATATCCCTTTCGGATTATCGACTAACCAATCAGTAATTCCCGCGCCCAACCACATAAAAAATAATGCAACCCATGCCGTGATAGACAATAACGCTCCACCAGTGACTCCGGCGCCAACGGCACAACCTCCTGCTAACATACTGCCAAAGCCCATCATACTAGCACCAATCAAATAGCGAGATTGTCTTGTTTCTTGAGTAAATTGTTGCCACTTAAATTGCTTTGAAATGATAGAAGCTAAGAACGAACCTAGAAATACGCCAGGAACCAATCCTACATCAAAACTAAATGGCAAACTCGGATGATTAATTAATCCCATTAAGGTATCCGCAGAGGGACCTGTAAAACTGATACTTTTAATTGATATTATGCCAAAGGTATTATCTGCATGCCACGAGGTTAAAAACCAGCCCAAAGCAATGCATGATCCGGTTAATAAAGCTGTTATTCCCTGCCATTGATTTAAGCGATATTTCTTTGCGTACACAACACCTATAATCAGCAAAATTATTCCTAATATCAACCCGCCGTGACTCGGCAACCAATTTGAAAAGCCTCTTTCGTGAGCTTGTAATGTCCAAAGACTTGAAAGTGACTCTCTAAATGGAGATAAGCCTCCGCGTAGTGAGGCCTGCGCGACTAGCGTGATCACTAGTCCAGCAATTAAGGCTCTCAAGTTTCCCGTAGCGGAAAGGACTAATAGTCGACTCGCACAACCTCTGGCCAAGATCATTCCTGACCCAAATAATAGCCCTCCAATGATTGCACCGGACAATGAGCCTATAGCGTTAAGCTGACGGATATTACTAATATCTAAAGAAGAGGTGCTTATAAGCAATTGAGTTGCGATAAGAGCTGCAGAAAAGGTAAATAACCAAATAGCAAATGTAGACTTTGCTTTACCTCGCCAAAACTCTACACAGGCAGCGCGCAAACAAAATCGGCTTTGCTGGGCAAATATACCAAATAGTAGTCCAACAAATAATCCAATGAGTCCTGCAATGTTTTCATCGCCCCACACATCAATTAGTTCTTCGATATTCACTTTAAGCGCCTTCTTTGCTAGCCTTATACACTTATTATAATCCTTACAACAGAAGAATATAAGCATTAGCTAATATAAAACGAATTTTATTACGAATAATTGCAAACCTTATTTAACTTAACGTCTACTAAGTTATTAACAGTTGATTAATTTATTCCAAACAACTTAAAAGCAACTTTAAATAAAAAGAATACTAACATTGCCTGAAATAAGCGTAACTAGTGAAAACGAATTAATTATCAAAGCACAAAATGGCTGTATCAGTTCTTTTGAGCGATTGATAAAACAAATTGATAAGAAAATGCTCTCACTTGCGGCAGGCTTGGCTTCGACTCATGATGAAGCTGAAGATATTTATCAAGAGGCTATGTTTACCGCTTATAAGGCTCTACCAAAATTTCGAATGCAGAGTCAATTTAGTACTTGGTTATATCGAATAGTGGTCAATACCGCGATATCTAGTCGCCGAAAATTGCGGAATAAGATTAATTCGCTTATTTACGGTCATTCGCAGGGTAAAAGAACGGATGAATACAGTACAAATGACTATGGCGAAACTTGGGAGAGTTATGAGTCTTACGCTCCAGGGAATGGAATTGAAGAGCCAGATTCAGTCATGATAAATGAACAACTTAGCTTGGCTATTTCAAAAGCTTTATCAGATCTAAGTGAAAGAGAAAGAATTGCTTTTGTTTTATGTCATCAGCAGGAGCTTAAAATGATTGATGCGGCACAAATTATGCAATGCAGTGATGGCGCAATAAAGAATTATTTATTTAGAGCAAGGCAGAAAATGCAAGTTGCTCTTCAGGGTTATATTTAATTATGAAAGATACGCAAACAAACAATCAAGAACCATCCAAAACAGATCGAGAAGAGCAATTGTCTATTGCCATGAAACTTGGTACAAGACCCCATATATCAGATCAACGAATGGATGCTAACCGGTGGCAATTAAAAAGAAAGTTGCGAGCTCAAACATCAAAGAAAAACTCTTTGGTCGGTCGATTTTCTTTTACTTTAGCAACAAACAAATTACAGATTGCCGGTATGTTTTTAACTTTTACTTTTGGTTTTTTACTCGCATCAAATAAGACTATTACTGATCAGAGTTTTAATAATGAAAATGTACAAATTGTCCAGGGTAATAAAACAGAAATAATTGATTCAAGAGATCAAATGATCAATTTTTCTATTGATCAAAACCGTAAGTTAAAGAGTCCACTAAGAGTAAACTACACAACACTTAGACAAACAAAACTAGACACTAATTTTGAAGATGAAAACACTCTTTTATTGTTAACCTCAGCAATGGAAACAGACTTGAATGATTCTACTCGACTAGAGTTAGTAGAAATTTTAAAAGAACATCTTGAAAATGAACAAGTAAGAGAAAGTTTAAGTTTTAGTTTACTTAATGACCCTAACCCAGGTGTCAGAATGATCGTTGCTGAATCGCTAGCGAAGCTATCTAGTCATCAAGCAGTACGAAGAACTTTAAGACAGGCTTTAGCTAGAGATACGAATCAAGGCGTTAGAGTTTCAGTTTTTGAAGGGCTATTAGAGAACTTAGATGACGAAACCATCAATTTATTTAAGTCCAGAGGTTCACGAGATAGTAACTATTATATTCGAAATAAATCTCAGAATATTATTAACGAAATTCGACGAAAAAAAGAATTAGATAACAACTCTATTTAAATTTCCAAAGATTAATTACACATTTAAATACTCAACATAAAGAGGAACACTATGAAATATTCATTTAGAAATTTAACACAGTATCTATTTATTATACTATTCTCGACATTTACATTAGTTGCTAATGGCGCAGAGAATGTTATCAGCAAATCTTATTCAGTTAAGTCTGGAGGTACTCTTTATATAGAAAGCGATAGCGGAAGAATTGAAATCGAAACATGGGATAAAAATAAAGTAGATGTAAAAGTCACAAAAAAATCTCGAAAAGAGAAAAGACTCAAAGAGTTTAGCGTTGATATTGAACAAAGTGGAAATGATGTTTCCATTGAAGGCGAAAGTGAATGGAATAGCCGTGTATCTGTTACTTATTACATTCGAGTACCTAAAGAGTATGACTTAGATCTAAAGACCGGAGGAGGATCTATTTCGGTTAATGATATCAGTGGTCAAATTAAAATGAAAACTAGCGGTGGAGCTATAACGGTTGGTAACGTCGCAAAAGGTAATGTTGATGTAGACACCTCTGGTGGATCGATTAAAGTTGGTAACGTCAACGGTAATTTAAAAGCTGACACCTCTGGTGGAAAAATCACTGTCGGTAAAGTAACAGGAAAAACTGACTTAGATACATCCGGTGGAAGAATAGAAGTTGCTCATTCAGTTGGTCAATTGAATGCTGAAACGTCCGGCGGTTCAATTACAATCGGTTCAGGAGATAGTGATGTCAATGTTGATACATCAGGTGGCCGTATTAAAATTGGTATGGTTAAAGGCAATGTCAAAGCCGATACGTCGGGTGGTTCAATCACTGTTGATGGTAGTAAAGGCAACGTACAAATCAATTCATCAGGTGGTAATTTAAAGGTTGGTGAAAGTGGCGGTTATGTTAAAGCGGATACCTCCGGCGGAAACATTATTATCAAAAAAGCGAATGGCTATATTGAAGCCGATACTTCCGGCGGACGCATTGAAGCTGAAATGATCCAAACTGATAACAGTAAAGATACACATGTTAGCTTGGATTCATCCGGTGGCGATATTACGCTATATATTCCGAAAGGAATTGAAGCCACAGTGAATGCAAAATTAAAAATAAGTCACAGTGCAAGAAGAGACTATCGAATCTATTCGGACTTTCCATTAACCATAAAAGGTGAAGACAGTAATCGTGTTAGTGGAAAAGGTAAAATCAACGGAGGCGGTGATAAAATTGATATCAGTACTTCTAATGGTGATATTTATATTAAAATGTTAGATTGATATTAGAACCACATATAATTAACGTTTGATCGGCTTAGCCTATTAGGTGCTTCAGTTAAATTGTTTAATTGGAGCATTAAACACTACACTTTTTTGATAACCTTTATTATTAGTTGTCGTTAGCGGATTTATTTTACATGAAAGATGCAAGTGAGAATGAGGTGTTAAAAAATTAAAATTTACCTATCCAAATAAAAACAATATAATGCGAATAGTAATAAAAAAACCGGAATATAGCTATTTTGAGTTCTTTATCCATTCAATTACATCGTACATTATTTGTTATACTTTTGTGCTTTTTCAGTGAGTATACTCTATCCAGTGATTATGATGAAATCGGCATCCCAGTAACAGAACTTTTTGATCAGAATGCCCATAAAGGAACCGGTCAAAACTGGTGGTTGGCTCAAGGAGAAAATGGTTATATATATAATGGAACTGGTTCAGGTTTAAGCGAATGGGACGGAGAAAAATGGCAAATCTATTTTACTCCTAATAAAACACTTATTCGCTCATTAAATAAATGGAAAGATGGTCGTATTTACGTCGGTACAACCAATGATATTGGATATTATGATGCGGGCGATAAAGGCCGTTTGTCGTTTCATTCGTTGATCGAAGATTGGTCATTTGAGCAACGTCAGTTTGGCCAGGTTTGGTCTACTGCTGCAAATCAACATGGTGTCGTTTTTGTCACAAGAAAATTAGTTTTGTATTGGGATGGTAAAAAAGTCAAAATCATTCAAAATGCAGCGCCCGGTATGCATCGAGTATTTGCACTGGAAGATCGGTTTATTTATAAGCTTAAAGGCGATGCTGCGTTATACCAGATCGCCACTAATTTGGAAGTGAGCAAAACAAAATGGCGGCTGCCTGAAAGCTCCGTCACTCGATTAATTACTACCAATAAAAATAATAATTTAGTAGCCTTTACATCTCGCCATGGAATTTTTGTGGAGGTTAATCAAAGCATGGAGTTGCGTGTTAAAACCGAGATGTTGGGTGAAAATGTTCGCATTTACCATGGGTTGCAAGCAAAAGATGGTTATTATTATATTGCCACGTTACACCACGGCTTATTTATACTCAACGAAAATTTTGAATTGGTTCGACAATATACCGAAGAGCACGACATAGGCGGCAATAAAATTTATTCTATCATGGAAGATATTCAAGGTAATATTTGGCTATCAGGCGCACCTAACATTATTAAGTTAATTCCGCCTCATAGATACAGTCGCTACCAATCAGATGAAAAAATTCCTCTTGCAAATAAAATGGGATTATTCCAAAACAAAGTTATTATAGCCGCTCATGGTTTCCATCAAATTCAAATATCCGAAAATTCTTTAGCACCAGCCTTTTTTAAAAAACTCCCTTATATTACGGATGCCAAGTGGGATTTCTTAGAGTATCAGAATCATTTTGTATATGCTGGTGAAGGCGGTGTTTTTGCCAGAGAAGTCATTGGTGGAAAATTTTCTGAGAAAACTCATAAATTGGGTGAGTCAAATATAGGGAAAGCATTATTTGTCGATCCCATCACTAATGTTTTATTCGCAGCAACCTCAAGTGGAATTCTTATTAATCAGATTAAGGACGGACAATGGTTCTCCAAACCAGTGAGTAATCTAGAAGATGAATTACGAATATTGAGTGTTGATGATAAAGGTATTGTTTGGGCGGGTACTGAAACACAAGAATTATATCGAATA
>JQIA01000624.1_pt1 | contig 18357 bp, 10 predicted proteins | sample 811431 | NCBI WGS metagenome assembly JQIA01 (sample SAMN02998118, study PRJNA258478) | marine sediment metagenome | biome: marine; feature: seafloor; material: sediment; isolation source: oil-polluted sediment collected from 3 locations (0.5 km, 0.7 km and 0.9 km)... | place: USA: Gulf of Mexico ...
CAATAGCTATTGTCGGCCGTCCAAATGTCGGTAAATCTACTTTATTCAATGCGTTAACAAAAACCCGTGATGCTCTAGTTGCGGATCAACCTGGTCTAACTCGAGATCGTAAATTTGGCCGAGGAGTTGTTGGTGGCAAATGTTGGTTGATTGATACTGGTGGGCTTGGAGAAAAATCTGATGCAATGTTGGAGCATATTACTCAACAAGCTTGGTTAGCTATTGAGGAAGCTGATAGTGTATTGTTTTTAGTAGATGGACGTGGAGGTTTGACGGCAGCAGATGAAAACCTAGCTAATGAATTACGCAAACTTGAAATCCCAATCCATTTGGTTGTAAATAAGGCTGAAGGAACTCCTAAAGAAATAATCAGTGCCGAGTTTTATAGCTTGGGTTTGGATAAAATGCACGTTATTTCAGCAGCTCATCAAAGAGGAATTACTGATTTGATGATTAATGTATTGGAAGAATTTCCGAATGAAGAAGATTCTTTACCAGAAAATGATAAAAGTCTAAAAATAGCTGTGCTTGGTCGACCAAATGTTGGTAAATCCACTCTAGTTAATCGTTTGTTAGGTTATGATCGAGTGATCACTTTTGATCAGCCTGGAACTACTCGTGATAGCATTTTTATTCCTTTTGAACAAGATGGTAAAGCTTATACTTTAATAGATACTGCTGGAGTTAGAAAACGTTCTAAGATATTTGAAACTGTTGAAAAATTTAGTGTTATTAAAGCGTTGCAAGCGATCAGTGTTGCTAATGTTGTGATAATGTTAATAGATGCTAAAGAAGGTATGACAGTTCAAGATGCCAATTTATTAGGGCATATATTGGATAGTGGACGCGGTTTGATAATTGCGGTAAATAAATGGGATGGTTTAAAACATGATCATCGAGAACGAGTTAAATCTAATTTAGATAGAAAGCTACATTTTATTGATTTTGCCAAGATTCATTTTATTTCTGCTTTACGTGGTTCTGGAGTTAATAAGTTAATAGATACAGTGAATAATGTATGGCTATCTGCTAGCAGAAGAATTCATACTCCAAGATTAAATATTGTTTTACAAGATGCGGTAAAAGCCCATTCTCCACCATTAAGACACGGTAGAAGAATAAAATTGCGTTATATAAATCAAGCTGGTACTAATCCACCGTCATTCATAATTCATGGTAATCAAGTTGAATCATTGCCCAATGCTTATCAACGTTATTTAAAAAATTATTTCCGAGATGTGTTTAAGTTAGAAGGTACTCCAATTCAATTAGAATTTAAACAAGGTGAAAACCCATTTGCAGGTAGAAAAAATATTTTAACTCCACATCAACAAAAGAAAAAACAACGTTTGATGAAACATGTGAAAAGATAGATAATATGAGTTTATCCTAAGCTTATGTTCGTCTAAATTTAGGATTATAAGCTTATGACAATAACACCCTCTAATTTACACCTTATTATTTTATTAATTCTTGCATTACCTGCAATTTTATGTTTATTACTTATATTATTGAGTAAGTCATTTAAGGCATACTCCGAATTTTTTGTAAAAGACCCATTGGTAAAGCAAAAACTGGAAAAATTCATTATACCAAATTATGAATATGATGAATATTGTGAGTTTGATTATATTGAGCTTGGGTTTGTGGGCTTTATTAGTTTTAGTTTACCTTGAGTAATATATACATCTGTAAATTACTTTTTTATTTCTTATTTTACAGATAGTTATAGTGGGATATTTTTTACTCATGCTATCTCTATTATAAGTATTTTCTTTGTTCTATTCTGTTGGGTGATAATAGATGAAAATTATTATGATTTAGAAAATTTTTTGGAAAATTGTATAGAAAAATTTAAAAAATAAATTAATAAAATTCTAAACATATTTAAGTAATATTTTGGATATTAATAAATAGACACAATACATTTTATATAAACACTATGAACATAAAAAATTGTAAGTTTGGAGCAAATATAATATTTATTATATCGTTCTCTATAATTACATTACTTCTTAAATCTTCAATTGTTACTCTAATATTTTTTACAAAATATGGACTCTACCAATTTTCATACGCAAAAATATTAACCGATGTTGTAATTGTTCTGGCTATATCAATATTTGTAATGCTTTATTATAAAACTGTTATAAATAAAGATGGAATAAAAGGTTTCACAATGTCAGGCAAATCTCATTATATTGAATGGGCTAATATCACACATGTTTATACTAAGAAGATTTTGTTGATTGATACTATTTTTATAGAAGAAAATAATAAAAAAATACATATAGGCTTGTTTGGTAATTTTGAACGTTTTAAAATTTGTGCTGAAAAATTTGATAAAGATAATAAACTAAAGTATTATTTGGATTGTTTAACCTTACATCAAATTAAATCTATAAAAAATAACAATAAAATTATAGGATTAACTGGAATAATAGCCCTTATTTTATTATTAAATATTATTGCATATACTAATCTTAGTTGGTATCCAGATAGAATGTTACAAATAGTACAAAAAACTGTAGAAATAAAAAAAGCCCAAATTCCTCGTCAGTTAGGAGAAGGGATATTACTTGAAAATATAATTCTTTTTCCAGAGCAGAAACAAACTGAATATACTTATATTTTAGATAGCCAATGTGATGAAAAGTTTTTTGACAACAATATAAGGAATGTAATAGAAAATTTAATTAAAACAGATTTTTGTAATAATAAAAAAGCAATAAACTATTTAAATTACGGTTTTTCAGAAATACATAATTTTCATTATTTAGGATGTGATGAAAAATCTCTAATAAGTAAAATTTTAGTAGATCAAGCATTTTGCAATAATTAAAATTTAACCAGTGAATATTTTAATGCTAGATTAATATGATGTATTATTTGGAAATAATATAATTCAGACATCAACAGATAAATTTTAAAATACTATGACAGTTTCCGAATTACGCCAAGCATTTTTAGACTATTTCGCCTCCAAAGGCCATACCGTTGTTCCCAGCAGCCCATTAGTTCCTGCCAATGATCCAACTTTACTATTCACCAACGCTGGTATGGTGCAATTTAAAGACACCTTTCTAGGACTTGAATCACGCAATTATACCAGAGCAACTACCTGCCAACGCTGTGTTCGAGCTGGTGGCAAACATAACGATTTAGAAAATGTCGGTTATACTGCTCGTCATCATACCTTTTTTGAAATGTTAGGCAACTTCAGTTTTGGTGACTATTTCAAACGAGATGCAATTCAATTTGCTTGGGAATTTTTGACTGAAGTAATTAAATTACCACCAGAAAAACTTTGGATTACGGTTTATCAACAAGATGATGAAGCTGCCGATATTTGGCTTAAAGAGATAAAAGTTGATCCAAGTCGTTTTTCTCGTTGTGGTGAAGTAGATAATTTTTGGTCAATGGGAGAAACTGGGCCTTGTGGACCTTGTTCAGAAATATTTTATGATCATGGTTCAGAAATAGTTGGTGGGCCACCAGGAACTCTAGAAGCAGATGGAGATCGGTATATTGAAATTTGGAATCTGGTTTTCATGCAGTTTAATCGCAATTCCAAAGGTAGTATGACTCCTTTACCGAAGCCTTCAGTAGATACTGGCATGGGATTAGAGCGGTTAGCTGCTATTTTACAAAATGTTCATAATAATTACGACATCGATTTATTTCAAAATATAATTAAAGATATAGCAACTTTAGCCAATTGTGCTGACTTAACCAATAATTCTTTGCGAGTGATTGCCGATCATATTCGAGCGTGCAGTTTTTTAATTATTGATGGAATCGTGCCAGCCAATGAAGGTCGTGGCTATGTATTACGTCGTATAATTCGGAGAGCAATTCGGCATGGACATAAATTAGAATTGCGAGGACTCTATCGTTTAGTTGGCTTTCTTGAACAGCAAATGGGAGTTGCATATCCAGAATTAACCAAACATCAAGAATTAGTAACCCATATTTTAAAACAAGAAGAAGAACGATTTGATGACACTTTGGATCGAGGAATGCGTTTATTAGAACAAGAAATTACTAATTTAACCAATAAAACTTTATCTGGTCAGCTAATTTTTAAATTATACGATACCTATGGCTTTCCTACTGATTTGACTGCTGATATTGCCAGAGAACGTAATTTACAAGTAGATATGGATGGTTTTGAGATAGAAATGGCTCAACAACGTTCTCGTAGCAATACAGCTAGTCAATTTGACTTAGATATGAGTCAAACTATTGAGAGTATAGAATTAGAAAGTGAATTTATTGGCTATGAATATATTAATTCATATAGTTTAGTGACAGCTATATTTAATGGCGGTAAGTCGGTAGAAAAATTAGATGCCGGACAAGATGGACAGATAGTTTTACAACAAACTCCATTCTATGCTGAATCTGGTGGACAAGTTGGTGATCAAGGTCAAATATTTGCTCGTAATTCAATGTTTATAGTAAATGATACCAAAAAAATGAGTCAAGCTCATGTTCATATTGGTAAAATGTCTTCAGGCAGCATTAAAATAGGAGAACAGTTACTAACCCAAATTAATACTCAATCCCGTTTAGCTACTGCTCGTAATCATACTGCAACCCATTTACTCCATGCAGCATTACGCCAAGTTCTTGGTGAACATGTAAAGCAGAAAGGTTCTTTAGTAGCAATGGAAAGATTACGTTTTGATTTTTCCCATTTTGAACCAATTACTGCTGAACAATTAATTAAGATTGAACGGATAGTTAATCAGCAAATTCTATTAAATACACTAGTGCAAACTGATCTTATGGACTTGGAAGAAGCCATGCAAAGTGGAGCAATGGCATTATTTGGAGAAAAATATTCTGAGCAAGTTAGAGTGCTTTCCATTGGTAAATTTTCTACTGAGTTATGTGGTGGAACTCATGTCAAACAAATTGGTGATATTGGTTTATGTAAGATTATTACAGAAACTGGAATTGCGGCTGGAGTAAGACGGATTGAGGCTATTACTGGTGAAAATGCGTTAGATTGGGTTACTAATACAGAAACAACTCTACAAAATATTAGTAATAATTTGAAAACTAATTTTGAATCTGTAGAAGAAAGAATTGGTCAAGTATTAGAACAAAATCATAGTTTAGAAAAAGAGTTATCTCGGTTACAAGCTAAATTAGCCAGCAGTCAAGGTTCTGATTTAGTTAATAAAGCAATTGAAATTAAAGGTATTAAATTGTTAGCAACTTCCATAGATAATGTAGATATGAAACAGCTTCGTGCCATTGCAGATCAGTTGAAAAGTAAACTAGCCACTGGAGTTATTTTATTAGCTGGAATAAAAGATAATAAAATTTCTTTAGTTGCTGCGGTAACAGCTGATCTTACTAGTAAAATTAAAGCTGGAGAGTTGATGAAACATGTGGCTACTCAAGTTGGTGGTAAAGGTGGTGGCCGACCGGACATGGCTCAAGGTGGTGGTAGTGAATTGGACAAATTGCCAGAAACTCTACAAAGTGTGACTGCTTGGGTGGAAGAACGTTTATAATTTTCACTCTGTATATTGATATTTTACCAATAGATTATGCTATCAATCCCGTATTATATATACCTTTCTTAGACCTGCTAGATTTTCAAAATTTGGCAAGTCTTTATAAATCGTAAACCTAGGAAATACTAAAATGAAAATATGGGTGGATGCAGATGCTTGTCCGGTAGTAATAAAAGACATTCTTTTTAGAGCAGCAGTACGCACCGAAATACAACTTACTCTTGTAGCCAATCAACCTATGTATACTCCACCATCACGCTATATAAAAGCAATACAAGTAGCATCTGGTTTTGATGTAGCTGACAATGAAATAGTAAAAAGACTCAATATTGGTGATCTTGTAATCACAAGTGACATTCCTTTAGCAGCAGAAGTAATAGAAAAAGGCAGTCATGCCCTTAATCCTCGTGGTGAATTATATTCAACTGAAAATATTAAATCACGTTTGAACATGAGAGATTTTATGGAAACTCTGCGATCCAGCGGAATAAATACCGGTGGACCTCCAGCACTAAACCACAAAGATCGCCAAATTTTTGCAAATAACCTAGATAAATTTTTAACAAAATATAGTAATTTTTAATTAAATTCAAAAATATAATTACTTATAGCATTCCCCCTTTGTTAAAACACCCCAACCCAAATATCATTAAGTTAAGGAAATTGATTAGGATAACTACAAGAGATTACCACTACAAATCATAATATTATGCGATATTTAACTTTTAAACTAATCTTATTACTATTCACTTTACCAATATTTGCCACCGAAATTTCAGTAAAAATCTGTGATAATTTAACTGAATATCCAGAAATACTTAAGCAAGTTAATCGTTCTAATAATTCTCAACTAATTGAAACTAATCTAATTCAAACTTTTAAACTATTAATAAATAATTCTTTAGTAGCTGGTAATAATAAATTAACTCAATATAGAGCTTCTATCTCTCAAATTAAAAAAGATATTGATAAATGGCAGAAAAATACTCTATCCCAAATCCAAAAATGTGAAAAATATTGGAATTATTCTATCGATAATAGTTTAGGTAAATATTATGGTTTAATTATTGGAATTAATAATTATCAACATTGGCCAAGATTAAATACTGCTATCAATGATGCCAAAATGATTGACGAAGTTTTAAGTAATAAATATGGTTTTAATAATAAGTTATTAATCAATGCCTCTTATCAAGAAATAATTAGTACATTCAAACGATTAAAAAATAAATTAGGAGTAAATGATAATTTATTGATTTATTATGCTGGTCGTAGTCATCAAGATATAAATGGTCAAAGCTATTGGTTACCAAGCGATGCTGATAAAAATAATCATCAAAATTGGTTAGAAACTAATATTATTACCAGTAATTTATTAATTAATAATGATAGCATTCGGAATGTTTTGATCATATCAGATGGTTTTTATTCAAGTCCGTTAACTCAATATTATAAAAAGAAAAATTGGTTAATTAATGATCAACAGAATGTAAAGAAAATATTAGATAAATTACCTAAATATATGTTAACTGATAGCAAGATCGACCTGTTAAAAAAAGCTATTAAGAAATCTAGGATATTATTAGAAAGCAATAAGCAAATTGTTAGTAATGATAGACATTCAGTTTTGGCTCAAAATTTAGTGGTTGCATTAAATAATAGAGAAGGAGAAACAATTTTTACTACTCGCAATTTAATTGCTGATATGTCGCAAATCTTACAATACAAATTAATAGATACTAATAGTAAAGGAGATTTTGTATTTAAACAACCACATAAGTTTATTGATGCCACTGATATTATTCAACAAAAACAATCTTTATCGTTGACTAAATTAGCTCATAAAGAAATTGCTAAAGGCAATACAACTAATGGGATGTTGTTTGCTTTGGAAGCATTGCCAAAATATACATTTGCTCCAGAACGACCTTATACTTTTGCAGCTGAAGAAAAACTATATGAAGCAATTTTAAAACAACGAGAATATAAAGTTATCACTGTTTCTGAACAGCCAATTCATCGAGTAGCTTTTAGTCCAGATGGCTCTAAAATTGCTACAGCTAGTATTAATGGCCAAGTTCATTTGTGGGATATTAATGGTAATTTACTAAATATATTGCAGGGTCAACGAGTATCTTTTAATAGTCTTCCTGCTATTTCTTTCAGCCCTGATAGTTCTCAACTAATTACTAGTATCGCTAATGATAATGCCGCTCGAATATGGAATGCAGATACTGGTCAATTAATAAAAATATTATATGGACATCAAAAAGGTATCAATCATGTAGCTTTCAGTTCTTTAGATAATAAAATACTTACTGTAGCGGAAGATGCTAGATTGTGGCAAGCTGGAAATCTACTTAACATATTGACTGGTCACGAAAAAACCATAAATTATGCAACTTTTAGTCCTAATAACAAAATTATAGTAACCGTATCTGATGATAATACTGCTCGTTTATGGAATAGCCATACCGGAAAGCTGATACATATCCTTGCCGATCACACTGACAAAGTTAATTTCGCTAGTTTTAGTCCAGATAATAAAACAGTAATTACAGTAGCAAATGATAATACTGCTCGTTTGTGGAATGTTCATACTGGAGAAGTAATTTCTGTATTTAGAGGTCATAGTGATGACGTGTTAAATGCAGTTTTTAGTTCTGATGGTCGTTTTATCATAACTGTTTCTAAAGATAAAACTGCTAATTTATGGGAAGCTGGCAAACTGCGAAAAATACTAGCTGGTCACAAACAAGCTTTAACTTTTGCTGCTTTTAGTCCAGATAGTAAATTTATCATTCTTACTTCAGCAGATCATACCGCCAGCTTGTGGGAAACAGAAACTGGTAAACAAATCAGTATTTTGGCTGGCCATGCAGCAAAAGTTAATCATGCCACTTTTAGTCCTGATGGTAAATTTGTTACTACTGTAGCTGATGATGGAATAATGCGTTTATGGCAAGTTACCAATAAAAATAATTTCAAAATATTAGCAGAGCATAAATCCAGAGTTTTAAATGCTGATTTTAGTGCTGATGGCAAACAGATAGTGACAGCTTCCGATGATAATACTGCTCGAGTGTGGGATACTAAAACTGGTAAGCTATTGAAAGTTTTAACTGGTCATGAAAATAGAGTTAATCAGGCTTTATTTAATGGTTCACAAGTAATAACTGCTTCCGCCGATAAAACTACTCGTATTTGGCAAGCTGATAAATCTTCCAAAATAATCGCTAGACATATAGATGAAGTTAATAATATTGCTTTCAGTTCTGATCATTCTAAACTAGTGATAGCTTCTGATGAAGAAACCACTTATTTATGGCAGAATTTTAATTGGAATCCAACTTCTATTTGGAATTATTATACTAATGAACCGCTTATAGCTTTATCTGGTCATAAGAATAAAATTCTACAAGCGAGCTTCAGTCCAAATAATAAAATAGTTGCAACTGCTTCTGTTGATAAAACTGCTCGTTTATGGAATGCAGATAATGGCAAGTTGTTACATACTTTAAAAGGTCATAAAAATACCGTTAATCAAGTTATATTTAGTCCCAATGGCAAATTAATCATCACTGTTTCTGATGATAGAATTGCTCGTTTATGGCACAAAAATGGTAAATTATTCAAAATATTAAAAGGTCATAGAGATAAAGTAAAGCATGCAGCTTTTAGTCCAGATAGTAAATTTGTTGTCACTGCGGCAGATGATAATACAGCTAGATTATGGGTTACTAAAACTGGCAAGTTATTTAAAGTTCTACGTGGTCATAAAGATGAAATTAATTATATTGCATTCAGTCCTGATGGTCAATTTATCGCTACTGCTTCTGATGATAATACTGCTCGTATTTGGAAAAATGGTAAACTTTTCAATATATTATTTGGTCATGAAGATGAAGTAAACTATGTTAATTTTAGTCCAGATAGCAAATTCATTGTCACTACTTCGGATGATAAAACAGCTCGATTATGGCGAGTATTATCGGTACAAGAATTAATTAATTATGCTAATCAAATAGCTCCTACCTGTTTAACCATTGAACAACGTCAGCAATTCTCATTACCAATAACCGCAAGCCAAATTTTATTAACTAAAGCTAAAATTCTAGCTCAACAAGGTCAGATTCAAGCTGCAATAACTATGTTTAAGCAAGCTAAGGAATTAGCTCCATGTTATAAATTTAATCCAAAAGATAAAAGCCAGCAAATATTTGCTAATCATTTAATTAAACAAGGATTATCTTCTAAAAATATTACAACAGCAATTAATAAACTAAAACAAGCTCATGAAATAGATACTAGATTTAATAGCCCGCAAATTATCGCTAATTTATTAGTGCAACAAGGTGAGCGATTAGCTCAGCAAGGGTTAGTTGATAAATCTATTATAAAATATGCTGAAGCTCTCAAATTTGAGCCTAATTTAGATTTTAAACCAGAAAATAAAATGAACGCAGTAGTATTAATAGAACAAGGCAAACATCTAGCTAGAGAAGGAAATATTGATAATGCAATCACAAAATTTAAAGCAGCATTAGAGTTTGATACTCAACTTCATTTTGCTCCAAAATATAAAGCTGTTGCTCAAATCCAAATGCAACAAGGTGAGTTATCTGCTCAAAATGGAGATTTTAAGACTGCAATAGAAAATTTTGAAACTGCTAGAACACTGGATTTCCAATTAAAATTTATTCCAGAAAATAAAGCCAATGCCCAAATTCTATTACAAGAAGGAGATAATTTAGCTAGAAATGGTGAACTAAAACAAGCAGTAGAGAAGTTTACAGCAGCATTAGTTTTAGACTCACAGCTAAATTTTAACCCTAAAAATAAGGCTATTGCCCAAAAATACCTATATGAAGGTACTCAATTAGTTCAAGAACAAGATATTCAAGCGGCAGTTGCTAAATTCAAACAAGCAATTAATTTAGATTCCCAGTTAGAATTTACTAATGAGATTCAGCTTATTGTTCAAGAACTTATCAAAAAAGGTAAACAATTAGCTCGAAATGGTAATATTGATTTAGCAATTAAACAATTTAAAGCAGCATTAGCATTTGATTCACGGTTAAATTTTGATCCAAAGCGTAAAGCTATTGCTCATATGAGAGTTAAAGAAGGAGAATTATTAGTTAAAAGTGGTAAAACTGAAGCTGCTAAAGAAAAATTTAGAGTAGCGATAGAATTAGATAATAAATTAATATCCTCTAAAATTCAAAGATTTGCTCAATTTTTAGTGCAACAAGGTAAACAGTTAGCAGAACATGATATTGAAGCTGCTGTAATAAAATTTGAAGAAGCTCGATCATTAGACACAAAACTAACTTTTGAACCACGTCAATTAGCTACTAACACTATGGCTCAAATACGTTTACAAGAAGGTGAACAACTAGCTGCAATTGGGGATAGTGAAGCTGCAATAGAAAAATTTAGAGAAGCTAGAGTTTTAAATCATCAATTGGACTTTAATCCAGAAAGAAAAGTGGGTAAATTGGTAGCTTTATTACGAGTAAAAGAAGGCAATGCTTTAGCTCAACATGGTGATATTGAAATTGCAGTTAAAAAGTTTCAACAGGCTTTACAACTTGATCCGCAATTACAATCTGCTGAGATTAAAACGATAGCTGAATTATTAATCAAACAGGGTAGACAATTAGCCAGAGATGGTGATATTGCAACAGCTACATTAAAATTTAGACAGGCTCGTCAACTTGATGCAAATTTGGAATTTAATTTTGAGGAGATGGCTGCTTTGTGGATATATAAGGAAGAACAAGATCGAGAAGAATGGTGGGGAGCTGCTGAACAAGTTGGTAAAGTAGCAGCAGCACTTGGATTTATTGCTATGATTATCATCATATTATAAATATTATATTTAGGAGTTATTGATTCTTAGTAAATCCTAATATTTTAATCGTATGTGAGTTCTACCCTGGCATACTAGGATAATCATTGTTTTTGGTAGAACATTGTCCATCTTGACAAGCACCAGTCGCACAACCTAAATGTTTGTTGATAATGAAAAAAGCTGGCAATAATATTGGGAACATTAATGCCCATATCCATTGCAATCCTCCAGCAAATTCACTTGATTCCATAATTAAAATAGTGAAAGCAAGTCCAGATTGATAGAATAAAATTGCGAATGCTAACCAAATGAAACGTTTTATCATATTAAAAACTTCCTACTTCAAATTTTAAGGTATTAATGCTTTAAACTAAAGAACTTGTATAATTTCCGCAAATGTATATAACCTAAATTATTTTAAATCTCTAGCAATTTTTTGCATTTCATTAATCAAATCATTGATAGAACTCATTTGTTGTTCATGACTAGACATAATTTTTGGCTGGATTATAGCTTGTCGTTTTAATCGAGTAATTGCTTCCATTACCTGTTTGGCATGTATTGCAAGTTTAGGTGAGCTAGTTAAAAGTTCTACATTTATTTCAGCTTGATTAAGCTTGGCTAAAAATGCTTGTTTCTGATATTTTCTAGTATTTTCTATGCTATTAAAACGTTGCTTTTCTTCTTTGGCAGCTTGTTGGAAATTTCTAATTTGGTTTAAATAATTTCCTTGTTCTCCAACTTGTCTTTCATGAGCATCATTATTAAACCGGTAAAATCGGTCTTCTATCCCAATAGTATCTGGTTTAATAGTACAATTGGTAATTATAATAAACCATATTCCATATATAATCCAACGCATAAATCCCTCTATAATAATCAGTTTCTATTGAAGTCCAAAATTCTTAATAATAATTTGAACTCCAATGGAAACCATTGTTCTATAATTTAAAATTTGGTATTTTTAATACCAGCATATCCTTCTGCTCTCCAAATTTGCTCGGAAGTTAATGCTACAGCATTGTTATTATATATACAAGTTTCTAAATTCTTTAGCAATATTGGTTCTTGGTCAGGAGTTAATTGGTAAACATTACAACCTAATTCCTGCTGAGGAAGTATAGATGATTTTTCCATTGGAGCATCATAATACCAGTAGTTGTTAGTATTTACCAATACAACTCCATCAGTTGCAAATTGTAAATTAACTTGTCCTGGTAAAGTCCAACTATCAATCTCCACAAAACCTTTATCAGTTGGATTCAATTGAGTTATTTTGGTTGTTGGAGAAAATTCTTCTATATCATCACTAGTTGGTTTTTCAGAAGCCTTTATTGTAGATTCCTCGGAAACTTCATCTCCAGTTGAAGATATTTCATCAAACATTGTTTTTACCAAAATTGGACTTTCCAGCTCAATCATAGGTTCATTTATAAAATTAGGTTCATTTTGACAGATTGCATACAATGTATTAGTAGCCCACATAAAGGAAACATATCCATCACATGAAAGGTTATAACTATCTAATAATATAGCATTATTAGTTTTTAATGTTAATAAATTCAAACGTTGTTGTCTATCTTCATTCATTTCCTGGGTAATTAAATTACCAGATTCGGTGATTGCCAATGGTGAACCAGGAATTGAACGGGTTGCAGATTCAACTGGTTTATCCGTTTGTAAATTCCAGCTGCGTAATATCCATTGCGACTGCCAATAATCTTGTTCTGGTAACGGTAAGATCATATTAGGATGATGCTTGAAAGAACGTTGTTCAGCAAGATAAAACCATCCATCATGCAATAAAGGAGGACGACGATCATACCATATCATATCATCAATTGGTGCAGAACGTTTTTCTTGTTTATTATCTATTTTTTCCGATAGTTCAAGCAGTTGTGGAGAAAATAGTTGTTCAGTTTTTTTATCGAATACTTGTACTTCTAACGACTCATAGTTATTATAAAATACCACCATATCTTCATCCATCATTAAATCATTATAACTTTTTGGCAATAACCAACTCTGTTCTGGAGTTTCTAAATTGCTGGTATTATATTGATGCAAACGATGATAACCTCTATTACCCATAGAAGCACTCCATAATCTCTCATTTTGGAGTTTTAACCAAGTTAAATTGGTGGCTAATTCTATTTCGGCTAATATTTCTGGTTTTTTATCAACTCCCCAACGTAAAGTAATTAGAGATTGATTGCTTAAGCCTGCTAATACATTAGAATCAAGCATTAAACTACGTTGAATTTCAGTTGCAGTGGGTAGCAAACCAACATCTTTTAGTTTATCATCAGCAAATGATATAATTTGTAAATTATTACCAATATTTGCTTCCCATGAATTTATCGGTAAAACAGCAAAAGAATCTTGCCAATTTAATAATAAAGCTCTTTCATCATCTAATGCTGGTGACGAACTATAAGATACTTGATTCACCAAAGGAGTTATACGATTTATCAAAGTTGGTTTGGTTGGGTCTTCAACATCAAACAAAGAAACAGCAACTCGTCTAGCTCTTTTTATATCCTCATTTTCCTTAACTTGATCATCCATGCCAACCGCAAATAAACGATCTTCATGGAAAAATAGTTTTTCTGACCAACCGGGAATTATTAATTCACCAAGTATCGTGGGATTAGAAGAGTTACTAAGATCAATAACCCATAAAGGATCAGTACGTTCATAAGTCACTACAAAAGCCCGATCATTAACAAATCTAGTGGCAAACAGACCTTCTCCTGGAGCTATTTTATCAACTTGGCCAGCTAAAGTAACTTTTTCTGGAGTTAAATTATAAATGGCCAAAGTGCTACCATCAGTACGATCTTCTGGGCCATAAACAACTCGTAATTGCTGGTTTAACACACTTAAATGAAATTCAGATGGAACTTGGCCGGGAACTTTAATTAATGGTAATTCTACTAATGGATCAGACTGAGTTAAATCAAATACCTGGATTTGTGTAGTCTGCCATTTCTCTTCTTCTGGATTATGATTAGCAATTACTAAATTATCAGAGAAAATTGCTATTTGTGGAGAATAACCTTGAATTTTAGCTTCATCAACAGCTTCTAATTTTCCAGTATTTTTTAATTCTAAGACATTAATAGATAAACTATTTCTATTAGCAAAATATATTTCATCACAAACTTCACATATCTCCTCAGCTGAATCATATTGTTCGCTAACACTATAAATATAATTTCCTCTTCGTCTTGATTCGATAAATCTGCCTGGTATGGTAATTTCATCTATTGTATTTAAGCTATTACCAGCACCTTGTTGTAAAACTATTAATTCAGTTGTGGCCTCGCTATAATTACTATTATAATCAACTTGTAGCAATATATAGTAATCATCTATTACATAAAGCTCTTTAGGATTGCCAGATAAAGCAATTGAACCAATTAAACTTGGATTAGAAATATCTGATACATCAATTACTTGAAATCGTTTTGCCGCTTCATTAGCATATAGTAATTTATCACCAACTAGACGGAAAATATCAGGTTTTTCAGTTTGTACAGTGTTGCCGTTATCAGATTCAGGAGCAGCTAATCCAGTTAAATTTACTGGTTCAGAAGATTCATCAACAACCATATCAATAGCATCTTTTGATACACGATAATTATTTACATAATCATTTGGTAAGAAAAATTGCTGCCCTGGTAAACGTTCTCTACTTGCTGTCAAACTTAAAGGTAATAAGGTGGAAGCTTGCCATAAATAAGTATCAGTTGGATTTTCATCAGCTCCTACTGCTATTAATGCTAAAAAACAACGATGATTTTCTAGACAAGGCTCATCAAAATCTGCTACTTTAAATGATGCAAAAGGTTTTATATCAATAGCATTTAGATATACTGGTGCTAAACCTTTTTTCCATTTTGAGGATGACATTAATGATTTAAATTCATTAGAATCTAAATCGAACCATACCAAATATATGTCCACATCATCTAAGTTCTGGTCATTACTAATCATGATTTGTGTACTATTATCAGTAGATTCTAAACTCAATTGTAAAGCTTGAGCTGAAAAACTCAATAAAATAATCCCATATAACAAGGAACGTAAAACTAACATGGATTGTCTCCTTAAATTAAAATCTTAATAATAAGAAGTGTAGCAATAGATCGTTGAATATGCCAATTTTTTTTATTATAGCATTTACCGAAAAAAAGAGTAAAAAGATGATAAAAGTATATTCAATGGATTGTAATTATTCAGTTCATTAAGTTTTATATACTACAATTAATCATTAACTGTAATTCCACAAAACATTGATAAATCTCCAGTAATTTTTTCTCCAATACGCAAAAATAGCCCTGATGAATTACCATTAATAAGAAATGATCCTACTAATAACTTTCCTGTGTAATCACCATCCCAAGTATTAATAGTTGTTTCTGGCATTTCAATATATTTTTGATAAATTTTTGGTTGTTGGTAATAATATGCAATCCTATCTTCATCGACTATATTTTGTTGATCATCAAAAATAGAAACTCCACCACCCTCTCGACCCCAAAATGGTTTAGCAACATAAGCTTCATTATTTGCTTTAAAAATACTATCATTAAAATAAGTCGGAAGAAAATATTTATTAATCAAATTTAATTCTGTTGTTGTAAAATAATTTGATTTTTCTAATAAAAATGAATATATTATAGCCATAATTGCTTTAGACTGCATGATAAAAGCACTTGGAGGATTAATTATTTTAACGTTTTCTTTGGCAATATGTTCTAAGAAAAGTCGCCCAGTTCCTTCATCGGCCTGATCAAAAAATTCTAATGGATATAATCGATATAAAAATTTTATTGGTTCTCCTTTAGACGTAAATATTCCAGTATCTGAAACTACAATATTATCAATATGGATATAACGAGTCTTCTGGTTTAAACAGTTATTTCTAATAAATTGAGTACTTTCTCTATCTTCATCATGCCAATTATAGGAAGTAAAATAAATAATATCTGTTGATTCAATAGTATAATCCTGTTTGATTTGCTTCCATGCTTGTTGAATATTTTGTTCTAATTTATTAGGAGATTGGCAATTGTGAGTTTCGCAGATAATGCGGTTGCAAATTGAAGTTTCTAAATAACCAGTAGGAGTATCACAGTTAATTTCAAGTAACTTAATACTATTATTATCAACAACTAAATCCAATCTGGTAAAATAGCTAAAATAATGACTCACAATATTTATTAAATTATGCGTGTTAGCTGGTAGACCTAATTTTAGTAGCAATTTATCATCAAGCAGCTGATAAGTTTTTTGTAAAATATCAGCGATAGATTGAGTAGCTTCAACAATATCATTCCATTGTTCTTGTGGCATTTTATATAAATTAAACGTCATATACTGATGCCATTCATTATCTTGAAACATAGTTCCCCAAAGAAAATTTTCCATTCGCATTTTCTCGTTAATAAGAACCCATTTCTTTAAATATTGTTCAGTTTTATTCATATAGTTACGAGCTAGAACCTCTACCTGACGATCTCCCTCCAATAGGAACACCTCCACCAGAATAATCATTAGATTTATTAGAATCATTACTACTGCTACTACAACTAGTTAATAAGCTACTAGTCAAACCAATACTACTTAGCAATAAAAATAATCTACGGTTTGTCATTGGTATTGGAGGCATCAGTTTTAGCATTTCTTTTGCTTGCAAATATCCTTGTTCAGCAGATTTATTAAGCCAATATCTAGCTTTAGTATAATTTTGTGTAACTCCTTTCCCAATTTTATACATTAGTCCTAAATTATATTGAGATTCGGCATTACCTTGGGTTGCTGCATCACTAAGCCATTCAATTGCTATAGCATCTACTTGTGGAGTTGATATATCTTTTTTATAAAATAAGCCTAATTGATTTTGTGCTTCAACATGTCCTTGTTCAGCAGCATGACGCAACCAATATATTGCTAAAGCATCATCCTGCGAAACAAATTTACCTTGTTGATACATCAAACCTAAATGATACTGTGCTTTTACTTGTCCTTGTTTAGCAGCTTGTAGGTATTTTTGAAAAGTTTGAACGTCATTTTCGGTAAAATTTTCATTAAATTCATATTGTAATGGATTATGATAGAAATTCATTTTTGCTCCTGTGTTATTGAAATTATATTCATTTTACTTACTATTCTCATTTTTTAATTATAGCATGTAGCATAACAATATGAATTATATAATCATTAAGAATAAAGTGAATATCAATCACCCCTCGTTACCTTCCTGCTTAGGAAAGAGTGTGGTAGGTATAGGAAATGCTAAGTAGTTACTCAGTTGAATTTTAACTGATAATTATGTGCAGGAATCAACTGCGTAATTCCTATATGATATAAAAATATTTGATTTTTATATAGATAATCTACTATCATTTATTGATAGGTTATTTTGATTATTTATAATAAATTAATATTTTTATATATTGTTGATAAGCATCTAGTTTTATATAAATGTTAATTAAACCTAGTATTAAAATACATACTATTAATATGAGTAATTTAAATTATGATTGAATCCTTGAGTATTCAGAGAGCATTAATTAAACAACAACGTTCTTTCCTATTATTACTAAGCGTAATATTGGGTTTATTTTGGTTGCCTAGTGTTCAAGCAGATACGGACTGTGCAGCAGTAACTGAAATTCCACAAGTGGAATGTGAGGCATTGGTTGCACTTTATGATAGTACTGACGGTCCAAATTGGGACGATAGTTCCTTCAATAATTGGAACAAAACAAATACACCATGTAGTTGGAATGGCGTCATATGTAATGCTGATGGTCGAGTAATATGGATTGATAGATTTTTAATGGAATTGTCTGGCACTATTCCAAAGGAACTGGGAAATTTAACTCAGTTGGGACAATTACGATTGAGCAATAATCAACTTAGTGGTCCAATACCTAGTGAGTTAGGAAACCTTACCCT
>JQIA01000625.1_pt1 | contig 18357 bp, 17 predicted proteins | sample 811431 | NCBI WGS metagenome assembly JQIA01 (sample SAMN02998118, study PRJNA258478) | marine sediment metagenome | biome: marine; feature: seafloor; material: sediment; isolation source: oil-polluted sediment collected from 3 locations (0.5 km, 0.7 km and 0.9 km)... | place: USA: Gulf of Mexico ...
TATCACTTCCAAAAGGATATCCCCCGGCAACTCCAACAATTTCTCTCTCCTTGTAACTGCTCTATTTCTTCTTATAACTTTTCAACCACGCCTTTGATTGTTCTTTGCTTTCCCAGGCTTTAGCCCATTGTTCAGCTTTTTCCAGGTCTGTGAAAAACTGAACGTCCGTATCATCCACTTTGGTCATCATTTTCGCTAAATGCATTATTGATATGCTTGAAAAAACCATGGCTGCAGCAAGAATATGGCCATCTTCGCATTTATCTATCTCTTCCATAAATGTCCTTGCCGCTGCACTCATGGGTTTTGCTTCTTTTCTAATGATGAAAATGCTTTTTTTCATATTTGGATCTTCCAGTGCGGCCTTGTATGCCTCAACTGCTTCCATACCTTTTTCATAATCCATTTTCCCAAGTTCTATGGTAAACAGACCATCTTCGAGTTTGTGGATGAACCCCAGCATTATGTCTTTATTTTTTTTCGATTTTCTAATCGCCATTTTATTCTCCTGTTTAAGATTGGTTTTTAGCCTGCAGCTTTTTATATTGTTTGTAGGTTACCGCGCATAACGAATCATCAAACAGCACCGCTTCATCGATTTTTGAGACGATTCCCTTATGGGGCGCCGTTTTTACCAGTTCCGGATTGGAATAGGCTTCTTCGCAAACCTGTTTCATAACTTCAGCCCAATATTCAAGATCATAGAGGGAATAGCTTTCGCATGGTTCCGGGGTAAAAGGTTCGGGGACGATATGTGGATGATGACTTTCCCAATAGGACTGAATGCCATAGTCGATAACACGTCTGTTAACATCCTCAGTTGTCACACCTGTATCTTCAGCTAACTTTTCAAGGCTGAAGCGAATCTGATCGAGTCGAACCTTGCCTTCCGCATATGGTTTACTTATGCCTTTTATATCCAGCAGAAGCTTTTGTAAGTAGTTGTTGTTGATTACTGCTGTTTCGGCAACTTGTTCAAGCCCTTCTGCCCCAAGACTCATGGTCCACGCATATGCCCGAAGGACAACTTCAACATTGCCGTAAAAACTGCGGATCTTACCAATACTTTTGGGCTGGTTGTAATCAAGGAAATATCTGTTCCCGTCATACCGAACGATTGGAACCGGAAGATATTTTGCAAGTTCTTTTGTAACTGCGATAACACCGCAGGAAGGTCCCATACAGCCATGGGGGGATGAAAATGTTTTGTGCAGGTTCAAATGAACCAGATCAAATCCGGCATCTTTTGCCCTGGCCTTGCCCATGATTCCGTTTGCATTTGCCTGATCATAGATGCAAAGGCCTCCGGCATCATGAATGATCCTGATATATTCCTGAATATTCGGATTATATATTCCTGTATCCTCGGGATTGCATATTAGTAATGAGGCAGTTGATTCGGAAACAGATTCTTTGAATGCCTCCATACTTGGGTATCCGTTTTCATCCGGCATGATGAGATTGACTTCATAACCAAGGGTAGACGGGCAGGCCGCATCACTGGGATGGGACATCATGGTTGTAACAATTTCATCTTTTGTTTCATGATTGCCATGGTCTTCATGATACGCCCTAACAATGTAAGAGTTTGTCAGAAGCGCCTGAGAGCCGCTACCGGGCTGGAAGCTGACTTCATCCATACCGGTAATTTCCTTGATAACTTCCCCCATTTTATAAAGGATCTCAAGTATCCCCTGTATAGTGTCTTCATCCTGATTGGGGTGGATCTCAGTCATTTTGGGTGAGGCTGCCAGTTGTTCATTAATTTTCGGACTGTATTTCATGGTACAGGTTCCGCCGCCGATATCGTTAGCAACATCCGTACCCTGAGTCATCTGAGAAAGACGAAAAAAATGTCGAAGTACCTGGGGTTGCGAAAGTTCCGGCAAATCGGGAGGTGTTTTCCGAAGCATCCCTTTGGGAACAAGGGTTTCAGCAGAGCCTACCGTATCTGTTACAGCCTTTTCGGACTTGGGTACAAGAATGCCTCTTTCACCCGGGCTCGACATATCCATCAAAAGGGGTTCATCCCATCGGGGAGCATGGTAATTCAAAAGTTTAACCTGTTTTTTCATTAGATCACCTCCTTTAAGCAATCACACAATTTGTCGATATCGGCTTTTGAATGGATTTCGGATATACAAAACAATGCACTCTGTCCATATCCCGGAAATTCGTCGCTAATATCTTTTCCGCCGAATATGTTATGTGAAAGCAGTTTTTTATTGATTTCTGCGATAGTTTTACCGGTCTGGTCAAAATTAACCAGAAATTCGTTAAAATGAGGTGTCTGAACAGGTAGGGTAAGCCCCTCTATTTCAGAGATTTTTTTCTTTGCATAATGGGATTGTTCAATGATGGTTTCACCGATCTCTTTCATCCCCTGTGGTCCCATCAGGGACATATACACGGCATTTGCCACAGACCATAAACCGGTTGCGGTTCCCGTAAACTCCACAGAGTCTTCCCTTGCTGTGTAAGAAAGGCGTCCCGCTCGTCCGGCAGTAAATCCAAATCCTTCATCTCCATTTTCCAGGTCTGCTATTGACCATAAAAGAGTGGGCAACTCGTTAATGAAAGTTTCATCATCTTTGACGGCAACAAAACCTGTGGTCCCGCCACCGCATTGCATATGTACGCCCAGGGGCTGACCGTCACCTACTACAATATCTGCGCCATAACAACCAGGTGCTTCCAGGAGTCCCAACGACATGGGATTCACTCCAACAACCAAAACAGATTCATTGTCATGAACCAGAGTACTGATCTCCTCCCACCTGTTTTCAATAAATCCGAGATATCCCGGGTTTTCGATAAATAATCCGGCAGTATCTTCGGACATCTTGCTTTTTAAATCTTCCAGATCAATCAAACCGGTTTTCATATCAAAATCCACCATGGTGATATCCATTATATCTTTACAATATCCCTTTATATGTGCCAGACGTTCGGGGGATATGGTTCCCGGAATAAGGATTTCATCACGTTCGGTTATCCGGCCGGCCATCCGTATCCCCGTACTGGAAGCTGTATAAGAATCAAAGGTTGGCATCCCCGCCACTTCCATGCCCAATAATTCCGTAAGCATGGACACATATTCAAACACAACCTGATATCTTCCTTTATCCGTATATGTAGCACCCTGATAGGCGGTTAAAAACTCACCCCTTCCGATCACTTCATCAACAACTGCGGGAATATAATGTTGGTAGCATCCGGCCCCTAAAAAACTTAAAGTTTCGTTGCAATCCCGGTTTTTAGAAAGCAGGCCTTCCATATGTTTTTTGAGTTCATATTCGGATGTAAGCGGTTCAGGAATATTCAATTTCTTCCGGTACCGTAAATCTTCAGGTATTTCAGAGTAGAGTTCATCCACATCCTTCACACCAATTTCTTTTAACATATAATCCCGTAATTCCGGAACACTGTTGGGAATATAGGGATTGGCTTTTTTGGAACTTTTATTCATGAATAATTCCTCCTGATTCTTTTAGTTTAAAAACAATTATCGATAATTGAAAATTCAATATCAGCCCGCATCAATCCTGCAAATCATATTCTCCTTAGTACCGGTTTTCACCTTAATATATCCGGCCATCATCCGGTTTGTTTCATCATCGCCGGTATCAACAAGTAGCGTTTTTTCACTTAATGCAATTATTTTTGAAGCAGCGGCTATAATCATAATATTCTCTTTGCCGGCCTTTCTGATAATCGCAGGACTTATCTGCTGATTCCCTCGCCCGAACACATACCCCTGCCCGCCAATGACAGTTACAATAATTTTCAGTTTGTTATCTTTTGAAAGATTTAAAAGCTGTGCTTCATTGACATCATTTGCAATAAGGCTCCGGTTTTTGACAACATCTACACCAATCAGAGAATTTTTTAGTCCTAACCTTTTCATAACCGCACGGGTAGTTGTTCCAGGGCCAATGATATACAGACAATCATCCTTCATTTTATTGACAACGGCCAATGCAATGGAGTTAATAATATCATCCTCATTTTTTGCCTGTCCTGCTTTAAGATTCTGAACCATTTTTCTCTGATAAGGCACCCGCAAATATCCGTATAACCTTGACACAACCCTCTGATCTCTGATCGCATCCTCGTCAATATCCATCACCTCCGCTTCGCGTACACCGGCACTCTTTTTCATCATGTACAATACGGAAAGTTCTCCTGCATTTCGTGGGGAAGTGGCAAAGACAGCCGAGTGAATCTTAACACCGGCAGGTATGCCAAGGACGGTGAGCTTGTCTTTTGCAGCATTATAGATATTCCTTGCAGTTCCGTCTCCACCTGCAAAAATCAATAAATCCACACCAGCTTCAATCATTTTTTTAACGGCGCGTTCAGTATTTTGTGCTGTTGTTTTTTTTGAAACCGTATCTTCAACAAGAAATGTATTAAAACCACACGCCTTTGCTTCATTCTCACCCATATCACCGGGGCAGGTCAGGATGTCAACATCTGCTTTTAATGCTGTCATCTGCTTTAGGGCTTCAATAACGCGTTTAGGTGATTCCGGTTTTGCACCAAGGGATATTGCTTTTAAAAGAATATCCTCACCATCTGTTCCCTTAAGCCCAACCTTACCACCCATACCGGCGATGGGATTTACTATCAAACCGATTTTTTTTCTCATATAAAACTATCCCTCATAAACACAAACTATATAGACCTTTGCTTGATTATAAAAACTTTGGGAAAAATAGTTAAATCAACAAAGTCCTGGAATATTGAATCTTTGGTATTTATATTACATTGTTAAAATATGTTTAATAATGATACTAACGGAATTATAATTGATATTTCCGGCCAACTTTTTAATTTTTGGTTAAATTATCAGTGGGTTATGAAAAAAAGAAAATATAAGGATATCGATCTTAAGCTTATTTCCCATTTTACGCTTTACAATTGCCAAAGGGATTGAGTCTAAACGAAAGCGACATTTTAAATCTACAAAAAGAAATGTTCCAAAAGAGCGCAGAGTTATTGGAATCTGTGCCGTTAACATTGATCCATGGGTGTTGTCTTTTCTCAGTCTTCGTCAAGTTGGAAGAGCGGCAAGGCCAAATTCCAATGCAGAGCCGCAAGCCGAATTACCAGCGTAGTCAGGACGGCGGCTGATACAGTGAAAAGGCCTGGCAATTGAAGGTAAGACAGCAACGCGAGTAGAGCGGCACCACAGAAGCTTGCCGATGCGTAGATTTCCCGGCGAAGGATCAGAGGTATCTCACCTGAAAGTACATCACGGAAGATGCCACCGACCACGCCTGTTGTCACGCCCATGACTATTGCGATCGTATGCGTATGGGTTGAGTGAAAGCCCTTCTGAAATCCAATAACCGTGAAAACTGCCAGGCCGACTGCATCCGCATACATCAGGACTGGCGCCGGCAGTCTCCATCGCTGCGCCAACAAGAATGCACCGATTGCCGCAATCGCGGCGATTGTTAAATAGTGAGTGTCTGCAATCCAGAAGACCGGTCGATTTCCAAGAATTACATCCCGCAATGTGCCGCCTCCGAGAGCGGTGACGCAGCCCAGCACAACCACACCGAAGATATCCATCTGTTTCCTCCCGGCCGCAAGCGCACCGGTGATAGCAAAAACCGCCGTGCCGACAAGGTCAAGTATGTGTATCATGAGATCCATATTTCCTTATTCTCTTTTTTCAGACCTGATTCGGATCAGCTCGGCCAGGATACTGACGGCTATCTCTTCAGGTGTTTCAGCACCGATTGACATACCGATAGGAGAATAGACACGATCCAGATCCTCCTGTATAAATCCTTCATCCATCAACTCCCGGTAAGTGGCTTCCCGCTTTCGACTACTGCCGATCATGCCAATGTATCCGGCATCGGTTTTCAGTGCCTGTGACAGGACTGTTTTATCATGCATATGACCTCTGGTGACAATAATAACATAACTTCCCTTGTTGATGGTCAAATCTGAAAAACAATTAGCGAATTTATCCAAAACAACAGGTTCAATGGGCTTGGGGAATCTCTCTTTATTGGCAAACTCGTTTCGATCGTCAAAAACAATGGTTCGAAATCCAACCCTAATGCCAAGTTCCGCAACTTCTTTTGCCACGTGACCGGCACCAAAGATAAGCATTGTATCCGGTGAAAACAGTGGCTCTGTCCAAAAATATTTCCCGCTCGCGTAAAGCATGGTTGACTCGGTTATATTTTCAATTGTTTCACCTTGTGGTAATGAGTCGGGAATATTGGCACCCGCCGTGATCAGAAACCGCTGAATGCTGCCTGAATCCTCTAACCCAGTGATAAAAAATGATTTACAACGGTTTTTAATGCTGTTGTTTGCTTTGTCAAAGAGAGCTGTTGTTTGAATATCAGCCGGAACATGTTCGAGGAGGAATTCAACTTTCCCCCCACAAATCATGCCGATCTCATTCAATTTATCCTGGGTCATGTCCATTTTCAGGATGGCAAACCCTTTGCTTTGAAAGATATCCGGCGCGGCCTGAATGGCTGTTGCTTCAAGAAGCCCGCCGCCGATGGTACCTGTAATCCGACCGTCTTTACGAATAATCATCTTTGCACCGGTTGCCCGTGGCGTGGAACCATGGTCTTTTACAATGGTTGCCAGTACCAGGTCTTCTCCCTGTTTTAATAATTCGTGAATACTATGAATCAACTCTTTCATGCAGCTTTCCTTATGGAACCAATTAAAATTTTATTCAGATTTACCCTGCTCTCTTCCCGAAGCGTAGAGGCAACTCTGCGACCTATCAGGCGGGTATTTTTGTTATCGGCCTTGTTTAGAAACACGCATCGTTTAGCGGCTGAAGGACTGCCCTTCATCAGTCCTTTATCATTCGAGATAATTTCGGCAACAGAATGTTCAGTGACAGGCGAACCCAACGATACACCCGTTATCTGTGAATAGACTTCAGATCTGAACACCTGTTTTTCTTCCAGAGTTTGTCCCACTGCATCGAGACCGATAACAGCCACAACGTGAGTCGAACAATCCGGAATCACGGGTTCGTGCGCTGCAGGAGCTTTGAGTGGTCTTTGAGCGGCACCGTCGGCCTCCACGATAATCCAGCGGAACAAACCGCTTTCCCAGAATTTCCTGACAGTATCCGGATTAAAACCTCCAAGTTTTTTACCTGAAGCGAGATGCTGTTTTCCGATCGTAACATGGGACGAAATTTTCATAAGCTCACCGGCTTTGCCAAGGGCATCTTCCAGATCAGCCGAAACAACAATGTGTTCAGATTGCCCGGCAGTCGGCATGAATATCTTTGTGGTAGTTGTGGTAAGAACTGATTCGCCTGCTTCGGATAGTTCCTTTGCAAGGCGGAACATAAGAGATGTTTTGCCTCCTGCACCGACAATGCTTACCAGGCCGCCATTTTCAGGCAGCAATTTTTCACGAATAGTTGTCTGTCTGTTACCTGTTATAAACATTTAGAATCGCCTCAAGCACTGCTCCGGCTATGGCTCGGGCCTTGTCTGAAATCGTGGTGCAATATGTCGCATTCCCTCTTGGGTCGATATCTCCAAGCTTCACATTTTTTCGCACCCGTGTACCCGACAGAATCAGTCCCCTGAGAACACCGTTAATCTCTGCCCTTATCTCATTTCCATCAACATTACCGATGATATCACCACGTCTTACCTGATCGCCTATACTCAGGCCAGATGCGAACAGACCCTCGGAAGGAGCCCGCAATACCCTCTTATTTGTATAACCGCCGATGTCTCCGGGCACGCCGGTATCCGGGTCGGCGGTGCCGGAAAAAATGAGTTTTCCAAGATTGTGGCCGCGATTAGTCTCGATGACAATATGTGAGTCCTTTCCGGCGGTAAACCCGGGACCGAGTGCGATTACCAACGGAGCCTCATTCATATTTGTGCCAAGATTACGTTTGGCGATTATGGCATCAATAATCACATCCGGTTTCAACTTGCCGATGCTTGTCCATTCCGGATCGGCAATCACAGCGATTTGTTTATTTGCCCATGCGAAAGAGATGTCATCCGTATCACCGACTCTGATCCCCCCTATTCCTTCAACAGCTATTTCCCCTTGTGTGAGTACTTTGCAGAACGAAACCTCTCTTCTCACTGCTAACGGCCGGGGAACCTCCATCATGAAGATCTGTCGAATGTTTGCCTGATGGAGACGCCACGCTATCCCGCTGGCCATCTCACCGGCACCCTTTATCCCCACAATGAGGTCGGTCAGTTTCTTCGTATCGGTTATTGACATACTCATGATTCCCTTTTAGCCTGTCGAAGCCGTGCGTAATCGTGCATAATCGTCCGGCGTATCCACATCAAATGTAACCGCTTCATCCCCTGTTTCTATTTCATGCAGTTGACCGGCATATTCGTCAAAGATGCTACGTGCACCAGCATCACCCTGAAGAGACTCCAGTCTGTGAAAAACCGCCCGGTCAATCAGGACCGGATTCCCCCTCTTGCCCTGATATGTTGGAATTAGTAACGGAGCGTTTTGTTGACAATAGCATTTTACGAGAGCATCTATAACATCCGGGCCAACAAGAGGCTGATCACCAAGAATAAACAAAGCCGCGTCACTTTCATCAGAGATTGCTGAGAGGCCGGCTCTTAAGGAAGTGCTTTGTCCGCTTAAGTAATCTGCGTTGGTGACAATTCCTGCACGCCCGAAATCAATGATTCGTCGGATTTCCTCAGAAGCGTGACCAAGCACGACTATTACTTCATAAAGGGATGAGCCGAGCGCGTTCTGAACGACCCCGCCAAGCATCGTGCCGCCCTGAAAAGGAAGTAACTGTTTGACCTTGCCCATGCGTGTGGCTTTGCCTGCCGCAAGAATTATTCCTGAGATTTTTGGATTCCCGGAGATCATAGTTTTGCTTTTACCCAACTTATTTTCTGTAAAAAACAGAAACTTAAAATTTTTCAGCCGCTTTATGAAGCAGCTTCTGTACTGGATTGCTGAACCAGCAGTCGATAAACATCTCATGTTTTTCTTTATGATTTTTCTCAAATTTAAAAGAAATCTCCTCAACACGATTTGCTTTGATAACTGAAAAAGCCTTCGAATCAAAGGTGGCTATTTCTGCTGTATTTTTTATGGCCTTGTCCTCAAGCTTATCGGAGTCCAGGATCATATCGATCAGGCCTGTTTCTTTTGCTTTTTCAGGAGTTATTAATTTCCCCCGATATATCATATCGGTTGCTACCCGATCACCTGCAACCTGTCTGAGCATCATATCTGCCAGGTACGGCACAGGGATTCCAAGAGCGATTTCATTAAAACCGATCATCTTTTTTCCTGCTGCGGCAAAACGAAAATCACAGGCAAGGGCAAAAATAGCGCCTGCACCCGGTGCATGCCCTTCCAAAGTGCAGGTTGTGGGAACCGGCAGTGTAAACAATTCAAAACAGATCCTGTTGAATCTATGCCAGAATTCAGTCATCTCCTGCCGATTCAGTTCTAACAGCTCGGGAACGTTCAGGCCGATGCTGAAAAACTTTGTACCACCGGCAAGAACCATTCCGCTGAATTCTGACTTTACCTTTTCAAGTGTATCCGACAGATCTTCAACAAGCTCGCGACTTACAGGGTTGGTTACACCGTTATCCAACCGTACGATGGCAATATCCTTTTGCGCTTCTAAAACTATTGTTGACATTTTTTCTCCTGATTTAATTGTGCTTGTTATTCACTATCAACCACTCTCTGGTGGTTTTTCTCTGTATATTCTTTCAGGCATTTTATGATTCTGAGGGTGCGTTGACCCGGTTTTCCAGACCCGATTGTGGCGTCATCCACCTGAACAACAGGAACTATTCCTTTACCTGAGCCTGTGATAAATACCTCATCGGCCGTCAGCAATTCTTCCTTGCTAATTTCACGAATCTCGCTATCAAATATTTCCTCAGTGATTCGCAACACGAACTGACGGGTGATGCCCGGCAGTATTTTTTCTCCGGGGGTGACCAGTTGGTCTCCGAAAAAAGCAAAGAGATTTGAAGTGGCGCCTTCCCTGATGTATCCATTGCGATCAATGTAAACTGCTTCGACGGCACCCTTACTACGTGCTTCATTTAAAGCGATCGTGGCCGGCAGATAATTGATACTTTTGGCCATAGGCAGACTCCGCTCGACAAATACGGTGATAGCCTTTATGCCCCTGGTAAACCACCACTCTGGTAAAGTCGGAACCGGCGTTACCAGAACGAGAAGACGTGGATGCCCCTGAGGTGTAATAAAATCAATACTGGGGCCACCGGTTACGATGATCCTTATGTTCGACTCTACATGATTATTTTTTTCCAGTGTTTGCAGAACGATTTGGGTTAGTTCTTCCTGCGACCAGGGCAAACTAAGGCCGATTTCACAGGCTGAACGTTCCAACCGGTGAAGGTGCTCCTTTAACAACAGGGGGCTTCCCGTATAGGTTCGTATCAAATCAAATACACCGTAACCGCGCAGAAGAGCAAGATCATTGACAGGTATAGATGCCTTGTTTGCGGGAACGAATTGATCATCAATATAGTAAATATCCATATATCCTCTTGTTTCAGATCCTTAAAAACGTTTTTTATACGTTTTCAAAAAATCATTTCTCACTTTCAACACTTATCCACCACCTTAAAAGCGTTTTGTAACAGCCTGCGACACACGTTTCGATCACCCCTTCCCAAAACCGCAAAGCGGAAATCGGCATTCGGCACAGCCTGCGCAGAAACCACCATGACCAAGATTGATGATGTCGGATTCTGTCACAGCTTCTCCAGCCAGAAGGCGGGGGATAACGAGGTCGAAAATAGTGGCCTTGTGATACATTACACAGCCGGGCAGACCGATAACTGGAACCTCTCCTAAATAAGACAGCATAAACATGGCTCCGGGGAAAGTGGGCGCACCGTAAAGCACAGTTTTTGCCCCTGACTGGCGAATGGCGGCGGGGGTCTGATCATCGGGATCAACAGACATGCCACCGGTCAGCACAACCATATCGACATTCTTGTTGACCAGGCTGTGAATAGCCGCAACGGTCATGGCGGGATCATCCGATACAAAAATGGTCTCCGTGACATGGCTGCCCAGTTTATCAAATTTGGAGCGAACCACCGGACCGAACTTGTCTTTAATTCTTTTATGGTAGACCTCGCTCCCGGTTACCACCAGTCCGACATTAAAATTCCGGAACGGTTTGATTTCGACGATCGGTCCATTGTCCCTGCAGAATTTCTCAATCCACTGCAACTTTTTCTCTTTAATATAAAGAGGAATAATCCGGGTCCCGGCCAGTGGTTGTTCTGTATATACCTCCTGATTGTTATGCAGAGTGGTCAAAACAATTTCACCCATGGCGTTTACCTTATAGAGTGCCTTTTGGTTCACTTTTAACAGCCCGTTGAATTGGGCAGTCATATTGATACGACCCTCGGAGGGTTCGGTAAATGATATCCCCTGCCCTGCCGTGGCGCGTGATATACGCTCAGCGGCCTGATTTTCGTGAACATTTTTTTTGTCCAGATTCAGAATATAGATGTGTTCTTTTCCAATGTTCAGGAGGTCGGGAATATCATCTCTTTTGATAATATGTCCTTTTTTATACGCCCGCCCCTTAAACCGGCCGGGCACAATTCTGGTAATATCATGACATAATACCTCTCCCACGGCCTCCCTGACCGGAACTACTTTCATCATTGAATTAACCATCATTGTTTCCTCCTTTTTTCAAAACTCATCAGCCACTAACAGCATCTCTATCATATTATAAAACGATATCATCCCTACCCATTTCATTGAGCGCCTCGTTATAAGCAATAGCAAATTGTTTCAGCATTGGTTGAAGTTTCAACAGCTTTCCCATAGGGCCTTCGACCTTAAGTTTTTGCAAGCCTATCGCCGAAATAGGATTCATTTTGTTAGACCATAATTTATGGCCGTTATCCGCCGAGGTTTTTATTCTTATACCTACCTTTCCTGGAGAACCACCCAACCCGCCGTCTGTTCTACCTTCCCTTAAATCAACCCATACTTTTACGTCAGGATCAGTATATTCATATGATAAAATAGTATTCAGTTCTCTAAACCTGGCTTTAGCTTTTTCATCCGTTAATACCTTGTTGAACATTTCCAAAATTGTTTTACCGAATTCCTCTCCATCTTTAAAATACTCCGACATTGTACATCTCCTTATTTTATTTATTCTCTCATGACTATCGCCTTTTATAGTCGCTCATCAACTGCCCGGCATTGCCCTTGCGACAGCATGCTTGATTGTTCTCTTAACCAGTACTTTACTGACCTCTCTACGGTACTCTGCCTCAGAACGAACATCTGTAATCGGTGAAATGTCGTGAACAACACTTTCAGCTGCTTCTTCAATAACCCTGTCATCTATATTTTGGCCAATCATAACAGCTTCCGCCTTTTTCGCCCGAACGATTCGGTCGGCCACCGAACCGAGCACGATCTTAATATCATCACATTTGCCGTCACAAATAGAAACGCTCGCTGCACATGTAACCTTTGAAATGTCGGACGTTGTCCGCGTCAATTCCTTGAAGGCCGTGCCGCACGAATCCTTTGGAAGGGGCACTACGATCTCTGCGAGCACCTCATTATCAAGGGAGTTTTCTCCGGCTCCGGTAAAAAAGTCTTCCAGTTTGACCAGCCGCTCGCCCTTCTGCCCGACCAGTTTCACCTCAGCGTCGAGAGTCATTAATGGCGGTGGCATATTAGCACAAGGGGAACTTCTGCATATATTACCCCCGATGGTAGCCATGTTCCGGATCTGCGGTGTTGCAAACCCCCTGGTCGTCTCGTACAGAGCATGGAACTCCTCACGGATAAGGTCTGATTCCTGTATAGCTGTAATCGTGGTAAGAGGACCGATACGCAAGACATCCCCATCTTTCCGTATGTAGTTCATTCCCTCGATTTTCTTCAGGCTCACAAGAGCTTTTGGTGTGATATTCCGGAGCTTCATCATCAAAACGAGATCCGTGCCACCCGCAAGCAGAACTCCCTTTCCATCGTATTCACCCAGAACTGACAAGGCCTCCTTAATGGTCGAAGGATAGTAATATTCGAACGGTTTCAATCTTTGAATATTCATTGCACATTCTCCTTCCTTAAAGCTTTCCATACCGTTTCAGCCGTCATTGGAGTCTTTTTTATCCTGACACCGGTGGCGTTATAAACTGCGTTGGCGATTGCTATTGGGACACCCCAGGACGACATTTCACCAATTGCACGTGCGCCATACGGAAGCCCTTCGCCGGCTGGACTCTCTTCATCGACTTCTTCCACAAAAACAGTATCAATTTCCGGCATGTCCAGTGCTCTTGGAATCCGGTATTCGCTAAAATTCCTGTTCAGATACCTGAAGTTCTCCATATCGAATTTAATCTCCTCCCAAAGAGCCATTCCCAATGACTGGGTAGCGCCTCCGATGGTTTGACCTCTCACGATTCCCTTGTTGATTATCTTCCCCGGGAATAACCCGCACACAATTTTTAAGGGAGTGATCTCTCCGGTTTCGATGTCCACCTCTACTTCAACCGCTGTAATCATCGGCTGCTTTGCCTTGAATCCTGGCTTTACATCAGGATGGAGACTTAACGGAGGCCCGGCCGCAGTGCCTGTGAAGGGAGTTATGACAGGGGTGAATATCTCTTCAAATGTCATTGCCCCTTCAGGGTCTCCTTTTATGTGGCATTTTCCGTCGCTGAACACCACCTCATCCTCAGCAACCCCTAAAAAGATTGAAGCCGTCGCACTGATTTTTTGCTTCACATCCTCAATAGCCTTAAGCAACAGGTACCCATTTGTGGTCAGCTGATTGCTTCCTCGTGCACCTATCGCATCGTAGGCCCCGTTTCTGGTGTCCCCGGTTACAATGGAAACAGCTTCCAGTGGCAGTTCAAGGGACTCCGCTGCCAGCATACAAAGGCTGGTGTTAATTCCCTGTCCGAGTTCCTGAGAACCTGCGAAAATAGTTGCTGAACCGTCGAGATTGATCTGCAGGCTGACCCTTATCACACCATCCATGGAAAAACCGCAATACCCTGAACAATATGCCAAACCAACTGCCCGCCTCTTCGATCCGTCTGTCGATGTCGGCTTACCATGCCCTTTCCATTTTTCCTTCCAGTTGATCTTCTTCAGGACCCCTTGCATCATCTGTTCACCAGGGTAAATGTCTAACCTTGCTGTCGGGAACATGGCCGGATTCTGGGTATATTCGGTGGGGGGCATCATATCTCCGGTTTTGGGCATGTTTATGAGCCTGAACTCAACCGGATCAATTTCTAATTTCCCGGCCATTTCTTCAATGACCGATTCGATGGCAAAGGCCAGAAACGGCATCTGTACTGACCTCATAGCCGCTGAACGGTAGTGATTTGTGTGCACGTCAAGAGCCTCGAACCTGGCATTAGGGGTTTTGTAGGAAATAACCCCGGCTTCCCCATGAAAGCCGCATGATCCTGTGTGGAAGTTCCCGTAGGCACCGATATCGAAATAACCTTTGAAGGAAAGAGCTGTAATGGTTCCGTCTTTCTTCGCACCGATTTTTGCGTAAAGTTTCCCCCAGGGACGCCTGGCATAGGTGCAGGCCTCTTCTCTGGTTAAGGCCCATCTCGTTTTCTTTCCTCCTGCCATTCTCGAAAGCAGGCAGGTAATAAACTGATATCTTCCGGTCCATTTCCCCCCAAATCCTCCACCCACATGCCTGGACAACACGATTACCTTGCTCACAGCGATCTCGAAATACTGAGCTAATATCATCCTAAGCTCGGTTGGGGTTTGTGTCGGATTCCAGACCTTGACTTCATTTTCGTTCCATGCGGCCATGCAAACGTATGTTTCTATGGCCGCATGGTTCTGAGCTCCAATATCAAATTTATCTTCAACAATAACCTCTGCATCTTTGAAGCCTTGTTCGATGTCTCCCCACTCCTGAACCCCTTGCGGATACTGTGCAAATAAAGGCAGATCCATGGCATCACCGTAGAAGTTCCCTTCTTCGAAGATCCTGGGAGCATCAGGCTTCAATGCTTCTTCCGGGTCAAAGGTAGCAGGTAGAATTTCATATTCGACCTTAATCTTCTCGAGAGCCTCTTCGGCTATTGCTTCACTCCGGGCAGCTACTGCAGACACATAGTCGCCCACGTAACGCAAATGCTTATCCATGGCCAGACCTGGTCGATGCGCCATGAATTCTATCAACTTGCCAGGTACGTTTCTATAGGTCAGGATCGCTTCTACACCGTCCATTTTCTCAGCACCGCTTATATCGATGTTCTTAATGATGGCATGGGGGTGAGGGCTTCCGAGCACCTTAACAAAGAGCTCCGTATCCATATCCTCAACAAATTTGGCCCGCCCCCGAATTTTTTCACCTGCTTCCATTATTGGAGTGGCTTTTCCTAAAATCTTAAAGTCCACCCTGGCAGGATTCGCTTTGTCAGTGAGTTCCTGTTGTTTCTCAGTCATTTGAACCTCCGATTTTTTCACTTGCTGCCTGAACTGACTCAATGATTTGTGTATATCCGGTACACCGACAAAGATTTCCCTGAATCCCTTCCCGAACCTCCTGTTGCGACGGCCTTGGGTTCTTCTCGAGCAGTGCCTTTGCAGACATGACCATGCCCGGGGAACAGAACCCGCACTGAATACCGAAGTTCTCCGCAAAAGCCTGCTGAATTGGCTCTAATCCCCCGGTAATCGGATCTTTCAGGCCTTCGATCGTCTGGATCGACCGCCCCTCATATTCGATTGCCAGGGCCATGCACGAAACGATGGGTTCTCCGTCGACAAGGACAGTGCAAGCCCCGCACTCGCCCTCATTGCATCCTACTTTGGTGCCAGTAAGCCTTAGTCTTTCCCTGAGGACCTCGACGAGTGTCTCATTGTTTCCCACCAATACCGCATGGGTTTCTCCGTTAATGTTAAGGATGAGCTTTTTTTCACAAACTTCTGGTTTCATAAGAAATTCTCCATAGTGTCAATAATTAATATTCAGGACATCTTAAAATAATCAGCTATAACTATTTAAGAAATTTGAAATCTCTCCAAATCCATTTCGCTGCTCTTACCCACCATTGGAACAGGCTAATGTTCTCCATTACGGCTTTTTCTTTAGTAGGGTCAAGACTATAACCATGATCAACCATTAAATCAGGAATTGGACCAAGATCATCACCATTCCATTTAATGTTAGCGGTAATCATGGTCAGATCATTTGGGTCTGCTGTTTTCGGAATTTTTATGGAAATTGGGAATTCCGCAAATGTTTCAGATTCTACCTGATAAGTTTCTTTTGCCACATCAGCTTCCCACCCATCCGGAAGGTTTAATTCAAATTCAACTGAGGAAGTTTTTTTAAGATAATTTCTGACAATTAAATTTGTCTTAAATTCTTTACCGGGATCAGAAAATACTTTAATCGGTTTAAAGCATATCCAATTTGGATCAAACCCCATATTCGGATCTTCCTGAGGGACAATATCGCCTATAGCCGGACCCCATCCTGAGACTTCTTCTTTATATTTTTCTAATATATCTTTATTGATCTTTATAATTCCAAAATGGCTTGTGGCAACATATTCAGGATTGCATTTCAACAGAATATCGGCACATTTCACTATCCCCACGTCATCTCCCCATCTGCACCAGTTCATCATGTTGTTTCGTGCATCAGCACCAACCGTTCGGACCGGCACAGTATCGCCGGTAAAAAATATGCTTTTACCGTCAATTTTACCAAACATACCCATGTGGTACTCTGTTTGACCCGGAAAATGGAAAATCTGAAACTCATAATCGTCCCATTTAAGAATTTCCCCATCCTCAAGAATTCTATCAACTTTAATTGATTTATCTATGAGACATGCCTGCCTGTAATGAGTAGGGTTTTCCAGAATATCTACCATGTTTCTGGTGGCATAAACTTTTACATTGTGGTTTTGCTGTAAATAGGGAATGCCGTCTATATGATCATCATGATAATGATTAGGAATGACAAAATCGATCTTTTCAATATTATTCTTCTTCAATATTTTAGTAAGTTGCTTATAGTTATATTTGAAGTTACCTATTTGCCCCGGGAAATCCATCAGGATACAATTATTATTATTTCCGAATATAATATAAGTTGGGCCGATTAATTTGTACCTGATATGAGGAAATGATTTTTTAGTAAACCAACTTTTTGCCATGCTTATTAAAGTGGGTATACCTTGCTGATAGAATTGGAATATATTGTTAATATGATTAAAGCTTAAACTGGCACGCTTGAATCTTGTTTTCAATATGTCAATATCCTTTTTTGGTTCCCGGATAATCTGGCCATGTGAAGGCAACAACATGTTCGGATTATGCTTCATTACTTTACGCAAAGATCTGACAATGTGCCTGATTCCAATGGCCCCCTGATCCATAAAATAAAAATATTCCAAATCATAATAATTAACTAATTTTCCGCCGGAATGTATTACATCACCTGTAAATGCCAGTGTTTTATTATCAATTTTTAATAAATACGAAATACTTCCTTTAGTGTGTCCTTTTGTATTAATTATTTTAAATTGATACGGCCCCCAGTCAAAAACATCTCCATTCTTAAAAGCCAAATCCACGGGGATATTATAGGTAGATGTGAAAAAACCCGGTTTAAACAGATAAAGATGCTTATAGGCTCTTGTTTTCCAGAATTCATCCGCTTTTGAAAACAGATTTCTTTCCTGAAAGGGGACTCCAATTTTTATATTTTGCTTAAGGGCTTTACTGTCGCCATGACATTGATCTCTGTGATGATGCGTATGGAATACGTACTCAACGCTTTCGACACCTATATCAGACAGGTGATCCAATATGCTTCCTGAAGCAAAATCTATTAGAATTGCTTTATTTCCATTTTTGATTACATATACATTGACACAATCCTTGTATAAATAAACATTATTACAAATCTGAATGAATGGCATTATATGATTCTCCTTCTTCTAAGTAGACGACAATGGTTGCATCAGTTATTTTTCCATACGTTGTAGAATATTAGCATTTTGATGCATGTTTCTTAATGATACTAACGGAAGTTAAATTGATATTTCCGGCCATATTTTTTTTATAAGGGTATCTGTAATTTTCCAAAATCTGATCACACTTCAAGCATTTCCCTGCCAAGTTAAAACAGAATTCAAAAACTTTTAGTACACCATTAATGGTTCTGTCGCAAAAAATTAATGATGTCGTGCTTCTCCTCAACTCATGAAATTATGCAGCCAGAGAATAAAAGATTTCTGCCGGATTTTGAGCATTATTCTGATTTTCCATCTGGCCTTTCCGGATCAT
>JQIA01000626.1_pt1 | contig 18334 bp, 15 predicted proteins | sample 811431 | NCBI WGS metagenome assembly JQIA01 (sample SAMN02998118, study PRJNA258478) | marine sediment metagenome | biome: marine; feature: seafloor; material: sediment; isolation source: oil-polluted sediment collected from 3 locations (0.5 km, 0.7 km and 0.9 km)... | place: USA: Gulf of Mexico ...
GTACATCTTGTACGTCAAAAGTCTGATTGAACACTAAAGCGCAGTAGATGGGACTTTTTACGACGCCATCAAATTTAGTGTACTATAAATATCCAACGCTGTAATTGGCAGAGGCAAAGGGTAGTATTGAATATATTGACTTGCAACTTTAAATACAATATAATCAGTAAAGATTTAAAATTCACAGTGATACTCTTTTTCGGTTTCTCTCCTCTATATCTTTCAGCACGTATATAAATCAGTTTTTTGTGTGTATGTTACAGGCTTATTGTTTTACCAGTCCCTTTTTTTCATGTTTTCGAAATAAAAGGAGGATACAATGAAAGATACGACAAGTTTACACCTCAAAGTTCAGGAAATGTGTGATTGCTATTCCACCACCGCACCGCTCAAAGAGATGTCTAAGTTGATTCGGGAGGAAGACGCGGATGAGGCAGCAATCAAATGGATCGCTCTTACGATTCTGCACGGTATCAACAACAATGCCAGAGAGATTGCTATTTCAACTACAAAAGACGGAGATGTCAGGGTGACCGCAGAATATCGGAAAACAGAACTGCCATCTCCCGGGTATTCAATTGGTCAAAAAGCCATTGAAGCAATTCGCCAGATTACTCATCTGGAAGGTGAAAAAGGAAAAACTCCTCTGGCCGTTGGGATACGTGGCAACAGTATTGAGCTGGAAGTTAAATCCAGACACGATGATGATAGAGAAAGAGTCACGATCTTTTTTTAGGAGTAAATTTTTTAGAGGATAAGCTTTTATAATTGCCTATATCCTGAAAATCTACTGGTTTGACCACTGAATCCCTCTTGTTTTGAAGTCTGTCTTTATTTCTCAATTTTCTATCACCTTATAATCAAATCCTCTCATTGATTCTATCCTGATTTTAAAATTTTTGTTTACTGAATGGGTGTGTGTTGTTTTAGAAAAATCTTTTGGAGGTTGCCATAATTTAGTCATTTCCGGGAGGTCACAATCTCAACATTCAGACAATCTGACAATTTATGTCGACCAGTGTTAATCCGTAGCTGTTGAACATAATGAAAAGTAAAGGAGGTCAATATGAAAACTAAAATAAGAAAGGAGTTAAAAAAATCAGTAATGGGTGGTGATATTCTTGGATTCAGGAACGAACTGGTGAAGAAATTGAGTAGTAGAGTTATGATGTTTTCTCTGGAAGACTTGTGGGTGGTATTTCAGAAGGCCGCTGTAGAGAGCGGTCTTGACTTGGAACATCTATCTGAAAAGGTCTATGATGATGGTATGGATTTTTCTACACAAACAAAAAAATATAAAAGTCAGGTGATTGATCATTTTGTGAACGAAACTATCGGTTATATGCTGAAAAGACGAGGCTCTTTGCGGTTTAATTTTAAAAAAGATGTTGATATATACCCCCTTGATTCGGTGATTCTTAAACCCTTTAATGCACGTTCGGAGAATATTAGTGACTGCGGAATGCTTATCCGTAGTGGTACCTCTTTTCAGGAAGGAGATAAACTTGAACTGCGCGTTCACATAAAAGAAACCTCAGATCCGGTTCAGGTCTTTGGTTCGGTCGTGAGGACTGAACATAACATCGCGTCTGTTTTTGATACAGGTGTATATATCGACTCCATTTTTGGACATAAGGGAGGGGCAGTTTTCTCAAGCGTGGAGTCTTTATACAGAATCTCACAGCTGGAGCATGAATAACATACCGCATGGCATGTATTTAAACCATTATAGATAAGTATGTATAGGGTTTTGGGGTTAATCATTATAACATAAAGGAGGTTGTTATGTTTATTAAACAAGCAGACCTGTTGTGGGGTCTTGATAAAGGTTTTGTCAAAAATCTAATGGACTTGTCGCATAAGGAAACGTATGCCGCGGGAACAAAACTATTTAGAGAAGGCGATAGAGCCGATCGGTTTTTTTTGCTGCTAAAGGGTCGCATAAGACTTCTTGTTAAACCTTTGGGACGACATGTGCATATTGTAACCCAGGCAGGAGAGACTTTTGGGTGGTCAGGTATCACAGGAAGAGATAATTATTCTTCAACTGGTGAATGTATTGAAAAAACCATACTCATGTATTTTAAATGCAATGATATTATTGAATTGTGCAAAAGTGATCCTGTAAACGGCCTGGAATTTTTCCAACGTCTTGCCGGAACTCTCGGGAATCGGCTCATTAACAGCTATCAGGTTGAACATATTTTTACAAAGAATGGTGAAGTTGATTCGTTTGGCACCGGGCAGATGATTGATTCGGAATTGTCATCATAGATGACAATGGAACAGATATCGTGGATTTAATTTTCTAATTTAATGGTTAATAACACAATTCGTTATTTGAGAAAATAAGGGTTAACTGTTAATCAAGAATCATTAAATTAGAGAATGACCTATTGTCTTACAGTATGCTTTATTAGTTCCTTGACGGATGAATATGTCATGCCTATGTTGAAGGAAGAGTTTGCTTAATGGTTTTAACCAAAAGTATTTAGTTTTTTTCTATAATATCCATAGAAAGCAATATATTATTGTGCACTTTGCATCCGTATAATTGAAGGCAGGTGCTTAAAATTGGAATTACAGCAATCAATCAAAAGTCGGTATATAACAATACCGCAATTGTTTCTGTTAACAACTCAGATGCAGCGAACAGAGAAACTCCCCCAAAAAAAGGGGCGTCTTACGACAAAGTCAGTATCTCTTCAGAGGGGCGTCAACTATTTCAATCATCGTTTGAAAGATCTTTGCAAATTGATAAAACCTCATTCGAAAGGGGGCAAAGTGCCGATAAGGCCGCCAACGATCGTGAGCTTGCTAATAAAAAGAAAACGTTCAAGCATCAGCAGGCTGAAGAAGAGAGACAATTTAACAATACTCAGAATCTGAAGGAAATTAAATATCTGCGCGAAATCGCACAAGATTCATAGTAAATGGAAATATTCGATCAGATTCCGGTATAGACAGAAGGAAGGGGTCAAGTCTACTTTTGATCTTTATCGAAGCATAAAATCTAAATGTAGACCCGTCTGTTTTTTTCTTACTTAGACTTTCTAACCCGGATCTTGCTGCCGGCGACAATCGTGTCATCAAGTATTTTCATAGCCGCTTCAGCTTCCCCGGTCTCAGGCATCTCGACAAAGCCAAATCCCTTGGATTTACCTGTTTCGTTATCGATGACAAGGTCGCATGACTGTACGGTGCCATGAGCAACAAACATTGCCTTGAGTTCTGCCTCTGTCGTTTTACGTTTGAGATTTCGTATTAGTAATTTCATAGAATAACCTTCTTAATAATATATGTTAAAAAAACGGTACCACCGGTTTTAAAAAGAGTTGTCAACCTGTCATCGTTTTTATTTATTGCTTCGTGAGAGGCAGATGATAAAAAGTGGTGAAATAGTGAACGCCTGATTGTCGTACCGTATGGACAAACTATCTGTTTTTAGATGGAAGTCAATGATTGATTTACCTCCAGTTCCAAATGGTAAACGGTTATATCCCATTAACTCATCTATATGTCACTACACCTAATTTGCAATATCATATCAGGTTTCAAGTATAGTCCATACCTTTAAAGTATAAAACGATTTGAAAAACAGCCTGTAGTAAAATAATCTGCGAAATCTATCTCGTTGAAAAATCTTTTTTCACAACCCGGGTAAGCTGATTTTGGAGGGTATAATCATTATAAGCCTTTTATGTCAGGATTATATTTAAGCATTACCCATGTTTTATTTAAATCAGTATTATTTCTCTTGACATATGCATTGATGTGCATATAAGATCATACTTATGGAAATTCAAAGTACAATAAAAACAAGAGCTGAAGTTCTTAACGAATTTACCGAAATCTATGACCCTCGGTTTTTTAAAGCCCTAAGTGAACCAGCCCGTATTCAGATTTTAAGTTATTTGATGCTGAATGGGCGATCTGATATTGGGTCAATTACCGAAAATATGCCTCAGGATAGGTCCGTGGTTTCAAGACACCTGAATCAAATGCATGAGGTCGGCATTTTATGTTGTGAAAAAGAGACACGACACATGTATTACAGTATTAGTGCCGATACATTTGTTGACAAGCTGGAACAGTTTCTAACCCAGGTCAAGAAAAGTATTTCGGTCTGTTGCCCAACTGATTGCTGTTCAAAGTAACAGCTTTTTTTTGTCAATATATGTGCACAGATGTGCATAATAGCATTGTAATAAAGTGACACAAAATAAAAAAATATTTCAGTGTGATCCCAACTGATTTTTATTAAAAGCAACAGTTTTTCGTCATTATATATGCATTAATGCGCATATTAACATTACAATAAGGAGGAAATTGAACATGAAACACCCAATTTCAGTGAATTCATCGTGCGAATCAGGCGTCTGTATTCCATCGTATGTAGTGATGGCACTTTCCGGTCTAGTAGGTGGCGTTTCTCTAATTCTTTTCGGCAGCTTCCTGTACAACGGATTGCCTAACCAGATAAATTTTGGACTGAATGGGTCAATGAACCTATTTATCAATGCCCTGCTTAGTTTACTTTTCTTTCTCCAGCATAGCCTGATGCTTCGCAAAGGATTTCGCAAACGGCTATCTGGTTTTATCCCTCCGGATTACCTTGGAGCATCATTTTCGATTTGTTCGGGATTGTCTTTATTAATGCTCATGCTTTTCTGGCAAAAATCAACGTCGATACAAATTGACTTTAATGGAGCCCTTTATTTGCTCATTCGCTTTTTGTTTTTCATCTCAATAATAGGCTTTTTTTTCACCATCCGCTCCCTTAGATTATTTGACCCGTTAGGTATTCGAGATATTTCTGCACACTTGAAAGGTAAGACGATCAGAGGTTCTCTCTTTACAGTACGGGGGCCTTACAAGTCGGTTCGCCATCCTCTCTATTTTTTAAGTCTTCTGATGATATGGACAAATGTCTCTATTACTACTGATCGATTACTATTTAATGGGATCTGGACTGTTTGGATTATAATAGGAACGTTTCTGGAAGAAAGAGACCTAATCGATTCCTTCGGAGATGAGTATCGAAACTACCAACGAGAAGTACCAATGCTGGCCCCTTACAAGTGGAGCCTTTGGCGCTCATAATTAAAGAGAATTAAGCATAGTAAATTTTATTAAGCATATTTAAGCAAAAAAGAAAAAGGGAGAATAGATATGAGCCAGAATGAAGAAATTCGAGAGATGGTTTCAACAGTTTATGGAAATGCAATTAGTGAAAGTACAACAAAATGCAGTTGTTCTGCACAAAAAGACAAGGTTACCATCGCTGGCATGGCGGGTTATGAAGAAGTGGATATAAGCGCACTACACTCCGATGCCGCCGCTAATTCTTTTGGGTGTGGTAATCCTCTTGCGTTCAGTGGTGTAAAGGAAGGGGATACGGTCTTGGATCTTGGAAGTGGTGCAGGGTTTGATCTGATTATAGCTGCCAAAAAAGTCGGGCCAGGTGGCCATGTAATTGGTGTTGATATGACCGAAGCAATGATTGCAAGAGCAAAGGAGAATATCAAATCAGAGGGATTGACAAACGTGGACGTCCGTTTAGGGTTGATTGAGAAACTTCCGGTTGAATCTTCATCTGTAGACTGGGTAATTTCCAATTGTGTTATCAATCTTTCACCTGAAAAAGAGCGTGTATTCTCAGAAATAAATAGAGTGCTAAAACCCGGCGGCCAAATGCTGGTAGCAGATATTGTGGTGGAAACTCTGCCCGATTGGTTACGTCAGAACGATCAACTGTATTCTGCGTGTGTAGCCGGTGCCATCAGTGAGCAAGATTATCTGACTGGTCTTCGCAATAAAGGACTGAGTAATGCGGAAGTCCGAAACCGGTTTGTTTACGAAGAATCACAGATTAAAGCGTTTTTCGAAACAGAAGAAATACCTGGTTTGAAAGAAATAATCAATAATCAACCGAAACATGACCATAAGACGTTGATCAATAAAATGACTAAGAGTGCCGTTGGTAAAGTTTGGAGTGCCGAGTTCTATGCAAAAAAACCGGCAATAAAAACAAAGCAATCAGATGAGGACATCATAAACCGCATGATGCAATTAGCGGAAAACAAGTATAATTGCGGTCAAATTATGACTATCCTCAGCCTGGAGAAAGCTGATCACGACAATACCGGCCTGGTGCGTGCAATGTCAGGACTTGGAGATGGCTGTGGTTTTTTTAATGAAACCTGTGGCGTTATGACAAGTGCGGCGAGTCTACTTGCCTGGTATGGGGGCAAAGGGTCTGACAACGAAACAGAATCTGATATGCTGCTTCCGATGCTTCAGGACCTGAACGACTGGTTTCAGCAAAAAACTACTTTAAACCCTAAGGGTACTCGCTGTAAGGATATCGTGGGTGATAAGGTGGGCACTCCGGAAGGAAAAGAAATATGTGGAGTACTGATCTTCGAGACATACAATAAGGTCAATGAAATTCTAGGGGCATATGGTTTTTCTGATGTATAGATAACATTGAAACCTCCTGAATTATTCGTAGCCTGCGTTACTCATCCCTTGAAGTAGCGCTACGAATAATTTACCCATCATCCTATCCTCTACAATCTTAAGCAGTGAAATAATCCGGACTGTTTTACACTGAGATTAATTAGCAATTAATACTAAATTAATGGGTATTTTATTATCTATAAAATACTAAATAATAATCTGTTTATCTATTAATGAATTAACTGTGAAAAAAAGGAGAGGCTATGTTCAATCAAAAGTTCTCAAGGCGTTCATTTTTATCCGTTTCAGCTATTACGGCTGCGACCTTCGCACTTGACCTCAAAAAAGTATCTGCCATGGGCAGTAAAGTGGGCAATAAACAAGCCTATCCGACTGTGATTATCGGTGCTGGTTTAGGCGGTTTATGTTGCGGAGCATACCTTGCAAGGCAAGGATTTCCGGTTACAATCATCGAGCAGCATGACAGAGCCGGAGGCTATGCAACCACTTTTGAACGTGATGGCGGGAAATTTACGTTTGATGTGTCTTTGCATGCAACAACCATAAACAACAATACCCTGGAAAGAACCTTAAAAAATTTGGGTGTACTCGAAAAAATTGAGGTTGTGGAAGCCTCAACAGGATTTCGGGTCAAATCAGGGGATATAGACTTCACATTCCCTCAACGGGACATTAATCAATTGATCCACAATGTTTCAGAACATTTTCCTGAAGAGGTTGAAGGATTCCGGAATTACATAAGTGAAATGAAAGCGCTCGGAGATGAAGCAGATGAACTCTCGAAGAAAGGTATGCCCTCCATGTTACTCTTCCCTTTCCTGTACTGGAACTTGTTCTCTGCACGAAACAGAACCCTGGCGGAGATGCTGGATGAACATATGAAAGATCCAAAACTTAAAAAAATTATTTGTTCTGCATGGCCGCTTACCGGTGGTCCTCAGCCGAGTAATTTATCCGGATGTGTTTATGCGATCACGCTGATAAAGTACATCCAGAATGGCGCACAAAATATCAAACCAAATTCTGAAGCTTTGATTGACGCATTAGTAGAAACAATCACAGATGCAGGTGGTGAGATTCTATATGAGACTGAAGTGGAAAAAATAAATGTTCAAAATGGAGCGGTAAGCGGGGTAACAGTCGCCGGTGGGAAAACATTGCCTGCCCGTTCAGTTGTCAGCAATGCAAGTCCTTTGAATACATTTCATAAAATGCTTTCCAAAGATGTTGTCCCACCGGGATATTTACAACAATTAAATAAATATAAGCCGGGTCTATCGACTTTTATTATTTGGCTGGGACTTAATCATGACTTGCAACATTTGACAAAAGATGCGAATATTTTTCAAAATTCTGAATTGACACTGGAGGGAGATTCCCAAGCCTATTTATCCGGAGATATAAAAAATATACCCTACTACATTACCATCTATGACAACATATACGAGGGATATTCCCAAGCCGGAACCTCAACGGCAGCTATAGTCTGTTTTACCAGCTTTGAGCCCTGGCGCAAATTTGAAAAAGACTATAAAGCCGGCAATAAAAAAGCTTACTACGCCGAAAAAGAACGCTGGACCGATACTTTAATTCAAAGAGCAGAAAAGGATATTCTTCCGGGGCTGTCTTCAATGATAGAGGTTCAAGAGTCAGCTACGCCTTTAACCAATCAGTACTATACAGGAAGTACAAACGGTGCCGTCTGTGGTTTTGAGCAGTCTATGGAAAGCTCTCTGAATAAACGATTAAATAATCGTACACCGATTGACGGTCTCTACCTTGCAGGAGCGTGGTGTCTTCCAGGAGGTGGGTATGTCGGGTCAATCAGAAGCGGTGAAATAACATTTCAAATGATGATGAATGATTGGGTTGGATAGATTGTTGCCAACTCATAAATGTTTTTTCTATCAATCCCTTTTTTAAGCGGTTCTTCTGTGTGGCGCACTTAAGTGCGCCACTGCTTCACCTTTCTTTTCTTTAGCCATCTAAATACTTTTTACGAGAGCATCAAAATTTCCTCAAACATACGAGTGCCATCTATTACAACGCCAATACCAGCAACAACATGGAATTCCGCTGGTATGCCAATTCATAAAAAATGAGATCTACTGCCAACTTGCTTTGATGAAAATTGAAGCTTTCTTTTTACAAAACCACCTGTTATGTATCGATTAATTGTTTGATATCCATTATTTATACCCAGTGTTTTATTAGAATAAGTGTTGTGTTCTTAATGTTGATGTTCTCGTAAAAAGTATTGAGATGGCTATGGAAAAAGTTCCATATGCAAGATTTAGTGCCTGGCCAGGCTTGAAGTAGTACATATGGTACGTCAAAAGTCTGGCCAGGCACTAAAGCGCAGTAGATTGGACTTTTTACGACGCCATCAATGTTAAAAATCAAAATTACATTTGCTTATTTCAACTACAATAGAGGTATTTAATGTACGGGAATAAAAAAGTCTTAAAGTCAAAACTTCGTTTTTCAGTAGCATCGGAAACAATCGTTCGGGATCGTTTAATGCCAATACTGGCGGATATTCAGACAAAGCGATTAACCATGGTTATAGCAGGTGCCGGCTATGGAAAAACCACCCTTGTAAAACAGGCTGTTCTTTCTTTTAAACTACCTGCGGTCTGGTATCGATTAGATAAATACGATTCTGATTTTGAAACGTTTTTTAGTTACCTGAAAACAGGTATGGAAGAGCATCTGGGTGATATAGAAATTCCGATTGAAGAAAATTTGCAGGATGTTAATAATGTTGAGAAAATTTTACATTTCTTTTTAAAGGAGATTGAGAACCTAATTAAAAATGATTTTTTTATTGTGCTGGATGATTATTACCTTGTCCATGATAATGATGAAGTCAATCGCGCTGTTAAATTTTTAATAGAAAATATGCACCATAAGACTCATCTTGTACTTATAAGTCGTTCAGAACCACCAATAAAGATTTCAAGCTTACGAGTTAAAAGAGATGTTCTGGATATCACAGAATCTGACCTTGCCTTTACTGTTCCGGAAATACAAAAGCTATATTCAGATGTGTTTCATCTATCATTGCAGAGCAGAACCTTTACCGATCTCCAGAAAAAAACAGGTGGCTGGGTTGCCGCCTTAATCCTTTTCTTTCATTCGTTAAAAGGAAAAAGTCAGGAGACAGCAGATAATGACTTATTGAAAATAAAAGGCTCTACCCGGATTATAGCAACCTATCTGGAGGAAAATACATATGAAATGCTTCCACCTGAAACCCGGGATTTCTTAGAAAAGACATCTCTTTTATCAAAATTAAAAGTAGATTTTTGCAATCAACTTCTCGGGATTAACAATTCAAAAGAAATTTTATCAGGTCTGGTAAAAGGTCATCTGTTTACATTCCAATTGGATGATGAAAAAGATTGCTTTACATATCACCATATTTTTCAGGATTTCTTAAGAACAAAACTCAATAATAACTATTGCAGAGAAGAGATTCAGGCAATACAGAAAAAAATAGCACAATTACTGGAACAGGATGGTAACGAAGAAGAAGCTCTGGAGTATTATCTGGAAAGTGAACAGATGGAAGATTCTTTGCGAATTATCGGAGAAGTCTCCATGATGTTATGGTCTAAAGGTCGGCTACAGCAAATTAAATCCTATCTAAAACACATCCCGCCGAGATATTTCCAAAAGGAACCATGGATTAATTTTTTAAAGGCACAATGGCTTGACCTTACGGGTAAAACGCAAGAGGCTGTTCAATGTTTTGAACAGTCTGCACAAGCTTTTTTCAATGATAAGGTACCCTATGGAGCTGCTTTATGTTTAATACGCCTTGGATATCAGAATCATATGGATGGTGATTTTCCTAAGGCTGAACGAACCTATAAACAAGCGCTCGATATTTTTGTGGATAATATAGAATTAACAGCGATATTATATGTGTTTAGTATGGATGCCTTTGTACAACAAGGCAAGTTTGAACAAGCAGATCTCTGTTACAATAAGGCGATGACGATCTCTGCAAACCCTCAGGATAGTCAATGGCGGGTACTTCGGGAAGGTGGCAGATATAATCAAATGGGGAATCGATATCTTTTATCCGGCAATTTCCAGAGATCAAAGGATTTTTTAAAAAAGTCCAAACAATTTTTTGAAAATTCAGAATTTGATGCACTATTCACAAAGAATTATTACTTCACTGCATTGACAAATTATTATATGGGCGATTTTTCTGAAGGACTTGAGAATGCGCAAAAGGGACTAAATTTAATGAGAGATAAAGGATTTGAGGATTTCCTTCCATCTGCCTGGCTGAATTTTTCTGCAGCTCGGAATTGCCTTGAATTAGAAAAAACAATAGAGGCAACGGAGCATATTAAAACGAGTCAGCGAAATTTTGAAAACATCGGGAGTGCTTGGGGTCAGGCAATATGCTATCTTACATTTTATCAGATTCATAAACATGCCGGTGATGAAGCGGAGGCCTTAAAAAGCCTTTCGCAATGCGATGCAGTCATAGGCCAATATAAAATACCATGGGTCGAGTTTGAGTTAAACGCATTTAAAGCTCTTATATACATTGAAAAATCGAATTTCCAAAAAGCACGTCAGATACTGGAAACTTCCGATAAAGAATTAAAACCATTTAGATATCTAAATAATAGAATAAATTTTGTGTGGGCTCAATATTACTGGGCAAAAAATAATAAAGAAATGGCATTTCAAAAACTTCTAAAAGGTATAAAGATATGCCAGGAAAACCAATATTATTTTCTACTCTCAGTTGGTGAAGAGGCTTTAATTTCAATACTTGTGGAGCTTTTCGCAAGTGGTAAAGAGCAGTTATATATAAAAAAGATTATTAACCAAATGGGTATAAATTCAAGACCCTCTTTAATAGATTTACAAAAAAGCAAGTCGACCGACATTTCAAAGGCTGCCTCTGAAATACTGACACAGATGCCTGCCCCGGCACTTCGGGTTCACTGCTTAGGAGAATTTAAACTCTATCGTGGGAACGCGGAAATATCTGCCGAAAAATGGACCAGCCAGAAAGCCAAACTATTGTTTAAATTTCTTTTAACAGAACGCAGTCGAGGATTTATCCCCAAAGAAGTCCTGATAGAGATGTTGTGGCCTGAACAGGACAGTAATAAAACATCAAACAGGTTACGGGTAACCCTATCTGCATTAAGAAAAATACTCGAACCGGAACTGATCAAAGGGATGATGTCATCGTATATTCTGAATGATGCTGACGGTTATAAACTGCATCTGGGGAAAGATGGATGGAGCGATATTAACGAGTTCAGAGAAGAGATAATCCTCGCTGAGGATAACGAAACTGATCCGAAGAAATCAATCCATCATTATCTCAAAGTAGAATCGATATACAAAGGAGAATTTTTGGCAGAAGACCTTTATGTTGATTGGATTGCTGAAAAAAAAGAGTATTATCGGGATTCTTACCTCCATGCAATTAGCCGAATAATTGAACATTATGAAAATCGAAAAGATTTTTTAAAATGCATGGAATATTCTAATAAATATCTCATAGTTGATGTTTACGCAGAGAATATCTATCAAAAGCTAATGAAATATTATTCATATACTGGAAATACAGCAATGTTAAAGGGTCTGTATGAGAAATGTAAACAAAATATTGTAGATGATTTATGCATCCCACTGAGTCAAAAAACAGAATCATTATATGAGGAATTACTATTAGAAAATAGTGATGGGATTGACCTTAGATATAATGATGAAACTCAATCAAATTAATCGTCCATTCAGTTTTAATTTTATTAATACCCGAGTATGTATTCTTCAATTGGCAGGAACAATCCCTGTCAGTAGTCCGCAAAGCAAGTGCCCTTGGGGTACGAGGTCATTATATTTCAACCTTTGATATGAAATATTGTTTATATACGGATTGAGACAGAGTCACTTTTATCCCAAAAAAGTAGGCATTACTACGGTTTGTCAAGATTAAAGATTTGACCATCTGACTCCATAAGTTAATTGACCGCAGAGCCATAATCAGGTATTGTCATCTTATAAGCAGTGAAACAAAACAATCTAAAATTCCTGAGTTCAAGGTATATAAATGCCTTGAGTGAAATTCATCATCGTTAAGGGAGTTGTTCTAAAACTCCGATTCAATGCCCTGGTTTCCGAAAAGTTGTCTCAGTCCAATACTGATAGAGTAAATGACTAAATAAATTCGTAATAAGCGATACACCTTAAAAACTAATATATTTTGAGATATAACTACTTTTAAACGTATCCCGTAACTACACTTACTCTCGTCTCTCTGACGTTAGACCACAACAGGAGTTATGCCATGAAAGAAATAATTGAAACTATTGCACGAGCGCTAGTTGATGAACCAGATAGCGTATCCGTTACAGAAATTCGCGGGGCGAATACGGTAATACTGGAACTCAAAGTTGCCAAAACAGACATTGGCAAGGTCATAGGAAAAAAGGGCCGCACTGCCGACGCACTACGGATCATATTAAGCGCTGTTTCAGCTAAAGAGAAAACACGAACTGTGCTCGAAATAGTGGATTAATTGGGGCTTTAATACTAAATTCTTCAGGTATCTGTGGATGGATTCGAAAATAACTCAACTACTGCGTTGCGGTTAGTGCTAACGCTTCACTTCGTGTCATCCCTCGTCGCTCGACGTACGAAAAAGTACGCCTTGCCCCTCGGAATTTGCGACGTTTGTACTCCAAGGGCACTTACTTTGCTGCGTTGGAGCGGAGCGGAAATCCCGCCTTCGGGGTATTTGAGTTCTTTTCAAATCCATCGGAGCAGTGGGCTATTTGCCGGTGCTTTTTGACGGTTTGTTAGGATTAAAAAAATGATCCCAATAGTTCCTTTTTTTTAATGGCTGCCCCCTTTTTTAAAACCCTGAAGAAGAAGCTTGCGAATATTAAAATAGTGGTATAGATCACAACTAAATAATTTTTTATTAATACAGGAGAACAACCAATGAAAAAACGCCTGCGAAAAAAGCTTTACCTTGGTGAATTCAAGGAGCTAGGCTTTGAAATAACGGTGGAACTGGCAGAAGGATTGAGCGAAGAGCAACTGGATGCATTTACATCGATCTTTATTGAAGAAACACTTGATAAAAACGACCTTGATTTCGAAGGTGGCGTCAACACATCGGAACTGATTGGCATTATCGTTCTAAACAAACGCGGAAGCGTCAGTGAAGAACAGAGATCACTTGTTGAAACCTGGCTCAAAGAGAGAGCCGAGGTCAAAAAAGCCAATGTTGGTAAACTTGTGGATGCCTGGTACGATTGCTAAACACCTCTGGATGCCTTGCTGTGAGCAATCTTTTAAAAAGTTTAACAAATATATTTTTAGCAATTGCCACACTCGCATAAAACTGCAAAATAAAATTTGAGATACGCCACCCCCTTCAAGGGGGATGGCCTCGAAAATAGTCCAACGACTGCGTTACGGTAAGCGCTAACACTTCACTTCGTGTCATCCCTCATCGTTCGATTTACGAAAAAGTACACCTTTTTATCCTCTGCATTGTTGGCACTCCTCATGATTTGTGATGTTTGTACCCCAAGGGCACTTACTTTGCTGCGTTGGAGCGAGGCATAAATCCTGCCTTCGGGATTTTCGAGCTCTTTTCAAAGTCATCGGGGCTGTGGTCTATTCCTGGCTGTACCGATTGTTTTATAATGCAATCTCAACCTTTGATGTTAATTATTACTCTACATATACGGATTGACCTGCAGCAATTATTCCTCCATTTAGAGGGTGGTTGGCCGTTTCCAATATTAAAAATTTGCCGCCAATCGCTTAACCATTGTTTATAACCTTAAAGGTTTGGGTAAGGGGGTTGATAGAGAGCATAGAATTGTTTATAAGGTTAATGATGTTTTTATCATTATTAACAGGCTTAGCAATTACCTTATAATTCAAAATAATTACATAGTTTTATAAAAGTTGTACAGCATTTGTGAACCCAAGCGAGACTGTACACAAAAATCCAGGGAGGAATTATGAAATACGACAGCGCACCTACTCGGCTTATTCAATTATCAATACTATTTTTATCGGTTCTGACTGTTGCTGGTTGTCACTCAATGGTTGAAAAAAAATTTAATCGGTGTGAAAACATGACCCCGCCGGAAGTCTCCCAGGAAATTCAAAAACTTCACTCTGAGTTGATTATTACAGATATGCATGCTGACACGCTGCTCTGGAAACGAGATTTTTTAGAACGCTCCGACTACGGCCACCTAGATCTTCCCCGCGCCATTGACGCTAATCTGGCTTTTCAGGTGTTTGGTGTGGTGACAAAAACCCCGAAAAATCAAAATATACAGTCCAATGATTCAGATACAGATAATATTAAACTCCTTACCATTATACAGGGTTGGCCCATGCGGTGCTGGAGCAGTCTTTTTGAAAGAGCTCTGTATCAGGCAGAAAAATTAAACGAATATGCTGAAGCATCCGAGGGACGTTTTATGATGGTTAAAGATCAGGAAGATCTCAGCTATCTTTTAGAGCAGCGGCATGCTGGTAATAAACTCTTAGGCGGGTTTTGCGGACTGGAGGGCGTCCACGCTCTTGAGGGAGACCTCAACAATTTAGATAAACTCTACGATGCTGGTTTCAGGATGATCGGGCTACTCCATTTTTTTGATAATGAAGCCGGCGGGTCGGCTCACGGCCTTGTAAAAGGGGGGCTGACTGAATTCGGAACCAACCTGGTTAAAGCTGTTCAGAAAAAAGGCATGGTGATAGATCTTGTTCACTCCTCTCCAACCGTGATTGATGATGTGCTAAAGATTTCAACAGCGCCGGTTGTGTCATCACATACAGGGGTAAAAGGAACCTGTGACAACATGCGAAACCTTTCTGATGAGCAAATAAAAGGCATTGCTGAAACCGGCGGTATTATTGGTATTGCACTGTTTGAAAAGGCACTATGTGGTAGTTCTATTGAAGATACGGCAAGGGCCATAAGGTACACTGCTGATTTGGTCGGAGTCGAGCATGTCGGCCTTGGCTCAGACTTTGATGGTGCAGTAAAAACGTCAATTGACATAACGGGACTTCCGACTCTTACTGAAGCATTGATCAAACAGGGATTTTCAAATGAAGAGATCCGAAAAATAATGGGTGGAAACTTAATCCGGGTCCTTAAAGAAACGTTAAAAAAAAGAACAATAAAATAGTTAATTTATAATTATAACCACCGTCAGAGCACATACAGCGTCATCATTTAATTGGCTGAAACATTATAATTGTAGGTATGTTTATGACCCGGACAAAGGGGAATCTAAGACAGATAATCCTCCGGGAACAGCTTTTAAAGATCTTCCTGAAAGTTGGGAATGCCCGTTGCGATTTGTCTGTAAAAACCTTCAGACCTCTGTCAGGCCCTGGATCAGTATTGGTAGACGGTATTTAATCTTTAAGAATGAGGTGTCGGAAAAAGATTATTAGTCTTATTTTTTAGGCATTTACATATTAATTATATCTAACTGAATTATTGTTATTATTCACAAACTACAGTCTTGTCATTAATACCGGAGCCTTAATCCTGCCATCATTCGTAACCGACCAAACCACAGCCATGAGATATTATGGTAAACAAAAAACAGGGCAGGGTAATTAACACGGGTAAGCCCTGTCACTGAGTTGCGAAGTTGGGGTAAGAGATAAGATTATTTTAATCGTTGAGCTGCATATTCAGTATGATTTCTTTTTTCATTTTAGATGGTGAAGATGATATTCTGGTAAAAACTGAACCTTTTCTGAAAATGGTTAGTGTTAAATAAAGTGAGCCCTGCTTTTATTATTCCGAATCGTTACAGGTAAGTAATTTTTAGCGAAGATTTGTATTTGTAAAATTATAGTCTATAATTTTTATTCTGGAGAATTTATTATTTAAACGTCGTTTGCAAATAGCTATAATCGCATTATTCACATTATTTCTACCCATCTTTCTTAGCATAGATGATTTATGTTGTTTCAAAGACAACCTGAGGGCAAATAATACTTCTTTTTCCTTATACTTAAAATCATGCATCTCTTTTTTATTATTAAAAAAAAATTGAATTTTAATGTTCAGCGCATATAAGTCTTTTAAAATGACACTTGTACTGGATTTACAACTGATAGCATTGGAATCACTGCATGCAGAGGAAAGTAAGCACATACCTAAGAAAAGAAACACAATGAATTTATTCAAGATACTTTTATCTCCCGCTGACTATAGAATTTATGAAACATACTTCAAAAGTTTCGATCATCGACATAAAACTGATAAAACTTAAGTTATTTTCACAAGCAATAGTAATTCTGATCCCCTTTAAAAACTGTTTTCGTTGTTAAGCCACATAATTGTTGATTTCCCATTGATCTTCCTAACACAAACAAGCTGTCTTTAAAAGAAATTACGGCCGACCTATAACTGAACAGCGTTTGGTATACAAATAATCCGGGACCGGCGCTCAATTCGCTTTTCAAAAGTAGGCTTGACCTCATTCCTTTTTTAACGTAGAATTGAGACGTTTTTTATGATTCATCGGGCTGATGGTCTCGGCCCTTCGGGTGTAATAAAAAAACTGCATGGACCGATCTTAATGATAAGGTTTCCGTATACAGGGCCCACTTACCAGCAGGCCTGACTCCGGCTGACCCCTTTCGAAATTGTAGATTTTGTTCCTGTGAAGGCCCTGACGCCAACCAGAGCTCCATTGGCCCAATTGAAACTTTAAAATATTACCAGACTACCGCTTTGAGACGGTATTCCATCTACTATAAAACTATGCTTAAACTTACTCCATCTCTTTTTATAGCAAAAGGCGCCCACAGAGAATGCTATGTCCATTCAAGCGACAGCAATCTTTGTGTTAAAATTATCCGGGACAATCATTATAAAGAGATGCGGCGCGAACAGTCTTATTACAAGCTTCTCAACAATCGTAATATTTCCTGGAAAATATTGCCCAGATTCTATGGGAATGTAGAAACCAACCTGGGTCTCGGAGCCGTCTTTGATCTCATCAGAGATTATGATGGTGAAATATCTAAAACTTTAGAGCACTACTTGTCTTCGAATGAAAAATGGGGATTTGATTCTTACGATTTACACCGGGCACTCTCCGATTTAAAATCCTGTTTAATTCAAGACAAAATTATCACAATGAATATAAAAGCACGAAATATTGTTTATAAAAGGACCAATCAAACAGAAGGATTGTTAATAATTGTTGACGACATAGGTAACTCCCAGATATTGCCTATTGCCAATTACGTGGATTACTTTGCTGAAAAAAAGATATTAAGAAAATGGGACCGTTTCATGTTGGCACTGCCTGTTAATTACCCGCATAACGAAATGCTGCGACAAGTACTCACAATAAGTGATGTGGGGTAGCTATACGGAGTCGCAATAGAAGGGGAAGTATCAGTCCCCGGAATTCAAAGATTGACCCTAAATACTTTATTGATAAAGGTCAAACGGAGACTTGTTCCCTCAGATATTATATAAGTTTGATATAGATGGCCATTGAATCATTCCGGATGAGAACTTTTATTAACCTTAGCAACGTATACGCCATTCTTCGCTGTGTTGCCCTGAAGTGGATTTTCAAACTCAACAGCATGTCCCTCAACCTGATCAAACACACTGGACAAAATGGTCAGAAATCCTTTCTCAGGGACATCGTTAGACCACAATGCAAACACGCCCCCCGGCTTAAGGAATGCTCGAAGACGTATCAGTCCCTCGGCCGAATAAAGATCTGCGTGGGCAGGATTAAGCAGAGCATCAGGAGTGTGATCAATATCAAGAAGAATGGCATCA
>JQIA01000628.1_pt1 | contig 18328 bp, 11 predicted proteins | sample 811431 | NCBI WGS metagenome assembly JQIA01 (sample SAMN02998118, study PRJNA258478) | marine sediment metagenome | biome: marine; feature: seafloor; material: sediment; isolation source: oil-polluted sediment collected from 3 locations (0.5 km, 0.7 km and 0.9 km)... | place: USA: Gulf of Mexico ...
CTTAATAGTTTCTATTTAGGATAACTAACTAAAATAATATAATATTTTATGCAGAATCATTTTTACATTTGAAAATGATTTTTATCCTGTCAATGAGATCTTAATAAAAATAATTAATTTCAATTGGTGTCACTATGATGGATAAAAGATAGCTCAAGAATATATTTCACAACCCATAAAAGAATTAAAATTTTTTTAGCTCAATTGCAATAGAAAAATATATGAAAAAAATTGATAAAATGCGATATTTTCTTTTTCTTTTATTGAAAGTATATGATTTACATGTTACCAGTAAGGGTGTTTGGGGTATTGTCGATAATGACCAAGATCTAGATATTATTTATTGATTGAAATGCATGAACTCACCATAGGTTAGATGGCGCTGGTGTCTATAGTTTTTTAAGTCTCTCGAAGTAACTACTTTTCCGCTGACAGTATTAGGTAAAAATTGGATTTATAGAATATTAACCTTATTTGGAGGATTGTATGCCAAAGTACTTTATTGATTCTCATTGCCACTTTTTTAATATTGACCACATCCCCTTCTATGCTGTTCTTACTAGATTGAACCCGATAAAATTGACATTAGGTGCACTATATTTAAGTATAAAAAAACAGTTAAAAAAATATGAAAAGTTTATAACTTTTTTCGAAAAAGAAATTTCAGAGAATTTAACAGAAGTCATTGGTGATATTAACAAATGTGGAAATGAATTTGATGCTGAATTCGACACAAGAATAAAAATATTAACACCATTGATAATGGATTTCGAAATTGCTGTTCCCTATGAGAAACTTTTCAACCAGGTGAAGAAATTGATAGATGAGATTAGTGTGGCCGAAATAGATCCAACCTACAAAATACTCCCTTTTGTAGGTTTGGATCTTAGACGGTTTGATGATTTGCTGCTAAGCGACGTATCGCAAAGCGTAGATGCTTTTATTGAAAGCTATACAAATAATATAAAAAGTTATCAGGAACGAAAACAACATTTAGATTTAGAAAATGGTGATGTTATTGGAGTAAAGCTTTATCCGCCAATTGGGTTTAATATTTTTCCAGAGGATGAAGGTATTAGGCAAAAATATATTGAGGTTTATAAGCGGTTAAATGAATTAAAGATACCTATAACAGTTCATTGCCAAGAAAGTTCATATAAAATTATAGAAAAAAAAATATTAAAAAAATACACTAAACCGGATAATTGGGAAAAGGTCTTGAATACAGATGGTTTGTCTGATTTAAGGGTAAACTTTGCTCATTTTGGTGGAGAAGACGATGTGAAGTTTACTTTATGGAATGGAAATAAGTTTGATTATAACAAAAATAAAATCACAAAAGGTACATGGACATACAAAATAATAAAATTGTTAAAAAAATACAAGAATACCTATTCTGATATTTCAGCTTTTAACTTTAATGATAAACGTGCAGTTTTTTCTTTTGCGTGGTTGCTATCTATGGATCATGCTGGTGAATTTGATAAATTAGGTGATTATAAACTTGAAGATAAACTTCTTTGGGGCTCGGATAACCCTATGACATTAGGTGATTTTGATGGATACTCGAGTATGTTTAATGCATTTCTTGATACAATCAAAATTGGTGATCAAAAATATGGTATGTTTAAAACTCCCAAAAATAAATATGGTAGCAATATTCCTGACGATAACAATCTGTTGGAAAAAATGATTGACACTAATCCGAAAAAATTTCTATTCGATTGTTGATTTAACTCAAAAGGGTTAAAGAGCGCTAATATAGTTGCTCTGCATGTAATTTTGAATGGTAAATATCGATAAGGTTGTGGAGACCAGAGTCGGCTTCCTAAAACTACATTTTTTTGTAAACGGAGTACAGTGTTATCTATTAATGATGAAGAAGGAAGTTTATATATTACAAAGGATAAAGGGTGATACATGAAAGTTTATTTTAAAATTACAATTATGGTCTTACTTTTTAGTTTATGTAGCTATATGACTGCAACGGCCAATAGTGAGAAAATAGTTAATGGCTTTTCTGCCTTTTTAATTGAACGTGGTAACGCAAACCTGTTGGCTGTATTTGAGCGTCGTTTAAAAAGTGATGACAACTTCCAATGCTATTTCCCTAATACTTATGAAAAAATTAACAAGATTAAGTTAAATAATCTGTTTGCCTCTAAGGGTTATTGGGAACATAGCTTGGGAACAGATATAGAAATATTAATTTACCGTTCAATTTTATTGGAAGCACAACGGGGGCTGAAATTAATTGATCGTAATCTATTGATTAAATATATGCAGTATTTTGAATATGAATACCAAGGAATTCGTTATCCCCTTACCCATATTGGCCTTGGATGGTCCCAGTCTCTGATAGACCAGGTAAATGGTTTTTCATATGGTATGGCCGATGCACTAAACAGAATTAATGATCAAAAGATCTTTGAAAATGTGTGTGATGTGAAAGCTAAAAATAAGGACGAATTGAAAAAATTGATCCAACATTATTTAGATGCAGGGGATAGTTTAGTTGACTGGGTTAAACACACCACTGATTATGGTGAGAATTTACGTTTAACAACGAAAGGAAAAGAGGTACTTTTTTACAAAGATCGAAAAATCACAGCCAAAGATTGCGAAGCGGTTAAATATGATGAGTTGTCTTTATTGGCAAAGTTTCTTAATACAAATGATTTTGAAAAGTTAAAAAAAGCTGCTCTCATTTCAAAAAATATTAGAAAAGTCTATGCCTCTCTTGATGCTATCGATAACGAGCAATCAGATGTGATAGATAAAATAGTGCTCTTTCTTCCGTTGCTTCGAAATGATAAATTTAAAGAGGCTGAAATCAAATCTGTACAGTTATTGCTACAACAAGCTAAAGCTTTAAGTAAAGAAAAACAACAAATAGCTTTGGTAGCTATTATGGCGAAAATTAAGCAAAAAGTAACTACTGACGATATAGATGCAATACGTATTCTTAGTATGTTGGATATGCTAATTAATGAAAAACAAAACTATACTGACCGTGCGTTAGTAGCACTCGATTTATTAGAAAGTTCAGACCTGTTTAATAGCTCAAGTTCTGATCGTTTAAGAAGATTTGTAATGTTTTTTGCTACTATTGCAGATGCAGAAGATAAGGATGCTGTAAAAAGCATTTTAAATTCATACACTTTACCTGCTGTATGTTTTGCAGAAAAGCGGATGTTAGGTTTTGGTTTTTTCATTAGTAGCTATTTAGGTATAGTTGCCGCTGGTTCTGAAACACATGGTTCAAATGAAGAAGGCCCAAATGGAGGGCTATTTGTTCCGGTAGGAATTGAATTTAATTATGGGGCATCAAGAGGCGATTCATGGTCTTTGATGCTGGCACCCATTGATATGGCCTACCCTATAAACTTAAAACTGAACGGTATTGATGATCAAGTCGACTTTGAAGAGATTTTTGCACCATCTGTAACTCTTTCATATGGTCTTAAAGATTATCCATTGAATGTAGGTATTGGTTACCAAAGAGGTCGTACTTTAGAAGATGTTGAAAAAGCTGAAGAACGATTATTGTTGTTTGTTAGCTTTGATATGCCTTTATATAGGCTGTATTGATTTTCGAAGTAGAGAGGGTTTTCACCTTTCACTTCAAAAGTATTAATGATTAGAGTTGCTTAGGTATATGCTAACTTGTGAATTTATCTGTAGGTATAAATTTGAAGATATATGGGACATGCCAATAATTCATTTCAACTATCTAAAGTAAGGAGAAATCATGAAAAATTTTTTGTATTGTTTTATATTGATTATCGTTCATGGATGCGTATCTAATCAGAGAGTTAATATTATCGAAAATAATTCGATAGAAAAAGCTAATACTCCATCAGTATATTTTTTCGCCGACAATCAATTTCACTTGCCTGATGGGAAGTCATATCCTCTCCAGAATTACGTTGCAGATAAATTCAGCGGCGTAGCAGTTCGGCCACCTCAAACCACGGTGTTTGGGCCGTTAGCATTTGAAACTTTTTTATCAGGTATAGATCAATCACCTTTGCTTATCCATCTCGGAGATGCTGCGGATATTTCTTGCCCACAGGAATTGGATCGTTTTTTTCGTGCCATGGATTCGTACGCAGGGCCTTGGATCTTTTTGCCTGGGAATCACGATGGGTTTTATACCGGGAATTCACAACATAAATCAGAATATACCAAAACGTGGGATAACGCTTGCGGCGGAGAGCGTCTAGATAAGGCCGATACGATAATATCCTACCTCACTAATAGGTTTGGGGAAAGCTACCCAAGGCTCAAAGATGGCGAAACAGAAGTCAAAGGTGACTGGAGTAAAAATGGGTACAACGGGAGCTACTTCGCGAATATTGTTCACGACCGAGACTCCACACAGAAGTCATTCATCGTGCAACAAGTCAGCTTTAAATCGAAAGGTGGGCATATGGTAAGAATTGTAATTATCGATACATCTCAATACGAAAAACCACCGAAATATGGGAATCTATTAAAGTTTGCTGGTCACAAAGTAGCAGGTATTACAGGCGAGATACTTGATGATCAAATAGCGGTAATTGAGCAGTGGCTGTCAGAAAAAACTAATCCAGATGAAACTCTTTACATTGCTGGTCACCATCCATTAAAGACCAACTGGTATACTACGTCGGGGCTGGCCTGGATGACAGGGTCTAAGTGGTTAAAAAAAAACATTTATGATGCTGATGCTGCCGGATATATTTCTGCTCATACCCATAAAGGATGGAAACGTAATTTGGGTAACGGTAAATACGAGTGGAATGTATCCTCTTTTGTAGACTGGCCATTAGGGATGATTGCTATGTCAATGAATACAGGTGAACCAAAAATAACGGAAATCCTCTATGATCGTGAAAAAACAGTACCGGGTGTTAGTGGTTATTGCTCTGACAATATTGAATGGAAATCCAGTAAAGATGACTTTTATTATTACACAAGATATAGAGATGAAAAGTTTACAGGAGGAACAGGACGCTACATGCATCATTACCTACTTATTGCTGAGTTAGAATTAATAATCGACACATTTAAAGAATTCGATACAGATGGTAAATACAAAGAGTTTATCTCAAACAAAGAACAGGTTGTAGAAAAAGTAAAATCCCGTTTATCTGGGCTTCAGAATAGGATAAATGTTGATTCAGGGGATGAAATTGAATATTTACGCCCTCATGTTACTGAGGCAGTTGACGTTTTAAACAAATTCCACAAAACAGCTACTGGTCAACAGAAAAAACTAATAGATAAATTTAGTTGGTGTCAACTTTGGTGGGCTGCTAAGCAAGATGCCCAAAGACAATGGGGGGTCAAAGATGTAACAGGCATAAGGTGAAGTGGTAAAAAACGTATAAAAGGCCCATCCAGTGGATTGCCTTTGTTAACCACTTCTAAGACCCTTTAAAATCTTTTGTGTATTTTTATGTGCGCTACTCAAATTTATCTGAATATTGGGAGTTTTCTTTTAATAACTACCAGAAAGGGGGCGAAAGTGCTATTAACGGCGCATAGAAATCAGCAAGAATATGTTAAAAGAGATCAATTTGTGGATTTTTATTAGAGTCGGTTGGTACTACCATACCAGAAGCTCTTATAAGTTGAATATTATGCCCGGCCCTCTCAGGTTATATTTGAATTCAAAACCAACATTAAAAATTAATGGAAAAAGTTAATAGAAAAACCCGGTGATAATAAAGATCCACTATATAATACCCGGGTGTTAGCAAAAGAGATACCTATTATGGAAATTCTAAAGAAAATTAAAATTTTGATCTTTGGCACGGTTTGGTTACGATTTGTTTTGGTTTTGTTTGCAGCTGGTGTAGGGCTGATTACGGGGCCAGATATTTTCTTGGTTTTATTAAAAATATTTTATGAGAAGGTTGTTGGCAAAAACCTAACTTTGAATTCGGTTACGCAGCCGGACATAGTAGCACAGATATTTGGTATGATTTTGTGTTTTATTTCAATTGGAATGTTTTTATACTTTAATGATCAGGAAAAACGACAGAAACAATCTATTGAGTTGGAAAATTACCTACGAATTCAAAAAGATATTATAGAAGCCGAAGCAAATGATCGTCCATTTACAGAGGAGCAGCTAAATTGGTTCAGAGAAAATCCTATTAAAGAAGAACTTTTTTTTTCAATTGTCAAAAATGGAAGCCTTTCTAGACGCGAACAAATTCGGAGATTAAAAAATGATTTGCCTAAAGCTCCCTCCTAAATTCTACAAGGTTTGTTTATTATTAATTTGTTGCATGTTTTTAAGCTCGTGCAAGCAGATATGGGAAAAACACCGCCTTGATACATTAAATGATAAAGCCAATTATGGGATTGATAACATAATAATTAGACAACTTTTTGCTTCGGCACCTAGAGAAATAATATTTGAGGATTACGATGATGGTAAGTTCTTTTTTCAAGGTGAAAGAGATACAGGCTATTTCAAAATATTAGATTCGGATAATAACCGACACCGGATTTATGCAAAACACTCTTCATTACAATATGATGATTATAGCATCGTAGCGAAAGAAGTTGATAACGGAAAGTATCAAGTGCGGTTTGCTCATGAAGTTGTATGGATTACATACTATAGAGTAGAATGATTAGATAGTTTTGATTTGAAATTTATTGTTACGCTTTGACAAATTTGGGGGGGACTGAAAGACAGTTACAACTATAAAAAATTTGAGATTAAATAATAAAATGAAGGGCGACGGGTAAGCAATTGTGGAAGATTTTGTGGAAGTTTTTAAAACACATAACGTAAAATCAATGCTTTCCAGTGTTAAATAATGACACAGATAAAAGGGGTAAAATGTTTAAGGTTTTGATATTATAACGTATAATGTTAAAATTTCCTTGTGTTCGACTCCCGCCGCCTCCACCAACGAACATAATGAATATATTGTTAAAACGGTTAAGGCTGGCAAATCAAACGGTGCTGACTTTTTATCTCCTTTAATTAATTATTGATTTTTCTGTTAATTCGTTATCACGCATACGAGCTCAAATGTGTCTACTTTTTCTAAGAAAGATCATTTTTTTTCTAAATGTCTATAGATTCAATTTCTTTTCTTTTTTACGATGCCATTATAGTTGTCTATCCTATGTTGCCTACTTGACAATCACTCTCACAATATTTCCTGGAAGGATCTGGTCTGTGTTTTCGAAAGCAACGTTAAAATAGACAGCGCTGGTCACTCCTCTTAAATACTTGTTCAACAGCGGTGGGACACGAAGTTCAACCCTTCCTTTTTCAGAGATTTCACCGGTAATTGGCCTTCGGCTGCCGTCCGCAAATAATGAAATTTTACTTGCCCGGGTGAATTTGGATGCTTTCTCAGCCTCAACATACACATCAACCCACAAGGCATTTAATGAGACCAGAGAAAGGATGGGGGCTCCTGGCGCCACAACTGAACCATTATTGACATTGACATCTGTTATAATAGCATCAAAAGGTGCGCGGTAATGGTTTTTGCCATATTTTTTCTCTAATTGTCTAAGGTGTATCCGGGCGGCTTTAATGTCCGCAAGAAGGGTTTCGTAATCGGCCTGCAATTTAACTGCATTGTATTCAAGCCGTGTTTCAAGTTCTCTGAGCTCCCATTGCTCCTGCTGTTCCTCCAGCTGATGTTTCATAAGCATTTGATTGTATTTGCGTCGTGAGAGCTCATACTCATTTGAACGAAGATCCCTTTCAGCTGCTGATGTCTTGACTTGTGACAAGGTTGCAGCGTCTAATTGATGCAGCTTGACTATATTTTCGTAGCGTTCTTTTGTTGCATTGGAAAGTGTTTGAATCCTGTTTTTCTCATATCGTAATTCGTTTATTACCTGTTGCCGGCTTATAGCAGCGCCTTTCTGCTTACGCAGGAGGACATCTAGCTTTTTTTTAAATAATTCAGGGTGATTGGGTTTGGATGCGTTCTTAATGGTGCTGGTAATAAGTTTTAATTCGTTCAGTCTGTTTTTTAGATTTGCCTCGGCCTCATTTATTTGACCGGCACCATCAATAAAAAATTGAGTGAAAAGAAGATCATTTTTATTTACAATATTTCCTTTTCTCACAGTTATTTCCTGAACTTCTATTGGAAAGACCGCTGTTATTACTTCCGTCTTGCCTGAGACAATACCATAGGTGTAGATCGTGTTTTTTGTGTATAGTGTGTAGACGATAAACAGCGATGCCGAGATACCCAGTACGATCAGAAACAGCTTAAGTACCGGGGCTTTCCGGCTCTTAAAATTTTTCATTTCAGTCTGGGTCATCATGACCGGCTGCTGTGTCTGGTTGTTGCCTCTGAATGAAATCTTCATTTTAATTCCTGTCCATCACCGGTTAATGTTCTTAATGCTGAATAATCATGCAGTGAAATGCCACTATAGGCTTCAATGTCAAAAAAATGATCCGCTATTTTTTTAATAACAGCGTTAGGTTTTTGGGTATACGTTGTATATAATGTCTCTAATACGGGTGCGGAACTTGAAAACTCAATTCCGATTTCAGTCGGGCAGACCGATTGAGCAAGAATTTTTTCTGCGAGCTCAATTATTTTCTCAGGAGAATTATAGTAAACCATTGCAGTAATTCCGTCCGTAATGTTTTCAATTTGGTTTATTAGTTCTTTATTTTTCGGATCAAGAAAGTATTTAACAGGACAGTCAACCCATAGGGGCATCGGCGGGATGGTATTTTTTTTTGCGGTTTTTAGAAGGGACAGATAGTTTGTTTTCAGCTCTTCCTGAATGGAGGAATCTGTGTTCCAGCCTTGAACGGAATGAGGTTCCAAATCGAGTTTCAACCCAATAATTCGGGGTTCAAACCGGTTTTTTGAAACATTGTATTCTCTGATACGTTGCAGGCCCTGACGAAGGCTTTGGCTACCAGTACTCTCAGTTAGCCATTCCGGTTCACCCAATAACGCCCAGACCTCTATTTCTTCGGCGGCACAGGCGTTCAAAAAAAGAGTAAACCGTTCCCGTGTCATGAGATCTGACAACAAACGGGTGTCCGAATAGAGGTAGGCGTAAACTCTTTTCACTTTTAACCTTTTAGCAGAAGCAATGAACTCAGCTGTTTTAGACGGATTGCTGATGACGTCCTCAGTTCGCCATAACCAGAGTGATGGTTTTGTTTTGTCTCTGCTTATGAGGGAAGTCGTGTCAATTTTGTCGGGGATCAGTTTTGCCAGTCCGACTTCCCGCCACACATTAATGTATCGTTGTCCGAGATCATTATTAACGCGTAAACGATTTTGGATAGAAGTCAGATATTCCTGAATTACAGCATCCACCAGTAACGGATCTCCTTCATCGGTCGAATCTGGTTTTTCAAGTGAATGATACAGACGGTTGACTCTTAATTTTTCAAGATAATAAAAAGCATCCTGGTTTTTTGCCTGATAATCATTCTTTGACGTACTATAATCGAGCAGTGCTTCACTTAATCCCAATTGAATCTCATCCGCGGTAATGCCGTAACGCAGATGGAGGGACTCTTTGATGTTCTTCCAGTATTGCGTGTGGAGAGAAGCCGATTTTTGATGTGCCGTTGAGATACTGCCGCTTAGCGTCAGATTGACATTATCCGTTACAGGAGATTTTAGGCTGCGGCCTAAATATTCATATTCAGCTGCAATATTGAGTTGTCCCCTGATTGTCGGGCCTGCAGCTTCAAGAAAATAGGCTTTTTTAAACTCACTTGCAATAATTTGTATTCTCGGGTGGTTCAGCAGAGCCAGTTTTTGTAAATTGCCTTTATCCTCCTGGAAGAAAGAGTCGTTCATATGAAAAGAGTCGTCGGCTATATGAATCGTTGTGTTCTGTGAAAGTCCACAGACCTTTTTCAGCTGATTCAAAAGGAAGTCGGATCTGTCTTTGCTATACTGCATTTCCGCATTTCCGGCGGTAATAATTTTTTCGGCGGCTCGCAGTTGGATTGTGTCGGTTTCTCCAATGCCCATAAGGTTTGAGTAATAGACCTTCCTTTTTTTCTGGAGGGTTAAAAGCTCCGTCCAGACGGAGGTTGTTTTGTATAAATAATTAATTTCAAAATAGAGACTGCAGGCTTCAGCAACGCGTTCATTAATTTCATTATCAATCTGATGTTTAAAAGATTCTGCGGTTATTTGTGCAGCCCGTCCCAACTCAGTGTTACGTCTGATGTCAAGCAATGGTTGGATTAACCCGAACAATCCGTTAACAAGTGTTCCTGTTACAAAGTTTCTTTGGTTGTTTAAAATTTCCGTGGGTGAGGTTGTTCCTAATTCAAATTGAAAAGACGGATAGTTGGGCAGTTTTGCCATGCCGGCCTGTACGAGCTCTGCAGCAAATAAAGCACGTTTCATATTTACACTTGCGTTTCGCGCAACGACAAGGGCAGTGATTGTTTTTAAGTCCATTGTGTCAGGCAGTTTTACAATCACCGTGGATGTTTCTGCCTGAGCATATTGGCCCGCCATAATATATGGACTGGCAGGCCTTTTTACGGAAGCGTCAAAGTGGTATTCAGATAAGCTTTGTCCGTCATTGCCAAGTTTGAATATGGACTGATAGCCCTTTTTATCAGACTCCACCAGCAGGTTTGTTCCATCTTCTGTGAAAACCCTGTTGATAGTGTTTCTTTCATGTTTCAGGTGTTGTTTCAGATCCTCCCCCATGATATTTATCGACATCAATTTTGCCGGCTCCTCGTTGTCGCGGGTTAAGAAATAGACCCTTTTCTGATTGACAAGATGAACAGGGAGGACTGCATCACCTGATATATCAGGGATTTCCATTATCCCCAATGCTTGAATTTTACCGGAATTGTTATACCCAAAGCTGATTTTGACGAGTGATTGTTTCTGCTCCCCTAACCGAAGAAGGCTATGATGGGACACTGCTTTGAACAGGGAAAAGGTGCAAAGTTCATTTTCGGTATCAGTGTTGTTGGTCTCATTGCGAAGAGGGATTAATTGAAATGTGGTCGGATCCAAATAATAAAAATGATGAATTTTATCGGCATTCCAGGTCTTAAAAAAAAGAATATTCTTATTTGACCAGAGAGCAGAATCGACAACTTTTTTGGGTACTTGTTTTACACGGTTATTCTCAATAGTGAAGAGTATTTGTTCGTGGTCTGTTTTTTCAAGTGTGTTAATCAGCGACATCTGACCCGCATACAGTGGCGATAGAAGTTCTCTTACCAGCTCAAGATCCGTCTCCTGGTTTACATTGTGCCTGTTTATAAGGCTGCAGCCGGTACCGGTGAAAACAATAAAAAGGAGGCTCAATGTTATGGCCATCCTTATGATTGAAATCTGTTTAATCATTGCCGAGTCCTTTTACTGCAAGTGCTGTAAGCTCCTGAACAGAGCCATTAAAACCTTCCCCTGAAATGATGCTGAAGGTGACTTCCGGTTTACCGATATCGTATAGATACTCCATTGCCTCTATGTTTTTGACGATTCTTTCAACGACGATTTTGGTTCCTTCAGTGCCTGTTCCAGACAGGATAATACCCAAAATTTTTGAATCCCAGACGCAGGTCGTATCAAGCTCTCTTAACCCTGTGCTTAAAGCGTTAAAGATGCTGTCCACATACCATGCGACTTTGTCGGAATGTGATTTCATGATATCGTCGATTTTTTCTATCCGGGCCAGGATGAATGTAAAGATCGATTTATATCGTTTCATACGAATCAGCTCCCGGTTCAGTTCCATTTCAAAATACTGTTTATTATAGAGATTCGTATGCCGATCATAAAGGATGGATGCTATGTCTATTCCCTTGATTTTATCATTTCGTACCGCTTCCCATGCCAGATCCGTTAACTCGTATGCATAGATGTTTTTCTCGACGGTTTTGTCCGGACTGCAAATCTGACCGCAGACCAGACACTCAAGCTCAACGGTCGGTTCAGGTGTAATGCTGCTGCAATCCCGGCACTTAAAATATTCTGAGGGCTTTTCATAATCTATGCCGATGTGACGAAGTGTCTGTTCACACTTGGGGCAAACAAGATCGGTGCTTTTTCTGAAATTATCGAGAGAATCAACATGGCCGCAGTGAAAATGATGAATCATCTGCTTTTTGGAGATATCAATGGATGAACAGACCGGACAGATTTCCCGATAATTTACCTGATAAGAAAGACACAGACTGCAAAGTCTGACCCTGTTTTTTATTTTTTTTATGAACAGACCTTTTTCTGCAAGAGCATTCAGGTACTCTTCTTCATTTTCAAGTTCGCCCAATATCCTTAACACATCCGGGTAAAAATGGCCGGTTGGTTTAAGGGGGGAAGGGAACGGATTAATGATTTCGGAGCCGCTTTTTACGATCTCCTTTAGGAAAGATAGAATAGCAGTTTCTGTTAAACCGGCATCTTTGTATTTTGTTGAAAAGAAAAGAAGATTTCGGACAGCGATAAGGAATTCGGCTCTGCGAAGGGGTCTGAATAATACATGGTCAACCCCTTTTTTGAATGAAGACAGTAGCAGCTTTTGTTCGTAATAACTGGTGATTAATAGTGTTTTGTTCAGGAAAACGGATACATGATCTATAGCGGATGCTCCTTCAGTCTGACAGTATATTGTCAGATCGATATCACTTGATAGTTCTTTAATGCCGCTGTCATTTTTATTTACTGTGGTAAGGACAGCTTCAAACTGAAGAGATTTTAGGCAGTTTTTGATGAAATGGAGCTCCACTTCACTTGCACCTAGAACCGCAATATTAAAAAACTTTTTTATTTCATTACCACTTTTCTGTGTTACGCCATGCTGACTCAGGCAGATATCCTTCTTCATAATTGATCCTGAAAATTTCTAAAAGAGTGGCGAAAAACCGCACCCATCTGAAAATTGATTTGTATGCCGGGAATAGTAATACCGTTGGAAGAAGGGCAAGTTCTTCCTGGCTGCGTTCACTAAACAAGAGTGAGATTGAAAAGCAAAGTAATGTTACTAATACATAAATGATATAGGTAAAGAACAGGATGAAAATCAGGAGCTTTGGATAAAAAAACAACATCAGCCCCAGATAGATAACATATACAAATGTTAAGAGGACTGTAAAAAAGAACTCCTGTGAAAGCTCCAGTGCATTTTTCCAGTCAAAAGTCCAAAACTTCATAATATCGACATGCTTTCTGAAATACGTTCTGAAACTCCCCTTGTCCCACCGGTAACGCTGACCCTTCAGAACACGAAAGGTTTCAGGAACGTTGGTCATTGAAATCGCCATAGGTGCAAAAACGATTTTCCAGCCTGTTTTTTTTAGTTTCAGGGAGAGATCAGCATCTTCAGCCAACTCCGGATCCCAGGCACCGAAAGAGCTTAAAGCTTCTCTTCGGAAAGCACCAAAGGCTCCGCTGATCTGCATGCTTATGCCTATCAGTCCCAGCCACCGTTTCCACATTCCTATCGAGATGGCATACTCCATCGCCTGAAGGCGGGACCACATAGAAACATTAATATTTCTTACTTTAATATTGCCGGCAACGCCACCCACCTTCGGGTTGTAGAACGGTCCGATCATATGCATCAGCATGTCCCGGTCAAAGGACGTGTCTGCATCAACGGAAATGATAAAATTGCCGCTGGCGAGATGAAGTGCCATGTTTGATGATGTCGGCCTTCCCGCTCTACCCGTAGCTGCACTGTTTCTGAAGAGCTTTATCAACCCTTTATCTGCAAAGGGTTTTGCCTCTTCGTACATTTTGTCTTCAGAATTATCGTCAATCACAATTATTTCAAGATTTTTGTAATTAAGTTCCAAAAGAGACCGTATTGAGTTTGCAACACAGGCTTCTTCATTATACCCGACAAGAAGAATGCTAATGGACGGGTGCGTGGCAAAAAAAACCTTTTTTTTTCCTTCATCACTTTTAAGGGTGCCAAAGATTTTCGCGAAAAAAAGAAAAACACTCGGGAAAATATATCTGGGGAATTCACCAAAAATAAAAACCGGCATAAAAAAGAGAATCCACTCCCACAGGTTGCGATTGAAGAACGTAAATTCTATCAGTTTCACATAATCGTATATATAAAATAGAGTAATGTTAATATAATCAGACATCTGAATTTTCCGGTTTTTATACTAAGGATGAAAAACTATGAACGTTATCTTGCTGAAATCATATTGTATTGTCTGTTTTTAAGTTAAATGCCCTCAGTATTTGGGATGTAAACCTTAAAGGGCTTCATTCGCATTCAATTGAATTGGAAATATGTTTAATAATAGCCTATTAAGGCATAAAGAGCAATTGTTTTCGCCGTTTGACGATAGAGTGGAGGGCATTTCGACCGTTATTGAAACAATGTCATCATAATTTGAGACCCGGGTTTAATATCAGGTGCTGCCTGTTACATAAATTTGTGACAACTGTTGTTAAAAAAACTAAATGTATAGGAAAGAAGATGACGGTATAAGTTGTCTGGGGAAATTCAACATACTGATATAATTGATTGATGTGGTTGCAACCGAGTCCCATCGGCTCTGCAAAATAACATATTGCCTAAATAGTTAAAATTGGCACCTTATATGGTGCTGACTTTTTACCTTTCTTAAATAATATATTTCGTTCTGTTTTTTTCACTGTAGCTCCATCAACCTTGTTATTAGAGAGGAATCGACGGTCATTTTATTAATGTTTATAATATCTTCTTCCCAAAAAGAGACACAGCCAGTTCAACGGCTACATTTGCGGTTCTGTTATTTTTATCAACAAGGGGATTGATTTCCACAATATCGAGTGATGAACATTTTCCCGAGTCTGCAAGAATTTCCATCAACAAATGAGCTTCCCGATATGTCAGTCCTCCTGAAACAGGGGTTCCGACCCCAGGTGCTTCGGATGGGTCTATGCTGTCCATGTCGAGACTGATGTGAATTTTTGAATGATGCTCAAGGTGTTTGAGTGCCTTAAATGCTATTGTGCTCATTCCGTATTCATCAATATCTCTCATTGTAAAGACTGTAACACCGCTTTTTTTCAACAGTTTTCTTTCCTCGACATCGAGATCTCTGACGCTGATCATGACAATATCTTCCGGTTTGAGTTTTGCTCCGGGTCTGCCAATATCAACCAGTTCAGGAAGTCCTTTTCCCGCGAGTACAGCCAGTGCCATGCCATGAATATTCCCCGAAGCAGATGTGGCAGGGGTATTGAAATCGCCATGGCAGTCAATCCAGATAACCCCGGAAGATGCATTGTGGGTGATGCCGCCGACGGATCCAATTGAAATAGAGTGATCCCCACCAAGAAATATCGGGATTGCACCATCATCAACAGCTTCTTTTCCTAATTCGTAGGTACGTTCACATGCATTACATAATTCTTGAAAAATCATACCTGCTTTGATTGATTCTCTGACAGGAACTCTGATATTTCCCGTGTCGTTTACTTTATAACCAAGCATTCCGAGACGTTTTGAAAGACCTGCATAACGGATTGCTCCCGGCCCCATATCGACGCCTCTTTTTGTTTGTCCCAGATCAACCGGAACACCTATGATTCTAACGGAACCTTTCATGAATACCATCCTTGATGGCGTCGTAAAAAGCCCCAACCACTAAAGCGTGTATATGAGACCTTTTCCTTCGCTATCTATATGTGTTTTACGAGAGCATCATCCATAATTGATAATTCTGAAAGTCAAATTCAGTTAACGTATTCTGAATATGGCAGTTTTATACAGTTTTTCTCCCCAGGTTATTCCAGAGATTGATGATAAAATCCTGTGCATTCGTCAGAATGGCCATTGCCTGTGCAGAACCTCTGTTTGCAAGCTTGTCGGCGCTGAATTCGGACATATCCACAATATAGAAATGGACGGGTCTGACATGTCCGTTTTCTGCAACATGATAGCTGGGCGTCATATTCCCGAATGCAATGGAGTGCAGCTGGGTTGCAAGCGTAATGACTGTTGTGGCTTTTCTTGCGTGAACACGCATTGCATCCTGCGACTGATACACATCGGCCTTTGTTTCCGGAAGCGGACCGTCATCCCTGATGGAGCCGGCAAGAACATAAGGGACGTTGTTTTTTTCACAGGCATAAATTATACCATCTTTCAGATCAAGTTCTTTCATGGCGTTTGGAATGGAGCCGGCACGCCGCACCTCATTTAAGATATCAAGATGATTATAGTGTCCCATTGGGCGTAGCCCCTGAGTATAGATATCCTGTCCGAGACCTGTTCCGAATCGTGCAGCTTCGAGATCATGTGTAGCCAGTGCGTTCCCGGCCATTAATGCATGGCAGTATCGGTTTTCAATTAAAAACTGCATGGCGTCCCGACTGTCTTTGTCAAACGCTACTGCAGGCCCCAAAACCCATACAATATGCCCATGATCCCTGTCATGACGGAGGACTTCATACAGGTGATCATAACTTCGCGAAAAAGGTGTTTCGCGTGTTCCCCGTGTGCGAAAGGTAAACTTGTCATCTGTGGTTTCATTCAGATCGTCAAAACCTTCAGTATGGACAAAAATGCCTTCCTCACCATTTTCGGTTCGGCCAACAACAACCTGATCGTCTTTTTTCAAACGTCGTGCTTCAACAATGTCTAGCTCATTGTCCTTTAAAACCATGACGCAGTCCATTCGGTTTTCACGGGCAAGAACCCATTGTCCGTTCCCAACATGAACATATTCAGGATGATTCGACGTTCCATGATAATTGTCAGGGGCAACACCATCCATAAGCGCTGGTTCCGTTTTTGCTGCCGGAGCATTTGCCAGAGGGGAGACTGAAAAGTCTGGCGGTGAATAGTCGGGAAGAATGTTTTTCACGGTAGTTCTCCTTTTTTCTGATACATATGGCCCCCCATGGGGCTGATTTATAATGTTATGAATATTGTAGAGTTGTTTGAAAATGTTTAACTAAACAGCTGACGTTCTCGTAAAAAGTATATAGATGGCTAAGTAGATGGGCCTTTTTACGACACCATCAAACAGTTTTTTCACCAAGATTACCATATCGATGATAATCATAACAGATGCTCTGTTCTCTTAAATACTGTAACAGCTCAATTCGTCCTTCCATAACAACAGGAGAGGATGAAATATAGAAACCCCTTTTTGCAGCAGCCTTTGCGACTTCGGTCGGCACTCTGTCACGATCAGCATATCGGATTCGATCAACCCGTTCCATCATTTCGATAACATCTTGATCTTTTTGGCATAAAATATCCGTTTTGCCAATAAATTTCTGCCCGTCAATTTTATAAAGAAAAGAAACAACATCATTCTTTAATTCAGGTGGAAGACTGATGACGGGCGTACAGCCGGAAACAATCGCAGCTGCCAGACGCGCCAGTGCCTCAAAAAGAGTGTCCTTTTCATGAAGCCGTATAAGAACAAGGCCCGTTGGTAGATATTTCAGAATGTTGCTCTGGCCCCTTAAGTGAAAATAATCTTTTTCGTTGGCAAACTCAGTATCGAACGTATAGTGATAATTCTTCACAGCAGAAATAACTTTTAACATCTCTGTCTCGGCGATATCCGTATTTTTATTCCTCAGTGCAATAAACCATTCATCCATTAACGTAAGAAGATGTGTTTTGTTTGTTGCAGCCCCTGTTATAGGAAAACCGATATCCCTCACGTTCATAAACTGAAGCGCATAATTTGGCCCCCCGGCTTTTATACCACACCCTATGGCTGATTTGCCTGTCCCGCCAAAGGGCTGCCTGAGTACAACTGCTCCGGTGGTACCGCGATTAATATAAAGGTTCCCGGCAGTCACATTTTTTTTCCAGTAGTCATGCTCGCGCTCATCAAGGCTTTCAAGGCCGGAAGTAAGCCCATACCCCGTCTGATTTACCAGTTTAACAGCATTTTCAAGATCCGATGCACACATTACTCCGAGAACAGGCCCAAAAAACTCAGTCATATGTGTAAAACTTCCGGGTTTTACGTTCCACTTAATTCCGGGGCTCCATAGGTATGGATTCGTATCAATATTTTCTGGTTTGAGGGCCCATTCTTCTCCGGGCCCCAGTGTTTCAAGTGCCTTTTTTAAATCCCCGGAAGGCGGCCCGATCATAGGTCCGATTCGGGTTTCAAATGCCCAGGCAGAACCCGTTTTCCAACTTCTTATTGCATCTATCAGCTGTTTTTTGAATTCAGCATCCTGATAGACCTCTTTTTCCAGAATCAGCAAGGAGGTTGCAGAGCATTTCTGCCCCACATTACTGAAAGTAGAATGAACGACATTGTAAATCGCCTGATCCCGATCTGCCATTGCGGTGACAATTGTTGCATTTTTACCACCAGTTTCTCCTGCAAAATAGGTTTTCGGAGCAT
>JQIA01000629.1_pt1 | contig 18306 bp, 15 predicted proteins | sample 811431 | NCBI WGS metagenome assembly JQIA01 (sample SAMN02998118, study PRJNA258478) | marine sediment metagenome | biome: marine; feature: seafloor; material: sediment; isolation source: oil-polluted sediment collected from 3 locations (0.5 km, 0.7 km and 0.9 km)... | place: USA: Gulf of Mexico ...
GCTCTACGGTTTCTTTTTTCCTCTTCAATATCCTTACAATTGATGATCTTGAAGAGGTGCCTTGGAATATTATCCTGCTCTTTGCCGGGGCCATGTCCATCGGTTTCTGTCTTTGGGAGACCGGGGCAGCGCGGTGGCTGGCCGTTAATTGGCTGGTCCTCTTTCAGAATTCTCCGCCTCTGGTTTTCATCCTCGGCATGGCCTTCTTTGTCATGATGATGACCAACTTCATTATGAACGTGGCTGCCATTGCTATCTCTTTACCCGTGGCCCTGGTTATTGCTCCTTATCTCGGAGTCAGCGGCGAGGTTATCCTCTTTTCTTCCCTTGTGGTTGCAGGGATGCCTTTTCTCCTGCTGGTCGGTGCAGCTCCCAATGCCATCGCTTATAATTCGAGGCAATTCACCACCGGCGAGTTCTTCCTGTGGGGCATTCCGGCCAGTATTCTGTTGATGCTGGTGGTCTGGCTGGCCGTGGCCGTTATCTGGCCGCTCATGGGGATGGAGATTTTTGTGCCTGTGGCGAGCTGAGCCGTAGGTAATTCATAGATAATCAGGAAAGGATGAGATGAAAAAATGTTCTCTCTGGTTGGGGAAGATCCTGCCGCCTCCTCGGGGCAATTTTATGATCCGGGCGGATCTTGATAAAGGATATCGTCGTTTTTCCAGAGGACTCTCACTGATCCTGACGGTCCTGGTTCTGGTACCTATGACCATCATCGCCATTCTTTCCCATTATCAACAGGTCGCCATTTTTATTTTTTGCGCCCTTGGTGCGGTGTTGGTGGTCTTTCAACTCAGCGAGGCTATCACCGGCCATCTGCGCGAGGCCGGTTTAAAACGGGAGCAGTTTCTTGCCCGGGCTGAGCAACCCAATAAACTGGCTTCCATCGGCAGGTTGGCAGCCGGGGTGGCCCATGAAATCAATAATCCCTTGGCGATTATCAATCAGCAGGCTGGCTTGATCCAGGATATTCAGGAGATGTCACCTGATTTTCCTCACAAGGATATGGTGGAGGAATCCCTGGCAGGTATCCAGAATAGCGTGCAGCGCTGTAAGATCATTACCCATCGTCTGCTCGGTTTTGCCCATCAAACCAGGGTAAAAATGGAAGAGGTCGACATTAATGCCCTCCTTCATGAGGCGGTTGATTTCCTGGCTGAAGAGGCATCGTATAACCGGATCGACATAAAATTCATCCTGGATGAGGATATACAGCGCCCTTGGAGCGATCACGGAGAACTCTTGCAGGTTTTTCTCAATATCATCGGCAATGCCATAGATGCTCTGGCGGAAAGCGGCGGGGCCGGCAGGATCACCCTGAGCAGTAAACAGGTTGACCTGAAAAACCTTCGTATTTGCATTAGGGATAATGGTCCTGGCATGACAACCGAGGTGCAGCAGCATATTTTTGATCCTTTTTTCACAACAAAGGAAACAGGGCGGGGAACCGGGTTGGGGCTGTCTATTGTCTATGGTCTGATCAGAAAGTTGGGCGGCACGGTGAATGTGGTGTCTGCGGTCGGAAAGGGCACGGAATTTGAGATTGACTTGCCGGTTCATCAGGAGGAGGAATGAGGGCAAGCTTTTGTGTTTGTTAGGTATAAAAAGCAAGCAGAGTCGGCGACGACTTAGTTTCTAGACTCTGGAAATTTTATTTTAACCGTCACAGGACGGACAGTTATAAAACCTCCAGTTCTCTTCCTCCTTATCAAATTTTTGGTTGCGGATATAAATATATCAGTTGCCCAAGAGTTGCTTGAATCAGTACCTTGCTCAATGACATGGGTCGGAGTAAGCCCCCTTTTATCATACAGGGTACCGTTCGGAGTTTTCAGATAGCTGCTTGTCAATACCATTGCCGAGCCGTCTTGTAATTCAAAAATATCCTGTTTAACTCCTTTTCCATAGGTAGTCGTACCAATGGATACTGCCCGTCCGTTATCTGTAAGAGCTGCGATAAAAACTTCTGCCGCACTAGCTGTTTTATGGTCCTGCCACACATATATCGGTACGCTGGCTGCAATGACATTGTCGGTGTAGCTGGTATACCAATGTACTTGGGCATTCTTTTTGACGCCGACAATTTTCTCGTCTTTTTTGAGAAACAACATTGCAGCGTCTATTGCACTGTGCAAATCCCCTCCGGGGTTTTTGCGCAGGTCTATAATGAGCGGCGTATTTGCCTGTAATCTTTCTATGGTACTCTTTAACTCCCGCAGTGTCGTTGTACCGAAGTTGTGGATTCTGATAACAGGAAGTTGTTCGATAAAATTCAGTACCACTGTTTTGATTTGCACAGGAGTACGGATGAGGGTGAAGGTCACTTTGTTCCCGTTCCGATTTCTAACGCCAAGAGTCAACGTGGTTCCGGTCCGGCCCCTTGTCAACCCGACAAGGGCAAACTTTGATTCTCCAACAATATTTTTTCCGTTTACAGCAATCAAGAGATCACCTGATACGATACCTGCCTTGTCAGCCGGGCCTCCGGGATAGGGATAGCAGGCAAATTGTCCTGATTCATCCCGCATGATATCCATTCCTATACCAATATATTTATTGTGTTGTATTTCTTTGAACGCAGCATATTCTTTCGCTGTCAGATATTCTGAAAACCTGTCGATATTTTTTAAATAGGTTTTTAATGAGTGTTTGATGATTTCCTGCTCAGACGGGTGATGCAATGCGTTGTTACTGATAGTTTCGACAGCTTCCAAATATAACAGTATATTTTTATCAATATCCAGCTGATTTTCAACAGGTTGAGCCGCCAAGGGTGACACTATTCCTTGTAGAAGTATGAACAGCAGTACAACCGTAAGATTCTTCAAGGCCATGAAGCGGGTTGTAATCGTAGAGTTTGTCATATTGTACTTGTCATCATCGGTTACATTTTTTTTTCAGGAATAACAGACTCCCCTGTTGCATCGTATTCTTTGCGCTGTACACATTTTCTGTTGTAAAGGACACAATTTCCCCCGCTATGTGAGCACCGTTCCAGTCAGTGAATTGCACTTGAGAATAACAATGTCTGCGTTTGGGGATACAATACCAGTCCGTATCATCAATCCCGTCCTTATTAGGATGATAGCGATAGGAATATCTGTTCTCTAACCGGAGCTCGATCGTCTCAGCATTGATACTCAACACAGTGCCCTTAAAAATTTTCAGCCAGTCACCGGAAAGGTCGGAACATTCTGTCGCTTCCACAGCATAGGCTTTTTCGGAGACCCGGACAGGCGGTAGGAAAAACGTCTCGTTGCCTTCAGGTTGTTTTTCTTCAATGAATGGTGTCGGTTTATCCTGTTTTTTCCGCAGGTCAAATGTAACGGCAGCATGGTCCCTTTTGAAATAATTCTCGAAAAGACGAATGACTGTTTCTTTGCTGAAAGCCACAGAACTCTCAATGCCGTTATCCTTCTGGAATTGTTTGATTGCTTGGATAGTTTTAGGCCCAGCAATTCCGTCCGGCGTACCGTTGTCATAACCAAAGACATTTACAAGGGTCTGTGTTTTCTCGATCAAAAGGCGGCGCAAGTTTTCAGGCAATGAGTGAACAGACCAAGGAACGGATGCGAGCAAGGCAATATCATCTGGATATACAGTAAACTCGTAAGAGCAATCTTTTGAGCAGGCCTTTGAAAGCAGTGATGCAATGGTTTTCGTATTCAGGTTGGCTGTTATTGCTAAGCCGTATTTTTTTTGGTATCCGGCAATTGCATCATGTGTGGCCTTGTCCATCTCCCCGTCAGGGTCGTTGTCCATGAAGTTCAGATCATGCAGCATATTCTGTGTCATTAACACAATACTTTCAGGCCATTTCGTATCCGCCTGTTGAATTGCTGTGCCGGAAGGAGCTGTCCATTGAGATATCGTTTTTTTTTGAACAGCTGTTCCGGGGTCGTACAACTTCTGAACCTTGCTCCATGTTTCCTGATTCAACCTGCCGTCAGCCGGAATGCCCGCAGCCTTTTGAAACTGCTCTACTGCTTGGGATAGTTGTGCCGCATTATATTCCCCTGTAATGAAACCGGCCTGTTGAAGCCGTCTATACGTTGACATTTGATCCTGCTTAGAGAACGAAACAACATTTTCCAGTTCTTCTTGATGGATTGGATACCTGCTCATGTTGGGGGAAATGCATGAGGAGAGTATTGTTGAGAGAAAAATCCACAACAATACTCCTGAAGCCACAAAAAACCGGTTCATCCCTTCTTTATTCCGTTTCACAACGCAGATATCATCTCGAACAGTTGATAGATATAAGACTCAAGCCTGTTCATCTCCTCATTTTTCCTTTGAAAAGAAAGATTTTTGCTGTTGCGTACGGAGGTGATTTTATTTTGGAGCTGCCCAATCCTATTTTCAATACGCTGTTTTTCTTTCAGCTTAGCTGCTGTATTAACCTTTATCTGTTGTATACGCCTTCGTATATCATTCAGTTCCTTTTCAAGACCTGCCAATCTGCTTCTTTGATGTTCAAGCTCTGCAGCTGTTGCCCTTTTATCTTGTTCAAGAGTGGTTGACTGTTTTTGGGCAGACTGCACTCTGTCTTTTTCTTGTGCCAGAGTGCCGCTGAGATCTCTTTGACGCTGGATGGCTTGGCCTTCGTTCCAGCAGAATAAGCCTCCTTGACGAGGATCACCTGTTTTGGGACAGCATCCGGTAGTTAGCAACAAAACTGCACAAAATAAAAAAAATGAGGTACGCATAGTTGTCTCCGTTATGGAACTTCTCCTTGCGAAGAGAAGACACTCACTTCTTTGTCTTCTCTTCACAAGGAGATTTTTGGTTTTTGATTATAATGTGGAAAAATTACAGATGAATTCGTTCGTCTATGCTTGCTAACATCAAGGTGTTTCCTTCAAGTTCTTGTGCTGTTCGTTCAAGCTGTTGAATCTGTCGATTTAATGCCGCAAGTTTCGGTGAATTGGTGTTGCGTTCCCGCTGAAGCACTCCGCGTTGCATTGCAATTTCATGACGAGCCGATTTTAGTTTTTTGTTCGCTTCGGCAAGTTTCGCGCGGGACTTACTTTGCTGACGCTGAAGAGCTGATTTTGTTGCTCGCTTGCTGTTGTACAAAGCAAGCATTTTGCTGTTTTCTCGTTTCAGGGAGGCGATATCATTGCGAAGAGAAGTATTGTATCGCTGTATGTTGTTCTGCATCGTTCTGGCTGATGCGATGCAAGCGGTGTAATAATCTTCACTGCTTGTATATTGTGCCTTTTTTTGTGCGACATGCTCCCCATACATGTTGCCTGCTGCCGAGCCCAGAATTGCTCCTATACCTGCACCCAGTACGGTGCTTTTGGTGTCACCTCCTAGTACCTGACCTAAAAGGCCGCCGAGAACTGCGCCTCCTGCTGCACCTGCACCGGTGCCTTCCGCTCTTGTGCGTTGATGGTCGGTCATTCCGGCGCATCCTGATAGGGTTGCAAGAGTAAGCAGGAGGCATATGTTTCTTTTTATCATGGTATTGTTTCTCCAGAGTTAAGGTGTGGTGTTTAACGTATTGATATAAAATAATTTTCTAACTTGATAGTATAGGAGTTTTCATTTTTTCGTATTGAAATAACTCATGTTTTTATGAATTAGGTGTTCGCTGCTTCAAATCGTGAGTATACCGGGAACTCAAAATCCGCCCGCAGGGCGCTAAGTCCTGCCAAGAGGTGTTTTATCTATGCAGACAGCGAACGGCACCGGTTACGTTTGTTTAATCATTAAATTTATTCTCCAACCATTACAAATGCCCCCCACTGATACGGTTTTTTGTGTTTTTCCCGTATTTTTTGTTGGGCAATTCGGAATGCTTCATGCTTGGTATAACCATTCACAATCCATTCTTTGTAAAATATTTTCATCAATTTCTGAGTAATTTCACTGCTGACTTTCTCTAAAGCCATGAGGATTGTTTTTGCTCCTGCAACTTTGAATGCTCGTTGCAAACCGTATATTCCTTCACCATTTTTCATGACTCCTGCCCCTGTACTACATGCTGACAGCCCTACCAGCTCAGTAGAATGTAAATTGAGATTTGCTGCTTCATATGCTGTCAGAATGCCGTCTTCTGTGTCATATTTCTCTGTTGAATGCAAATAGGTATTTGCTCCGGCAAAAACAATTCCTGAACGTAACATCGGGTTGGTATTTATCGCAGTAGAGCGAAAATCATTAAATAAAAAGTTTAATAAGTTTTTCTCGGACTTACTTGAATCCGGCAGGATAAAAAAACCGTGCGTAGCTAAATGTAAAATTTTCGGTTTTTTAATTGATTTAACTGCTTCCTCCAAGGCTCTTTCCTTGAGATACAGATCAATTTCCCATCCAGCTCTTTTCAGCGTATCAGCAATATCCTTGATTTCATCTTCGCTCTTTTTTAATTCATCAAAATAACCAACACTTTTCAATCCATCCGGTTCAAAATCAATGTTCCAGCTATCAATAATATTGTCCATACGTTTGAAAGGGCTTGCTACTTTCTTATGTTGGGCAGCAGGCATAGAAAAAGCAGGATTCCCAAGGAGTACAGCCTGTTTCGATGAGTTCGAATATTTACCAAATGTTAAAATATCTTTTGTATTTGTGACTGAATGAATATCAATTTCATCTAAAACATGTTTTTCTGTTTCTGGATTAAAAAGGATGTTCAAGTTGATTTGATAATAAATACCATCCGGTGAGAAATAGACTTTTTTTATGCCTTGCAACTTTTCCTTAATTGGCTTCCAATAATATTCATATGCTTTATTTTTTTGACCGCTTCCACTTGCAATAAGGTACTCATGTAAATATTGATGCTTTGATTCTAAAGAATTTCCATTGGGTAACAACACCATTTCTGGAGAACGCTGTGTTTTTTCGGTCACGATCAGAGCCACATATTGTATCTTTTCAGTCCAGTCTTTTTCAAATTTTCTGAATTGCACTATTTCAACAGCAGCTTCACCTACTTTAAGTTGTTGTTGTACATCCAACCATGTTGGAGCAGCTTCTTTCATTGCATCGGCAAATTCTTTGCAATTTGAAGCGAGTTTCTTTTCGAGGTCATTAGCTTCTTTTTCAAGCGTTCTGATATGAATCGCTTGCTTTTTAAGTTCTCTCTGGCTTAAAGTATAAGTTCGCATCAAATATTCACGCTTCATGATCAATTTATCAAATTGATCAATTAAATTTTCGTCACCGCTACGAGCAACAATCTTTCTAAGATGTTGGCTTGAATGAAGTAAAAGACCTTTTAAGGCCAACTGGTTATTATACATCATTCCAACAAGTTCCGGCTGTTTCTCATGTCTGAGCAGAACAAAGGAGTTAAACGCTTCAAAATGTAAGGTGATTGTATTATAAAGCAGACCCCGCTCTTTTTCGCTGAGTGCTGGAAAATAATTGACAATTTGCTGAAGCATATTGTTATTAGCTTTTATGAAATACTCTTGAGATTTTAAATTGTTGCTCATTTCTAAATGAATTCCGGCGATATTACTGTACACATTGCCGTAAAAGGGATGCTGGTTACCGGATGAAAGCTTCTCGATAATACTTAAACTCCGCATAGCAGAAAGTAAAGCCTGTTCGTATCTCCCCATTGTGCGGTATAATACCGCCAAATTATTCAGCAGCTTTGCATACGTTGGATGCGCTGTTTCTCCTCTCTTTTTATACAGAGATAATATTTCATTATATAATTTTTCTGATGCATTATAGCTTCCCCGCTGGTAATGAAGTAAGGCCAGATTGTTGAGGACATTAGCATACATAGGATGAGCCGTTCCGATTAACAGCGTATTTTTACAGATGCTTAAGCTTTTTTCTAACCATTTTTGAGCAGTACCATATTGGCCTTTAAGAAGATAGAGTTCTCCTAAGTTATTCAGGCAGGCAGCATAATTTGGATGACGATTTTTTTTATTTTTTATATGTATTTCAAAACATTGCATGTACTTTTCTTCGGCTTTTTTATAGCGTCCCATACTGCGGTACACTCCTCCTAACCCATTCAAAATAACGGCAGTTTCAAGCGGGTCAGAATCTGGAATTTGTTTCCGAAAGGCTAAGCTCTTATTATAATGCAGTTCAGCTTGGCGATAATCGCCCTTGTTATAGTAGAGTAATGCTAAGTTATTTAATAAGATACTATGAACGGCAATATCTGAATTCCCCTCAATAATCCTTAAGCATTCTGTGAGAAGAGGTTCAGCTTTCTTATATTTTCCCTGATGCAAATAAAGTAAGCCTAAGCTGTTGAGAGAATTTGCATACTCTATATGGTCTATGCCTAAAACTTTTTTCCTAATTTCTAGAGCTTCTCTAATTAATGGTTCAGCAGCTTCATAACGTCCCATGTTACGGTATAATTCGCCCAAGTTATTGATACTTTGAGCGTATCTTCCAGGATTTGTTGCTGCTAATAAAAGTTTTTCTACTTTTATAATTCCTTTTAAGAAATTTTCGGCTTGCGCAAAACTTTCATCATCAAGAGCAATCGGAGGATTTATTCCTTCCCATGAGTTTCCAAACGCAATTGTCGGAATGATGCTTATTAATATTATCGTTATTAAAATATTCTTCATAATTATTGGTCTATTACGAGATGGATTCGTCATTTCCGAAATCGTCTTGTTGTGTTGATTTTCTTCCTGTTTTAAAAAACGCAAATATTATCATGCTCAAATAGACTCCAAACATTGTTTCTGCTGTCCCTAACATTATTTTCATTTCGGCAAATGACACTTTACCTTGAGGTTTTAGATTAATGATAACAAACAAGCTGATTACATACACTAACGGCAACAGGATACTGATGTAAATAGTCGGAGCGTTGAGAGGTTCCTCTTTTGTATCTGTTTTTATTCTATTTTCAAGGTAGTATTCGAAAACTACAATAAGATGTACAGAGAGCAATGGTGCTATAAGAGTTAATGTTTCTAATACTTCCTGTAAGTTAAATCCCCCTGTATCCCACATAAAAAACATCCAGAACACTATAGCTAATTTTGCAATTAGTAAAAGGTTGGCTAACCAACTTCTAACGTGTATTTCCGTCATCCTTTTTCTCTATTGTTTTTGCAATAGTTCCTTGATTTTTTGTAAAAATATATTAGTATATCGTTTCAGATAGAGTTCAAAATCTGGTTCCATATCCATATAACCGCCGAGGCGGGGCTGATAAAATCCCGATCCAAATTTCCCGTCAATTTCGCACTCAAGGTGTATTCCCTCCTTTGCGCTATCAAGCTGAATCGTAAATATAAGCCATTCTCGTTTGACCCAATTTACATCGACTCCCACTTTACGCAGACTTGAAGCCAACAACCCATCATCAGTCTCTTCGTTCAGCACTTCTTTTCTCAAATTTATCACATCAAAACGAAGTAATTCTTGGTTTTCCAGAGAAGTAACCTTAGCATTCTTGGCTGTATAAAACTGCTTCGCAAATTCAAAAATCATTGTATAGATTTCGTCCCGAGTCTTTTTCTCTGCAATCGTCTTGTTCTCTATAGATATTCTGATACGTTTAATGCTGTCCTTTAACTTATATTCATCAATTGTAATTTTTCTGACTTGAGATCGACAAAAAGGTTCCTCAAGATACTGAACCTTTCCCTCATCAAAATAAATATGCTGGTCAAAACAAGGGATTTCTGTTTTCTCAAAAGTGTCAAAAATGAAAATTTTAGCATGTTCGGATGGAACTTCCATAACATGAAGCATCTTGTAGAATAGCTGTTGTTCCAATGTTAATGAATGATTACTCTCAAATTTCTGTTTCAGCTTCTTCCATGCTGCAACAGCCCGCTCTACATTTTCTTTCTGAAAACCAAGATGGAGAGAATAGAGTTCTTTTTCCGTTTCAAATTCTTTGACAGTTAATACTTCTCCAATATTAGTAGCATTGAGCCATTCTTGATATTTTGGCAGTTGATTTTTAAAGAATTCTTTGTTCTGCCTAAGATTCATTTCCTTTGAATAAAGTATTTCTATATCGAAAGTTAATATAGAGGAAAATAAAAAAAATACCATGAGTAATAATTTTATATTGATAAATCTCATCTGTAATCCCTTGTATAAAAAATTATAATTTTTCTATTATCTCCAATAGAGATTCTATATAATTTTTCAATTCTTTTATTATTTCCTTTTTCCTTTCAATGGATATTCCATCAGGATTATTTTCTCTTTCTCTAAAACAATATTGCAGTACTTCAATATGTTCATCTTCGATTTCTGATAAATTTGATACTGCATTTACAATTTTTTCTAATTCTAAAAGCCTCTTTTGTTGAAAATATGGGAAAATACTGCCAGTACATGATACTGATCTTTTGGCATCTTGAGGTATCTTTGACTCGTTATGTTCGGCAAAAGCAATCCCGTTTAATATAAAAAAGAACAAAAATACACAATTTTTCATAAACTTATCTTTCTATAAGTGAATACGTTCATCCATTGAAGCCAATATTAATGCATGCTCTTCCAGTTCTCTGGCAGTCTGATCAAGCTGAACGATTGTAAGATCTAACTCAGATAATCCAGCAGAATAAAAACGATTTTCATAAGATTTTTCGAGGAATACCCTATATTTTCTTTTAATTTTAATATCGTTCATCACAGCATTGATATGGTTATGGAAATATCTTTCTTTTTTGTGAGATAAATTATCTCTATAAGAAGCAGGCATAATATTATTATCCGAATAGATACTTGCTGTATTTTTTACATTTAAAGTATTTCCATAAAATATTACAAACCCTAGGAAACCTAATATAATTGAGACCAACACGAGGATAAAAAGCTTGTCTATGATCTTTATTAATAGAGTAAGGCCAGCTGATTTTGTAAGCTTTGGTATTACCTCGCTTTTTATTATTGACCTGATAATAAGATAAAAAATTGCGGCAAATAATCCACTTAACGCAAGTGGAGTTGAAATATTGGATGATATTTCAAATATTGATTTTATTATATCATTATTCATATTCCTATACCCTGCGCATGGTAAATAATCTGTTTGTAATGACTATATATTTTTAAAATCAACTTTCCATTGCACAACATCCTTTTGTTTATCGGCCATATAATTTTTATAATGCCCCATAACAACAGGAATAATCTTCAGCTGTTTATAAGCACTTTTACGAGTAAGGTACTTCCTATACTTTTCAAAAGCATCGTTGACAGCAGCCCCCTTCATTTCCTCCAATTGGTCAAAACAGAACCCATAACTGATCATGCCTTCCTTGATATTTTGCTCAAGCGTTTCGACTTGTTTTCTGATATCATCAACAAAACGCGAACGTCCCATATCCTTGGCTGTCTGCAACGCCTTTCGCTTCATCGGCAACCGCTTCATATCCCTACTTGCAATAAAATAAGCAGTCTCGATCATAATACGTACCCATGCCTCAGCAGAATCTTTTTCAGCTCTGTTGACTGTGGATTCAACATCTTGCAACCCGGCCTTCACGATACTGAATTGTTCCAGAAGATCTCGCGAAATTTGCGGATTGGAGGTTAATGCCTTTTCCAAGTGCTCCAGGCTTTTCCGAACATCTTCAAGCTGAATATTGGTCTGAGTAGCCTTCGGTAAGGTAGTCTGTCTCGGCAGACGCGGGGTGGGCCGAGAGCTTCTGTAATCCTCCCAGGCCGTCGCCATTGCCCGTGTATTTTGAGATTTTGTGAATATCTGCGACGAAATAAGAAGGCGTAATCCCAGGGTCTTTTGTTTACTCGGCCTGATACGACCTTTAATTTCCTTATAAAAAGGCACCTCACCCCGAAGAGAGGAGCGAAGTTGCTTCTTGTCCGTTAAACAATGCCCCCCACGAGAGACAAATCCCCCCATACGTCCTTGGTAATACTCAATCCTATATAATGAACTCGTCATTTCAGAAACATTGCCCAATATGTCGTAAATTTTTAAAGCGTTCGGTTTGAGTATCCCGATATTTTTCACTTTCCCGTGGGAAGATTTCGGGCCTGCAAACCATTCATATTTGGCCAACTGTGCCGGATAGGGGCGCTTTTTGAGAAACTGATCCTGTTCCACAACACTTCCGCCTCGTGCGGCAAATTCCCACTCTATTTCTGTGGGGAGCCGGAGAAAACCGAAGGCATCATCATTTTTAGGAAGTTGATCCCGCGCATGCTCAAACAGCCACATATTGTATGTATTGATAAATTCCTGAACTTCAAACCAGCTGATATTAGTAATAGGTTTACGGTTGGTATTTGGTGAGCCGGGATGCATGACAGCATCGTACTGCGCCTGTGTCACCTCGTATTTACCGATATAATAGAGCCAGTCCTTTTGTCCCTGCGGGGAAGGCGCTATAAAAGAACCGCCGACTGCAACCTTAGTGGGATATTCTTTAAAACCGCCGCCTGCAAGGTTGCCCACCTTAAACTCTTTTAAGGCAAAGGGCTTGCCGCCTTGTCCGATAAACACAGGCCGGAAGACCATTTCTGCGTTATCGGGCATGGGAAGGACAAAATCATCCTGCTCAGGCTTCGGATTGAAGGCATCGCTTCGGGCAGGGGTGCTGTGCAGAGCAACCTGTAACAGGATAAGGAGTGCAATAAAAGGAAATCGTGACATATTATTTCTTAGAATATTCTTATTCATCTCGTAAGGCTTCCGCCGGGTCAATTTTGCTGACACGCATTGCTGCGATCATGGCGGCCAATCCCGCAATGATGACGGTTGTAAAAAAAGCCCCGCTGATATGGGACAAGGGCAGTCTGCAAAAACTCACTCCTGCTCCTGCTTCCGCAGGGAAACCGAGCAATTTGTAAATATAGGGCCTGAACCAGGCATTGATAACTTGTGCAAACCCGGCAAAAAAACACAGAGAAAGGATGAATCCGCCAGCACCGATGAACATTCCTTGGTATACAGGAAAACGAAACAGCGATGCGCCGGACAGGCCGATGAGGCGCAGCACGCTCATGTCACGTTTTTTTCGCTCCACAGATGCGTACAGACTAGCGATAAGTGATGCGGCACTTCCGGTAATGCCGACAAAGGCGAGCAGTGCAAAGATCAACGTCATGCCTCGATCAAGTTCAATCACCTTTGTGATTTCCTGAATCTCGGTATGCACAGGCAAGTTTTGCTCGGCAAAGAATTTTCTGATTCCGTCAACATCAAAAATACTCTCGGCATACAGACGGAAACCGGCATACCCTTTACGGAACAGGGTGAACTTCATAATATTGTCGCTGAAAGCAATATTTCTTTCCTGCCTGAGCCGTAATATGCCTGCAAGTTCCCCCGGAATAAATGCGACGTTCCCGGCAGGAGCTTTTTGTTGCATGACTGAAACAGGAAAACGGAGTATTTTTCCATTATCCCGTACCTCAAGAAACAGCTCTTGATCAGGTGTCGATACATTTTCCGGAACCATTATTCGCAACAGTGCTGAATCGGATGCGGCGGTCTGCTCCCATGCAGGCACAGGCATCAGCCCGATCTCTTCAGCTATCTGCTGCTTTGGAGTTTCCAGAGCATGCAAGAGCAATGAGGTTCGCTCTGTTCCTGATTTATTGACCAGTTCAGCCTGCACCGGGGTGACCCAAGGGGAAAGAAAAGCATTTTTGCCCCGCAGTTTATTCCGCACGTTTTTGATGCTGTCAGCACCTGCCGGGTTCTGCACGGTATACAGCCTGTAGGCTGACATTGACGGAGAGACCTGAAATCCTGCCATGGTGTGCAGGGCGGTATTCAGGTTTTCCTTGTCAAGTTCTTCGATTTTGGTAAATCCTGTTCGGCTACACAGGCTGTACTGCTCAACAGCAGACAGTTTTTCCGGCACCACAATCATGACGCCGTCGTACACCGGATACGCTTTCGGCGTGTCGCCGGCCCAACCGAATTCAGGTACTGCCTCACCGTCTTTATACCGTTCCACGGCTTCCAAAATATTGAGCTGAACATAGATGGACTTGAGCGTGCCAGCCCGGACAGAAAGAATCCCGGCGACTTTAAGCTCGGTACTCCCGTATTCATATCGTCCCTGTAGGGTGCGGCTGACCCTAACTTCAAGAATGTCACCGATTTTTGCGTTCAGTGATTCCGCTGCATGTCGGGTCAAAACACATTCGTCGGCCTTGGGCGCAACCGCGCTGTTTTCTAATATAAGTGGGTCGCCGGAACCGGTGGGGACAATGTTGAGTGCGTCAGTGGTTTCACCGCCCTTGACATTGGCTTTAATTGTCGCTGAAATTTGCCTGGTCATAGGTGTGACAAAGGTTACATCCTCTCTGGCATCCATCGTGGTAAACCATTCTTTATCGAATGATTTGCTGGTCAGCGGCCTGATCTCTCTATAGCGGGGATCCTGGGTGAGATATTCTCTTCCCCAGTCAACGATGCCGTATTTCAGACCGAACAAAAGTAATAAAGGGGACAGTACTGCGGAGATGGCCAGAATTTGGCATAAAGTCAAAATCCATTCATGCCGAAGATCTTGCAAGGCAAGCCTGCATACAATACTTTTACGATTTTTTTTTATCGGCATATGCATAGTGTTTCCGTCTATTCTTAAACCGGAGAGCAATCAGTTGTTTTTTGCTGTCTGTTCCAGGCATTTGGAACAAGTGTAAAACTCATTTTTTTTGCTGACATCAAAGGTAAATATTCGGTCAGCGACATCTTCGACTAGGCCGATGTCATGAGTGACGATGAGCAGGGTGTTGTTCTTTTCTCTGATTAGCTCACAAAATTTATCAATAATTCCTCTGGCCGTGGGTTTGTCCACTGCCGCTGTCGGTTCGTCCGCCAAGATAATAGGAGGTTGATGCGCCAATGCTCGGGCTATGGCCACCCGTTGTCGTTGTCCCCCTGAAAGAAATTGAGGTTTTTTATCCCGGTGTTCCCAGATATCCAGTCTTCTACCAAGCTGTTCAAGCCGCTCGGCCATGTTAATCTGTCCGTTTACTGTACACGGCAGATAAATATTTTCCTGCACAGTGAGGAAAGGAAGTAGCCCACCTGTCTGCAAGACATACCCTATGCAGGATTTTCGGATTTCTGCCAGCTCAGCCTCTTTCATGTCAGTTACATGACATTCCTTTTCCAGCTCAGCTATCTTTAATGTAAAGTTTTCCGCACTGTCCGGTCGGGAGACTAAACCTAACATGTCCAGCAGGGTGCTCTTACCGCACCCGCTGTCCCCGACAATAGCGACAAATTCGCCCGCTCTGATGTTGAAGGAATCAATATTTAGCTCAAAACAGATTCCGCCTTTTTCTTTTTTCTTAATAACCTGTTTCAGTGAAAAAACTGAATCGAGATTGTTTGCAGCCGGTTGTTCCATTGAGCTTCCTTTTTCCGATTTTTTAACCTTCCAATTACGAAGTCCCCCTGAAAGGAGGCAAAAGGACTCCGCAATCGGTCATGATTTTAATCTTCCCCTTTTGCTACCTTTGTTAAGGCAGGGCGGATAATGCCAGCGGATAAACGTGCTCGTTGGAATCCGCGCCCGGAGTCAGCGGTACCCAGCCACTCGGCTCATCATGAATAGCTGCATATAGCTGTATTTTAGCATCAATTGTATTGAGGAATTCATCCTGTTGATCCTGAGACCAGCTGCTCCAGAGCTCATTATTCAGCATCATGATGGTGCTTTTATAGGGGAGATCACGCATAAATTCAGGGATAAGGTCAGTATCGGCAAGTGATTGCGCATTTCGTATCTGATCACCTGAACGTGAAGCAGCACTGGGGACAGCCTGCAACGCATCAAAGAATTTTTCGCCGCTGATTGCTCCGCGTCTGCCCGCTGTCATAATTTCTTGCAGAACTGTCCGCAAGGAATCAAGCTGATTTTTATTCACTAGCACCCGCACATCCAGAGACGGGATGCTCGGATCAATCAGATCTTTATCGGTCACCCAGGCGATAATATCCTTTGGAGCCTTAGCACCGACCTCTCGGCCTATCCAGTCGACCAGAGCGGCATATCCCATTTTTTTAACAACAGCACTGACATCACCTTGAGTATTCTGGGCCGCCGCCCCCTGTTTAATTGTCGTAAAGGACAGATTTCCCTGCTTTGCGCCTTTAAGCATAGCGGTCAAATCACCGGCAATACTTTTGGACATTGCAAGAAAACCGTCTTTATCCTTTGAGTCCACACTCCAATAAGAATTTCCACCTTCCAAGCCCCTGTTACCTGCCAGAGTACGAAATTGTTCTTCTGTTAGCTCCCAAAATTTTTTGGCTTCACGGTCTTTGATATGGGCGGTGAAAATGGAAAACTTCTGGTCATCGGCGAATTCTCTTAATTCCTCCGCACCCTTGCCTGAATAGTTCCATTTATGACCAAGCTCATGACTGGGTGCATCACCGAGGAGTACGATGAAGCGAAGGGCATGCTCGTTCCATGCTGTTTCGCGCATGGCCTTGTCAACGCCTGAAAAAACATCTTCCGGATAATCCTTGCTGCCGACCTGAGCCACTTTCACCTTGGCAAGGGTTTGTTCGAATTCCCCGACCTGCTGTAGCGTGGGCGTAAAATTTTTAGTATTGAATTCAATGCCTGGAACATCCGGTGAATCGCGGTATCCCCAAAGTCCGAAACGAACGCTTTCTTGTAGCACGGCATCTTGAGTGATCAAGCGAGCCATGTCTTTAATGGTTTCTAAGGTAAGCTGAATGTATTCACTCATGCTGCCGGTCATATCGACAGCATAAACAATATCAATCCGTAATTTCTTAAACACCTCGGCTTCCGGATTTGTTGAATCTGATTCTTTGGACATGGAATCTGTCGCACTGTCTTTAACTGTTCCTCCGCCAATGCCTGATTTTGGGGCAGAGGCCAGCTTGAGCAATCTTCCCTCCCGTCCTTCAATTTCAATCGGAGCATATTCAAGGATGGGTAATAGGTAAAATTGTTTCGTGATGTCAATCGCATCTTCCGGTTCCATTGCAATAACCGGAAAATCCTTTGGTAGAGGCCTCTTGTTCATTTGTTGATAATACGCTTCCGTCTGCTTGACACGTTCCTCACTGCTTTTAGTGATCAACTCCCGCAGAGGTGCAAGTTGATCAAACATGAGTACAGGTTTTCGCCCGGTTGGGTGCTCATAGGCAAGACACATAGTCTGTTTCCATTCCAATACATCCTCGGCTTTCATCCAACCAAACACGGTTCCTCTGTTGTCGCTGCCTACTTCGTACCAGCCTTCCGCTTTGGTGCCTGTTGTGCTGACATTCGGTCGGGTATACACGAAATAGGATTGGAAGACCGGAACATTTTCTTCAACGATCTTGCTGCCTGCATCCGCTTCCTGATAAATATTAACAAAAGGCCGGGCCAGTACACGGAGCGGGAGAAATGTTTTGCCCGGAACATTGACGGGCTTTCTGGCCGATTGAGCCATTGCATCGAACTGAAACAGCCCGGATATCATGACTGCGGCAATAACAATCGCCAGCCGTTTCCTGAAATACATACTTTGCTCCTTTGTTTAATAAATTTTATATTTGCATTGAAAAAATAAAATAATCTGGACTGGTTGTCTCCTTTTCTGATAAAATAGACAAACAATACAGCTTTGTATGATTTTTGCAACGAAAAATAGTAGCAATTATGTTTCTTTTTCTTCTCTGTTGTTGGCAGAACTAATTGTATTTATTAAAAAAGAAAAGATATTTTAGGTTAAGTATTTATTATGAAACATTGTTTCACAACAAAGGAAACAGGACGGGGAACCGGATTGGGACTGTCCATAGTCTATGGTTTGATCAGAAAGCTGGGCGGTACGGTGAATGTGGTGTCTGCGATCGGAAAGGGCACGGAATTTGAGATTGATTTGCCGGTTCATCAGGAGGAGGAATGAAGGAGAAGAAGACCAAGGAGATCGAAGGGCTCAGATTGTTGATCATTGATGATGAGGTGGAGTTTGCCGCAACCCTCTGTCGGCGGCTGCAATTACGCAATATCGACGCGGTTGATGCCCATAGCGGCAAGGAAGGGCTGGCGCGTCTGGCTGAGGTACACCCGGATATCGTTATCCTTGATTTGAAAATGCACGATATGAGTGGGTTGGATGTGCTGGAAAAGATTAAGGCCTCTGATGCGAGTATTGAGGTGATTATGCTGACCGGGCACGGCTCAGCTCGCGCAGGGATTGAGGCCGGAGAAAAAGGAGCCTTTGCTTATATTATCAAACCAGTTGACCTGCCTGATCTCTTGCTCAAAATTGACGAGGCGGCAAAAAAACAGGCTGAGGGCGATGAGGGCAGAGGATGACAACAGGAATAACAGCAGAGGGGACAGGAGAACAAGAAAGAGCAATGCGGCA
>JQIA01000630.1_pt1 | contig 18302 bp, 20 predicted proteins | sample 811431 | NCBI WGS metagenome assembly JQIA01 (sample SAMN02998118, study PRJNA258478) | marine sediment metagenome | biome: marine; feature: seafloor; material: sediment; isolation source: oil-polluted sediment collected from 3 locations (0.5 km, 0.7 km and 0.9 km)... | place: USA: Gulf of Mexico ...
GGGTAGTTAGAAGTCATTTGAGGCTTTTAGTTTGCTTTTAAGCGCTGCGTCTGTTCGAGCCTTGTTAGCCGGACTCGAACAGACGCAGGTACATAGCAGTTACCTATTTTCTGCGACTAGCCAATCATACTATAGCCGCCACTGGCGCTGAGTACTTGGCCGGTGATATAGCCTGCGACTTCTTGTGACGATAAAAAGACAACGGCATTGGCGACATCTTGTGGTTTGCCGATGCGTTTTAGCGGTAATGTCTTTGCGATAGCGACGAACTGGTCTTCGGTAAACATCGCATCCTTTTCTTTCCACATACTATTTTCACTGGTTTCATCGTTGGTTTCTGGCACGGTTACACCAGGGCATACACAGTTACAGCGAATATTGAAACGGCCATTTTCTTTTGCAATGGTTTTCATGAAGCTGTTGGTGGCTGCTTTCAAACCACCGTAAACGGCTTCTCGGGCTTCGCCTTGACGGCTGGCATCGGAGCTAATGGATACGATAGAACCGCCGCCGTTGGGGGTCATGTGTGCGAGAGCTGCTTTGGTACAGTTGAGCAAGCCGATGTAGTTAATGGCAATGAGTTTGTGCCACAGCTCAGGGGTGGTTTGGGTGAAGAACATTAAATCATCCCAGCCGACATTGTTGACGAGCGCTTCCACCGTGCCAAAGCTTGAGGCAACTTGGTCAAAGAGGCTTTCAACGCTGGCGAGATCAGTGATATCTGTTTTGATCACTTGTACATCGGCAGCACCGGCAACGCGTGCGAGTGCGGCAACGCGCTCGCCACTTTCGACATCAAGATCTGCGATAGTGACTTTAGCGCCTTCTTCGGCGAATTTAAGTGCAATGGCACGACCGATGTTAGACGATGCACCGGTGACAATCACTGACCTTGCTTTGAGATCGAGATCCATAATAAATTCCTTACTTTCGATAAGTTGAGGCGGTTATTTCACGTATTTGCGGAAGTTTGGCTTGCGCTTTTCAGCCAGCGCATTAACACCTTCGCGAGACTCTTCTGAGTCGTAATAGAGCCTCAATGCTTCCAGACCCAAGCTGGCAATGCCGCGAATATTCTCGGTGGCGGCATTAAAGGAGCGTTTACCGATGGAAATTGCTGTCGGGCTGCGCTCTGCTAATTCTGCACACCAAGCATCGACTTCTGCATCAAGTTGATCGTCGGCTACGACTTTGTTGACCAAACCCATGTTTTCAGCTTCTACAGCGGTGTAGCGTCGGCACATATACCAGATTTCTTTGGCGCGTTTGTCGCCGACGATTTGTGCCAGTAAAGCGGTACCAAAACCCGGGTCAACGGAGCCCATTTTGGGGCCGACCTGCCCAAACTGCGCACTTTCGCCGGCAATGGTTAAATCGCAGATGGTCGCGAGCACGTTGCCGCCGCCGATAGCATAACCTTGTACTTTGGCAATGACGGGCTTGGGTACATCGCGAATAACTGTGTGGAGTTCTTCGACGGGCAGGCCAATGGTGCCCCGACCATCGTATTGGCCATCGTGGGAGGATTGGTCGCCACCGGTGCAAAAAGCTTTGTCGCCGCTACCGGCAAGGACGATGACACCGATATCTTTGTTCCATCCGGCTTTTTGAAAAGCGTGTATGAGCTCATCACAGGTAATGCCGCGAAAGGCATTGTAAACCTCTGGGCGGTTAATCGTGATGTAGGCTGTTGCGCCCTCCACTTTGTAGATAATGTCTTGATAGTCCATGGGGCTTTCTACTCCTCTGTTTTATTGCGGGGGATTGTCATTGCGGTATTCGCTACATTACTGTGCTTAGGTAAATACGGGCTGACGTTTTTCTGCAAATGCGTTTAAACCTTCGCTAACCGCATCACTGCGTAAAGCCGGTGTGGCGAGGTCAAGCTCCAAGGCTAAGCCTTGCTCTAATGGCATGTCCAGTCCACGGTCGGTTAATTGCTTCATAAGTTTTAAGCCACTCGGGCTGCGTTTACTGAGTTGCCGGCAATAATCGAGGGCACTCTCAAAAAGCTTGTCCTCATCGACGACGTAGTTAACAAGGCCGTAGTCTAAGGCTTGTTCCGCCGTCAACCAACGTGCGCTGAGCATAAGGTCGAGTGCGCGGCGACGCCCGATGAGGCGCGGTAGGCGCTGGCTGCCACCCCAGCCGGGGATTAAACCAAAGTGTGCATGTTGGTCGCCGAGCTGTGCGTTTTTGGCAGCAAAAACAATATCGCCAGCAAGTACCAGCTCAAGGCCACCGGCAAGGGCAAGGCCTTGTTGTGCGATGACAATGGGGAGGGGGGAAGTTTCGAGTTTACGAAAGGTGTCCAGCCCGGTTTCTAAAAACGCCCGTATATCGTCATCGGATTCGCGAAAGCCGCTCACTTCGTCGAGATCGGCACCGGTGCAAAAGTTTTTACCATTGGCCTTAATTAATACGCTGCGAACCTTTGGATCCAGTTCAAATTGGTCAAGGGCTTCGTATAAGGCTTCATGAAGGGCCATCGATAAGCAGTTAAATTGATCGGGTCGGTTTAAGGTAATAATACCGACTGCGCCGTCTTGGCTTATTTCGATGACCGGTGATGTTTCCGAGATAGGTGTTTCTGGCATGAGTGGCCTCCCCTTGTATTTCTCGTTGTATTTCTCTTTGAGTATTGAACTTTACGAGTATTGAGTTTACGTAAGTTTACCGACATAACGGCGAGCAATAACCATTTTCATAATTTGCGCTGTGCCATCACCGATTTGCATGCCGAGCACATCGCGCAAGCGCTGCTCAAAAGGCAGTTCATTACTGTAGCCGCCATGACCATGGGTTAACAGGCATTGCTGAGTAATATCAAAGGCCAGTTTAGGTGCCCACCATTTAGCCATTGCCGCCTCTTTAGTGTGATCACGTCCTTGCGCTTTCAGCCAGAGCGCCTTTAGGCAGACGAGGCGAGCGCCTTCGAGCTGGGTTTCTGCTTCGGCGAGAGGAAAGGTGATGCCTTGATTAACGGCGAGTACTTTGCCGAAGGTGGTGCGCTGCTGGATAAAGGCCCAGGTTTCATCCAGTGATTTTCGGGCGACAGCAAGACATTGTAGACCAATGAGAGCACGACTAAAGTCGAAACCTTGCATCACCTGCACAAAACCTTTGCCTTCGTCGCCAATGCGGTATTTTTTATGAATACGCACATCGTCAAAGAAGATTGACCCACGGCCTACAATTTTTTCGCCAAGGTCATCAAAGCGTGTGCATGTAATACCTTCATTTTTCATATCGACAAGGAAGGCGCTGATACCGTGAGCTTGCTCCTCGCGAGTGCCGGTACGGGTAAAAACTAAACAAATGTCGCATTGCTCAGCGAGTGAAATTGAGGTTTTTTCACCGTTCAAAATATAATAGTCGCCATCTTGCGTTGCCTTGAGGGCAATATTGGCTGCGTCTGAGCCGCCTTGCGGTTCGGTTAAGCCAATGCAAGCGACGGCCTCGCCACTGCACATGCGTGGAATGATCTCCTCAACGACTTCCGCCTGCCCGTGGTTAACAATACAGTTTGCGATGAGTGAGGCATTGATGGGTACGTAGGCGACATTCATGTCACCTTCGGCAATGGCTTCGGTGATCAGTCCTGAGGTGAGTGCATCAAGACCACTACCGCCGAACTGCTCGGGTACTTCGGGTGCGATAAACCCGAGCTGGCCCATTTGAGTGACTATGTCACGATTGATGAGTGTCTCTTTGTCCCGTGCCTGATAGCCGGGTGCGAGCTTGTCATTGGCAAAGCGACGCGCGCTATCGATAAGTGATTGCTGAAAGTCAGTAAGGCCGAAGTCCATAATGTGTCCTTGGAGCTGTATCAGGTTGCAGGGGTGGAGCGCGTTTAATTCAGGGGTTTTAGGTACTTAGTCGTGCCTATTTTATAGCGGATTGCTTGCATGATAAAAATGGACGTGGATATATGTCAACTATAGGTTTCGTTAATCTGTATTATGACGCGATTGTGAACAGGTCTTTATGGGGCGTGTTTTGGTGTTAGTTGCTAGCGGTCGGGTTTTAGGTGTTTTTTATGCTAGATGCAGATGATTTGAATTCAGATGTTTCTCTCAAGCTATTCTTTCGTATGTATCAAACGATGAACTTGTCGTTGCGTAGTGTAGCGGAAGTGCTGAGTGAGTTTGATATGAGTGGGCAGCAGTGGTCTATTATTGACTCATTAGTACGCCCCAGTTGTGAACAAGGCATGACGGTGAATAGTCTAGTGGATTATTTAATGGTAAGCCGGCAAAGCCTTAATGGCGTATTACGGCGTATGGAGGCTTCTGGGTATATTGAGCGCGTGGTTAACCCGGATGATTTACGTTCTCGGTACATTCGCTTATCGGACTATGGTCATGAAGTGCATAAAAAACTGAGACCAAAAGTGCGGGCTTTTTATCGGAAAAGCCTGCGTCATATGTCGGAAGATGAAATAGCCGGTAGTGTGTATTTATTAAATCAAATTCTAACAAATATACGTGATCACTAATTACTGTTAAGAAGCCGCCTCTAAAATGCCTTTTTGTTTGACTGACCCAAGGTTTATGCATCAAAAGTTTATCGATCAAAAGGCTATCTATCAGGGTGCTACCCGCCAGATTTGCACCACTTTTTCCTTTCTTGCCTCTTGAAACCCATGCCGACATTAACGGGCGCTGACGGGGTCGATTTTGATTGGATGAAAGAAGCTTTGATTTTGGCTCGCCGAGCCGAATCGATGGGCGAGGTTCCTGTAGGTGCTTTACTGGTTATTGATGGCGAGCGCGTTGGCGAGGGTTCGAACTGCCCGATTAGTCATTGTGATCCAACCGCGCATGCTGAGATTCAGGCGCTGAGACAAGCGGGTCAGGCCCGGGGGAATTATCGTCTGCCGGGCGCCACACTTTATGTCACGCTTGAACCTTGCGTTATGTGTGTTGGCGCTATTATTCACGCGCGTGTTGAACGTCTTGTTTTTGCTGCCTATGAGCCAAGAGCCGGTGCTGTGGTGAGTCAATTACAGCTCTTAGAAAAGCAGCACTTCAACCACCAGTTGGACTGGGTCGGTGGGGTTTTACAAGAAGAAAGTAGCTTGTTATTGCGACAGTTTTTTCGTCAAAGACGGAAAAAATAATGCGCTTGAGACCTGCTGAGTTATAAAGAAAGTGGCAGGCCTACGGTTTGAGACTGAGACACGGAGCGTTTTTGTAGCGGCATTTTAGGCAAACTTTGCTGCATACGTTTTGTTTCAATTTCATGTAAGTGCAAGATGGATTGGAAGTGGCGTATATGTTGCACATATTGCACGGCTTCTCCTCCTCGCGCATAGCCGTAGCGCAAGGTTTGGTGGTATTTTTTCTGCATGAGTAGCGGTAGTCGCTGGCGTACATCTTGCCAGCGATCGGGGTTACCGCCGTGACGTTTTGTCAGTGTGCGTGCATCTCTAATATGACCTAAGCCAACATTGTAGGCGGCGAGCGCAAACCATGTGCGATCGGGCTCGGTTATTGTTTTTGCTATACGTTGTCTGCCTTTTGAAAAATACTGGGCACCACCACGAATACTTTGTGCGGGGTCGAGCCGCTGTGTAACGCCCACTTCTTTGGCGGTCGGCCTTGTTAGCATCATAAGCCCACGAACGCCTGTCCGAGATCTTGCTTTAGCATTCCAGTGAGACTCTTGATAAGACATGGCTGCTAGCAGCCGCCAGTCAAGTTGAAATTGCTCAGCGCTGGCTTTAAACAAGGCTTCGAAATTGGGTAAGCGACTTTGTATGCGGTGGCGGAAGAGTTGTGAGCCGGCAATATTGAATTTGTGAGTGTGTCCAAAAAACTGTTCATGGAGTGTTTTCAGTTGCCCGCTTTCCGAGTAGCTCTGGATGAAGTTGTTGGCAGCATTGATCAGGCTGTCATCACCATGAGTGGGGAAGGCCCAAACGAGGGGCTGGGCCTCGGAGAGCCGGAATGCTGTTTTCGCGTTTGGGTATAGCCCTTTATTGATAGCGTACGCTGAGGCATCGACAATGGCGTAATCCGCCTCGCCATCGTGGACCATCTGCATGAGTTCGAGCATTGCTGAATTGTCGACGGCTTCCCACTGTAAGTTGGGGTATTGGCTTTGTTTGAGCTGGCTTAATTTCTCGATGTGAGAGCTATTAGGTACGACAACCAAGCGACCATTCTGTGTGTCTTCAAGGTTGTGCGGGCGGCTTTTGCCGCGCTTATAGAGCAAGATGCTGTGAGTAGAGCCGTAAGGGTGGGAGAATCGCACGAGCTGTTGACGTTCTGAGGTAGGGTTGAGTCCTGCGGTGGTGAAGTGACCTTTTGGTCCGCCGGTGGCATTTAACATGGCACCGAGGTCGCTCATTAGATTGACTTCAAGTGTGACGCCCAGTTGTGCGGCGAATTCTTTGGCAAGCGCGTATTCAAAGCCGCTCTCACCTTTTGAGTCGTGGTAGTAGATGGTAGGACTAACGATCGAAATAACACGGAGAACTTTTTCATCCAGAACGGATTCAAGTATTGTCGCGGGGCGGCTTGTCGTTAATGTTAGGCATACACACGCGACCACTACAGCGAAGCTGAGCCGGAAGATAGCGTACTTAATTTTTGTGAGTAAAATTTTCATGGTAGCAACACTCCATATCCCACTGCTTGTTCAACGGTAGACCCTTATGGCAGGGTTAAAACGAGTTGACGCGTTTCACCATAATTAGCCTTACAAATGTTATTTTTCCTCGGTAATGAAAAGCTCTGCTCAACCATGGTCTGTTCGCAGCTATAAAGTCTTTTATTACATAATATGACTATTTTAGCAAATGCGGCTGAGGCGTATGTTTCGAAGAGGCGGGTGTTTTTGCGGGCGTGTCTTTTATTTAGTGACACGGCTGTTATTTTGGGAAGGCTAAAGTGCTAAAATTGCTCGGATTATGTATTTCGGCGTATTGGGAGTAAGTGAATTAATGAGTTCGGCGCAGAGGGTCAATAAAATAGCAGTAGTCGGCTTGGGTTATGTGGGCCTGCCCTTGGCGGTTGCCTTAGGCAAACAGGTGTCTACCATCGGTTTTGACCTAGATCAGCAGAAGCTTGAAAGCTATCGGAAAAACATCGACCCAAGTGGCGAGGTGTCGGCGGATGAGTTGCTTGCGGCAAAGGGTTTAACTTTTACGGATAATTCTGCGAAGCTCCGTGAAGTTGACGCGATTCTTGTTGCTGTACCAACACCGATTGATGATGCGCACCGTCCGGATTTAGCACCGCTTGAAGCGGCCTGCCGTACCGTTGGAGGGAATCTTTCGCCCGGCACGATCGTTGTTTTTGAATCGACGGTTTATCCCGGTTGTACGGAAGAGATTTGCGTGCCGATTCTAGAAGCGTGTTCAGGCCTTGTTTGGCAGGCTCGCAGCGAGGATGATGAGGCAGAAAGTGAAGGTTTCTTTGTCGCTTATTCGCCCGAGCGTATAAATCCTGGAGATAAGATTCACCGGCTTGAAACGATCGTTAAGGTGGTTGCGGGTGATACGCCGGCAACCCTTGATAAAGTGGCAGATCTGTATGAACGCGTAGTTGATGCGGGTGTGCACCGAGCGGCCAGTATTAAGGTTGCAGAAGCGGCCAAAGTGATTGAAAACACGCAGCGTGATTTGAATATAGCGCTTGTGAATGAGCTGGCACTCATTTTTCACAGGCTCGGTATTGATACGCTGGACGTGCTTGAAGCGGCGGGCAGTAAGTGGAATTTTCTGCCTTTTCGTCCGGGCTTAGTGGGCGGGCATTGTATTGGCGTTGACCCGTATTACCTTACGTATAAAGCGGAAGTTGTGGGGCATCACCCGCAAGTTATTCTGGCTGGCCGCCAAATTAATGATGGTATGGGGACTTATATTGCGGAGCAAGCCGTTAAGGGTCTCATTAAGAATAATCAGAAAGTCAATGGCGCAAAAGTGATTGTGCTGGGCCTGACCTTTAAAGAAGATTGTCCAGATCTTAGAAACTCTAAAGTGTCGGATATTATTACAGAGCTTGAGTCTTACTGTTGTGATGTCTTTGTACATGACCCCTTGGCAAGTAAGAAGGAAGCGCTGGCGGAATACGCTGTCAACCTTTGTGCGTGGGAGGCATTGCCGAAAGCAGATGCGGTGATACTTGCTGTGGCGCATGATGAATATCGCCGTCTGTCGGTTGATGATTTTGCCGATCTTATGGCTGAGGATGCTTTATTGATCGACATTAAGTCCGTTTTGGACAGAGAGGCTTGCCGCAATCGGGGCATTACTTTGTGGCGTTTATAGGCTCAGGGCTATTGTAAACTGCGCTAAGCTCATGATGCGACTCATGGTATATTGCACGGCTGAAAAGTGGCTGTATCATACCCAGAGTTGGCGGGGTTTAGCGGCGCTACACACAGATTAAAACGAGCAATTTACTATTGATATTAGGAGACGAACCCGGTGATAACGAGAGATAAGTTTTATATAGGTGGAGAATGGCAATCGCCCATTGGTACTGGCGAAGCAAGCATCGTTAACCCAGCCACAGAAGGCGTTGTGGCTAAGGTTGCTTTAGGTAGTGAAGCAGATGTTGATAGTGCTGTGCAGGCAGCCCGCGCTGCATTTGAAAGCTGGTCAGAAACCCCAGCTGAAGAACGTGCCGTTTATATCGATAAGATTGTGGCTGGTTTAGAAGCGCGCACCGATGACTTGGCTGAGGTGATTACAGCAGAGATGGGTATGCCGAGCATGTTGTGTAAAGGCGCTCAAATCGGTAACCCCGTGTTTACATTTAAAGAAGCGGCTGAGTTAGCAAGAAATTATGCGTTCGAGAGTGAGCACGGAAAAACCCGTGTGATTCGTGAGGCTGCGGGTGTTTGTGGCATGATTACACCTTGGAATTTTCCGCTCAATCAAATTGGTGGCAAGGTTGCTCCCGCTCTAGCAGCAGGTTGCACCGTTGTTTTGAAACCGAGTGAGCTTGCACCTCTCGATGCCTTTATTCTGGCGGAAATTGTTCATGAAGCCGGTTTCCCTGCCGGTGTGTTTAATCTTGTTGTTGGTTCTGGCCCCATTGTTGGCGAAGCCTTAGCCAGCCACCCTGAAGTCGATGTTATTTCTATCACAGGCTCCACACGTGCTGGTGCGGCAGTTGCTATTGCCGCAGCGCCTACGATTAAGCGCGTTGGTCAGGAGTTGGGCGGTAAATCAGCCAATATTATCCTTGATGATGCCGATTATGCCCGTGCAGTAAAGGGTGGCGTGCGTTTATCCATGTTCAACACAGGCCAAGCGTGTAATGGCCCAATGAGAATGTTGATTCCGCGCAAGGATCAAGCTGAAATTGAAGCGATTGCCTTAAAAACGATTGCCTCTATTAAAGTTGGTGACCCGCTTGAAGAAGATACCTATATGGGCCCTGTCGCTAACAAAGCGCAGTATGAGCGGGTTGTTTCATTCATTCAGCGCGGTATCGATGAGGGCGCAACCTTGCTAACCGGCGGTACTGAAAAGCCTGAAGGTTTGGAGACGGGTTATTACATCCAGCCAACGATCTTTACCAACGTTACCAATGACATGATGAGTGCGCAGGAAGAAGCCTTTGGACCTGTATTGTGTTTGATACCTTACGACACTGAAGAAGAAGCTATCGCGATTGCCAATGACAATCCTTATGGCCTATCAAGCTATATTCAGTCCAGTGATATTGATCGCGCACGAAAAGTTGGCCGTAAGATGCGTGCAGGGCATGTTGAGCTGAATGGCGCACGTTTTGATCAAGGTGCACCTTTTGGTGGTTATCGTAAGTCTGGAAATGGTCGTGAACATGGTTTTTGGGGTCTGGAAGAATATCTGGAAACCAAAGCAATGATTGGTTATATCCCACGCGATAAAAAATAACAGCTGTAATTTGTGTTATCAAAAGCCCGCTTTTTGCGGGCTTTTTTGTGTCTTGAGGGTGGTGTGGCTTTTGAACGTCTATATTGTAGCTCTGCGCTTTACGAGGTTTTATGATGTGTGATGAAGATGAGCAAGCAGAGGATGAAAACCTTGAACCCTATGGTTTTTTCCGTACGGTGATTATTGTACTGAGCGGTCATTTAGGCGTGCGAACGACGGCGCAGCGTAAAGAAGACTTTGCAAGAGCAAGTGGCGTGCATGTTTTTGCTGTGGCAGTTTTGTATTTCGTTACAGTGATTTTTGGCTTAATCGTGCTGGTAAATTATATTGTAGGCTCGCTGTAAGGCTGGGCTGCCCCAATAGGCCCCAGCGTATTATTTCTATTTTGAGGTCTTGGCCTTTTTATCAGCGGGGGTGTCATCAATATCAGTGAGCGGGTCATCCGTTTCTATTTTTTTAGAACGGTGAATGAGCCGAGCAAACAGCAAGCCAATCTCAAAAAGCATCCACATGGGAACCGCAAGAAGGGATTGAGAGATCACGTCTGGGGGTGTTAGCAACATGCCTAAAACAAAGCAAAAAACCAATACGTAGGCGCGTTTACCGGCTAAGGCTGAAGGTGTAACGATGCCTGTCCAAACGAGTATGACGGTAGCAATGGGTATTTCAAACGCGAGCCCAAACGCAAAAAACAGCTTTAAAACAAAATCCAAGTAGCTGGAAATGTCGGTCATTACGGTGACATTTTCTGGGCCAACACTGGTAAAAAAACCGAAAATTAACGGAAATACAACGAAGTAGGCGAAGGCCATTCCGGCATAAAATAACAAGACACTTGAGAAAAAGAGCGGGAAGACAATGTGGCGTTCTTTTTTGTACAGGCCGGGAGCGATAAAGGCCCAGGCTTGATACAAAATGAAGGGCATTGAGGCAAAGATTGACAAGACCATGGTCAGCTTAAAGGGCGTAAGAAAAGGTGAGGCCACTTGCGTAGCGATCATGGTCGAGTTTTCGGGCAGAAGGGCACGCAAGGGCTCTGAAACAAAGGTGTAGATTTCGTTGGCAAAAGGGAACATGCCAACAAAGAAAATAAGAATGATGACCAGCGTGCGTATTAAACGGTCGCGCAGCTCGATTAAGTGCGAGACCATGGCTGGGGCTTTGCCTGGGTGCGTTTCTTGTTCTGTTTTTGTTGTTTCGTGTGCGCCTGTTGTATCGGGAGCATCTTGGGCTTCGCTTACTTCTTTTGGCATGGCTTCGTTAATAATACCTAGGCAGACTTGTGGGAGGTGGGGTTTTCTACAGCCTTATCTTGTGGCATTTGATCTTGCAGGTTTTCTTCAATATTTGGGCTTGTGTGTTCAGGCGGTTGAATGCAGTTGTTCTGCTCATCATGATATGGATTTAACGTCTCTTCTTGCTTGTCGTCGCCAATTTCATCATCGATAAAATCTTCTGGTGCGGGTATTTTCTGAGATGCAGGTATGGGTGTTTCTGTTGATAGGGTATCGAGGCTAGAGCCTAAGCGGCGCTCAATTTGTTTGCGCTCGTCATCCATGCGACTTAGAAGCTCTTCGTTGTAGAGCTCTCTGCGTATTTCATCGAGCCCGAATTCGCGCTCCATTTCTTGTTTCGCATTTTGTACGCTACGTCGCAGCTTACCCAGCCAGAAGCCTAGAAAGCGTACGGTTTCGGGGAGTTTTTTTGGGCCAATAAGTACGAGACTAACAACGGCGATTAGCAGTATCTCGGCGAAACCAATGTCGAACATGGTCAGGTATCCGGGTTTAAACGAGGAGTTTAATGAAGGCGTAAAACGCAGGAGCGATTACGATTTATCCTCATTGTTTGACGAGGCTGCTTCGACACTTTCTTTCTTCATGGCTTCGGCTTTTTTCATGGCTTCGGCTTTTTTCATGATAGGTGCGGCCTGCACGGTATCGTCCGCTTGAAGGGCCTCATCCTTGGCTTTCTCATCTGCAGGGGATATCGCGTCTTTAAAGCCCTTTACTGCACCGCCTAAGTCGCCACCCATACCCTTAAGGCGTTTGGTGCCGAAAATAAGAACCACGATAGCGAGAATGATTGCTAACTGCCAAATACTAATTCCACCGAGTCCCATAACTACCTCTACGTTTATTTTGTGCGGCTGGCCTTTTCGTCCAGTCCCGATATGTTAAATCGACGAGCAAGCTCAGCCAATACTGACTGGCCATTCTCACCCATGTGGGAGAGCATTACCAGCGAGTGAAACCATAGATCCGCTGTTTCGGCGATTAAATCTGTATTGTCTTCACTGCTGGCGGCATCTTTAGCGGCAATGATGGTTTCTACACATTCTTCACCGACTTTCTCCAAAATTTTATTCAGCCCTTTTTTGTGCAGGCTGGCGACGTAGGATTCATCGGGGTCGGCTGTTTTTCGCGCCTCTAAAATACGGTCGAGTTCAATCAAAATATCGTTCATATGTATTACTTATTAGTGATTACGCAGGTTTTTGATAGATGGTGTTTGGGTCCTTGAGGACGGGTTCTTTTACATGCCATTGGCCGTTTTCGAGCTTCTTATAAAAGCAGCTGCGGCGGCCAGTATGGCAGGCGATATCGCCTATCTGCTTTATTTTAAGGAGGATAACATCGTTATCGCAATCAAGACGGATTTCACTGATATTCTGCACGTGTCCGGATTCCTCGCCTTTACGCCAGAGCTTTTGACGTGAGCGCGACCAATAGACGGCTCTATTTTCTTCCAGACTCAGGGTGAGCGCCTCACGGTTCATCCAAGCTACCATTAAAATTTCAAGACTTATTTCATCTTGCGCAATAGCGGGTACGAGACCTTTGTCATTCCAAAGGACATCGTCTAACCATGTTGTCGTCGTATTTTTAGTCGTCGTATTTTCGCTCATAATGTCTTCATGTGCTGGGTAGTGAGTGTTTTCATATACTTGGATAATGTCTTCATATGTTGAGAGAGCGTGGAATTATGCCCGCGTCAGGGGATGAGCAACAAAAAAGCACCCAGAGCAATAAGCAGCAAGCTGGGTGATGCGGATTGTAAAGCGCTAGTGCTGAGCTCGCCATAAAGGGTTTGATAAGCACTGCCAGTACCCAGCCCAACAAAGAGTGTTGCGGTCATCATTCTACCGCGCCGGAGTAATAATTTACTGCGTTGGCTCTTGTCCTGAAACGCGTTGAGTGTCTGGTCCATGCGGTTTACCTGCTCCATTGAGCTGATAAAAAGTTGCGGCAAGTGGGGGAGCTGCTCTAACCAGTCGGGGGCATGGCGTTGAATTTGTTTCAATAAGGTTGTTGGCTTGAAGCGACGTGTCAGCCAGCGCTCAAGAAAGGGGTGCGCGGTAGCCCAGAGGTCGAGGTCGGGGTAGAGCTGGCGGCCAAGACCTTCGATATTAACCAATGTTTTTTGTAATAAAATTAATGACGGTTGTACTTCAGCGTCAAAACGTCGTGCAATTTGAAAGAGGCTGACCAAAAGCTGCCCTGTTGAAATTTCACTTAGGGGTCGCTGAAAGATAGGTTCGCAAACGGTACGAACGGCGGATTCTACTTCATTGATGGGTGCGTCCCGCTTCACCCAGCCGGCGAGAATATGCAGCTCGGCGACCTGACGGTAGTCGCGGCGGAAAACGGCCAGCAAGCTTCTCGCAAGAAAGTATTGATCATCACTTGAAAGGCTACCAATAATGGCGCAGTCAATCGCGAAGTATTTGGGGTCTCGGGGCTGTGTTGTGTCGACAAAGATATTGCCTGGGTGCATGTCGGCATGGAAGAAATTATGATCAAAGACTTGCGTAAAGAAAATCTCAACGCCTCTTTCCGCGAGGAGTTTAAAGTCGGTACCCGCTGCCTTAATGGTTTCTATATCCGTTACGGGTGTGGCGTAGATACGCTCCATAACGAGTATGTGTTCATTGGTGTAGGGCCAGTGTATTTCGGGTACATACAGCAAGGGTGAATTGTCGAAGTTGCGGCGTAGCAACGCGGTGTTACCGGCTTCGCGAGCGAGGTTTAATTCATCTAAAATAGTGCTGCGATAATCTTTGGCGACGTCAACCGGTCGCAAGCGTTTACCGTCGGGCAGGTATTTTTCAATGCAGCGTGCAAAGGTGAGCAGCAGTGAGCAGTCCTGCTCTATAACGTTCATGATTCCGGGCCGCACTGCTTTGACGACAACGTCGCGTCCATCATTGAGTACCGCTGCATGTACTTGAGCAATAGACGCTGATGCGAGTGGTGTTCGATCAAAGCTGTGAAATAAATCATCAACAGGCTTGCCGAGCGCGTTTTCGACAATGTTGATAAAGGTTTCGGATTCAAAAGGGGGGACGTTGTCTTGTAGCTGGTTGAGCTCTTGGCAAATATCTGCCGGTACCAAGTCGGGCCGAGTGGAAAGCAATTGGCCAAATTTTACAAAGACGGGCCCCAGCTCTTCGAAGGTTAAGCGTAAACGCTCACCTCTTGATGCTTCTGGTTGTGGAAGGCGAGCTGTGAGCCAAAGTAGCAGGCGGATCAGAAGTGGCGGCGTTTGCTGGGTAATCGTCAAATTGCCAAGAAAAGTATCCAGACGATAGCGCAGAATTGTGCGAGCAATTTTTACAAAGCGGGTTACACGTGACATAAAGTTTCTTTCATGAAAGCAAGGTTTTTAGCTGGCTGCGAAGGCTGTTCAGTGTTGAGAAAACGGTGTTTTCGTTAGGTTTGGCGTTTGATGTTTCGTCATCGTCAATATCATTATTGCTATCAAATGCGTCTTTTCCGAAGTGCGCCCATCCGGAGCGACTACGGTCGACAAAGTCTTGCTGGGTAGCGCGAGCATTGCGGATGAAGTCGCCAAGCAAGTGCGCAGGAACGTCGCCAATGTGTTCGGCGATAAAGCCTTCCCAGTCGATGTCAGCTTGTTTGATGATGGGAAAGAGGGTACGGAGAAGATCGTCGTCATCATGAATTTCAATATTGAGATTTTGTGTTTCATGAATACCGCTTGTCATTATCGCAAAACGCAGTAAATCCAGAGCTGAGCCACTAATATGGCTACTCGCCTGAGGCTCATCGCTGGGGATAATTGACAGCCCTTCAGACGAAAAAAGAATGCTAATGGCGAAAGGCGGTGCCGTGGATTGGATAAGCAAGGCTTTATCGTCGATGGCTTTAAGTTTTTCTTGGCTTACGGGGTCGTGCTCGAGGGTGTGGTTGAGCAGCTTGGCTACATTTTCACAGGCCAAGGCAATGGCCGGATTCACCTTTTAATACCTTTGTGAAGTGCAACGATACCACCGGTCATATTGTAGTACTGGCAGTGGCTAAAGCCGGCATCGCTCATCATGTCTTTTAAGGTTTGTTGATCTGGGTGCATGCGAATGGATTCAGCGAGGTAGCGATAGCTCTCGGTGTCATTGGCAACAAGTTTGCCAATTCGAGGCAATATCTGAAACGAGTAGGTATCGTAAATTTTACCCAGTAGCGGGTGGCTCGGTTTAGAAAATTCGAGTACCAGAAGCCGTCCGCCGGGTTTTAAGACGCGCAGCATGGAGCGCAGAGCGAGGCTTTTGTCGGTCACGTTGCGTAGGCCAAAGGCAATGGTTATACAGTCAAGACTGTTGTCGGCAAAAGGCAGGTATTGGGCATCAGCTTGAACAAAGCGGATGTTGTTAATCACGCCGCGATCAATCAAGCGGTCACGGCCGACTCTGAGCATGGAGTCATTGATGTCCGCGAGCATAACTCGGCCGTGTTCACCAACGAGGCGAGAGAACTTAAGGCTTAAATCACCGGTTCCCCCGGCAATGTCGAGTACGTGGTGACCAGGGCGCACGCCGGACAGCTCGATCGTTGTGCGCTTCCAGAGGCGATGGATACCTGCAGACATCACATCGTTCATGAGATCGTATTTTGCAGCGACAGAGTGAAATACGTCTGCCACACGCTCAGCTTTTTCTTCTACAGCAACTTTACTGAAGCCAAAGTCAGTGGTTTCTTTTGGATCCATGATGCCCCCTTGTTTGCAAAGCGCATTGTACACCGCAGATGTACACGCTTGAATGACCGTGTTGGTGGTGAGTTGTGGCTATTTAAAGGTGGCCAAGATGCTTGCCGACTGTTTTAAGGGTGGGCTTGAGGAGTCGGGGTGTGCAAGCAACGATATGCCCGCTTTCAAGCGATGTGTTGCCGCCTTGAAAATCTGAGACCCTGCCGCCTGCTTCTTTAACCAATAAAATACCAGCGGCGATATCCCAGGGTTGTAAAAACATTTCCCAGAAAGCATCTACTCTACCCGCTGCGACATAAGCAAGATCGAGCGACGCGACACCCATGCGGCGAATGCCGGATGACTGGTCGGCCAATGCTGCCATGCAGTCGAGATAGGGCGTCATGTTTTCAAACGGTTTTCCGCTGAAAGGGATGCCTGTGGCGTAGAGTGCGCCTCGCGATTGTTCTAATCCGGAGACGCGAATACGTGTGCCATTAAGCAGTGCGCCACGACCACGGCTAGCGGTAAATTCTTCACGCTTTATGGGGTCGTAAACAACAGCATGTTCGAGCCGCCCTTTATGACTAAAAGCGATTGAAATGGCGTAATGAGGAATGCCATGAATAAAATTTGTGGTGCCATCAAGAGGGTCAATGATCCAAACAGAGTCTGGATCCGTACCTTTGATGGTGCCTGCCTCCTCAGAAATGAAGCTGTGAGTTGGGTAGGCTGTACGCAGTTGGTCGATAATTTCGGCTTCTGCCATGCGATCGATTTCGGTAACAAAGTCGTTTTGGCTTTTTTCAGTTACTTTAAGACGGTCGATGCGCTGGGATGCCCTGACTATTATTTCGCCGGCACTATGCGCCGTGCGTAGTGCGATGTTAACCATTGGTTCCATAGGGTATTCCAGAGGTGGGTGCTTGAGTGCGCGCATTGTAGCAAACCGTGAGCTTAATGCGCGTGCGTAACAGCGAGATATATCACTGTATTGCTGAGTGGTGGGTTGCTACAATGCGCGCCAAAATTTTGGCGTTGATATGAATAATCGTTTTAAGAACATTCGTGTGGTTCTGGTGAATACCAGCCACCCCGGCAACATTGGTGCAGCTGCTCGCGCTTTAAAAAATATGGGGCTTGAGCGCCTTTATCTTGTTGCGCCTAAGGATTTTCCGGCGGATAAGGCTATTTGGCGTGCGGCTAATGCCGTTGATATCTTAGAGCGGGCGGTCGTTGTGGATACCTTGGATGAGGCTATTCACGGTTGTGGCTTGGTCGTGGGTACCAGTGCGCGTGACCGGCGAATTCCTTGGCCCTTGTTGAACCCGCGAGAATGTGGGGAGAAGGTTTGGCGTGAGGCGGAAATACATGATGTTGCTATGGTCTTTGGTCGAGAAGATCGCGGACTTAAAAATGAAGAGTTACACAAGTGTACGTACCATGTGCACATTCCTGCGAACCCTGAATACAGCTCCCTGAATCTGGCTGCTGCGGTACAGGTTTTGACTTATGAGCTTAGAATGGCCGCTTTGGCAGAGACGGGTGATTTAAAAGTTGCCGTTAATGCTGTAGATGATTGGGATGTGCCTCCAGCAAAAGTTGAAGCTTTAGAGCTGTATTACGAGCATCTTGAGCAAACATTGGTGGATCTTGGTTTTCATGACAGGGATAACCCGAGGCAGACAATGCCACGTTTGCGCCGCTTGTTCGGTCGTATTCGGCCCGACGCGATGGAGCTGTCGATTATGCGGGGTGTGCTGACAGGTATTCAAAATGCCGCGTTTCGTTTGCAGGAATTGACAAAGAAAGCGGATAAGTAAACGTGTGATTAAAGACGCAGGCTATTTACTTGACTAAAACACTTGGTTATTCGATAATTGCGATAAGTTTGTTGCATGAAAGTAAGGTTTTTCGTGTCAATAAAGGGTCTTTGTTGTTGAGGCAGTTATTGTTAAGGCAATTTCCATTGTCGAGCGGGTTTTACTTGCTGAATATTGCTGATGTATTACTGAGGTGGGTAAATGAAGCTAACAACCCGTGGTCGTTATGCAGTAACGGCGATGTTGGATTTGGCAATACACGGTGAGCAAGGGCCGGTTAGCCTAGCGGATATTTCCAGTCGTCAGGATATTTCCTTGTCCTATCTGGAGCAGTTATTTTCAAAGCTGCGAAAAAATGAGCTGGTGTGTAGTGTGCGAGGCCCTGGTGGTGGTTATTGTTTAGGCCGTTCCGGCGGGGATATTAATATTGCCGATATTATTGGCGCAGTAAATGAATTAACAGATGCGACGAGCTGTCGAGGCAAGGGCGACTGCCAAAAGGGTGAGCCTTGCCTTACTCATCATTTGTGGAATGATCTAAGTGAACAGATTCATCAGTTTTTGAGCGGCATTACACTGGCTGTGTTAATGGAGCGGCGCGGTGTGAAATCCGTGAG
>JQIA01000632.1_pt1 | contig 18292 bp, 12 predicted proteins | sample 811431 | NCBI WGS metagenome assembly JQIA01 (sample SAMN02998118, study PRJNA258478) | marine sediment metagenome | biome: marine; feature: seafloor; material: sediment; isolation source: oil-polluted sediment collected from 3 locations (0.5 km, 0.7 km and 0.9 km)... | place: USA: Gulf of Mexico ...
TACTACTTCAAGCCTGGCAAATCACTAAATCTTGTACCCCAAGGGCACTTGCTTCGCAGCGTATATGGGCCCTTTTCCTTAGCCATCGAAACACTTTTTACGAGAACATCAATCTTCATGTTCAAATCTTTTTTTTAAAAAAATCAGTTCGTCCTTCATTTATATAAGAATAAAATATTTTGTATGAGGAACAATTTCTTCTTCGGTGGTTAAATGCAAAAAGAGCCTGTCCCCAAAAGTTCCCATACCGATGCTATAGGCATTCTTATCTTTTTGATTTGATATCTTTAATTTCAAGATATGATCGTTTTGTCAGTTTTGAGCACCGATGTTTATTTTAGCTAAATTGAAAAGATCATATATTCCTGAACCAAGCCACCAGAATGGGGTGACGATTAAAGCTATTGTACTACTTATTAGCAGCCATATTGCAAAAAGTATCATTTTAGCTATGAAAACCAAATTGCCTTCACCAAATCTTCGTATAAAGCCAGAACCTTTTGTTGTTTTGTTCATAATTTTTTTTCCAGTTTAATATTTTTTTAGTTCGTTAAATATTCGCGATACGCCCTAATTGCTTTTTTGAGATTTTAATTGCCGGAATAAAAATCCCATTTTTATCCGGAGCCATATTGTGATTAGTAATATTGTTGGAATACGTTTTAATGCCGAGATTAAACGTGGTATTGATTTCAATGATCCTCTCACATCGTCATGGGAAGTCTGTTTTTTAAGCTTTTGGCCATATCCAAGCGTTGTTAATATAATCCGGGTTGAAATTCCCTTTGCAACGCCGATGGCAGAAAGTCCGGATTGAGAAACATTTTTCATGTCACCCTTTCTTTTGAAAAACCGGTTCTTGATGTCCTCAATCATTTCAAGGCCTATTGCGTTTTTAGGCACTAACTGAGAAACAGCAAACATTGCCGGAAGCTCTGCGTGTAATTTCGTAAAATGTCCCCGCATTGGTTTCGTCTCTTTTCCTGTATATCTGCATGTACCAATCGTTTCTCCACTGGCGCCAATGTCAATACTCCAATGAACATATATCGGAAAGTTTAATTCAGCAGCCATCCTGATAGCTGTTTCGTGAAGTACAGCTTTGCTGTATAATGTTTCTTTTTCAGTAATATCAATTTCATCAACAATTTGAATAACAGGGGGCTTTTCACCCGGATAGTTTTTTATAATATTAGAAAATACTTCTTTTATATTATCTTCATTAATATGGAATGGTATACATATAGGTGGCGGGAGCATTGGGTTTGTTGTAAAAATGGTATTAGCAATCGTTAGCGCTTTATTCAATCCAATGTTTTCCGGTTTAGTCGCCTGGCGATCTATATTCTCCGGACCAAATACACCCCCGTCTATTAAAACAAGCTGGACTCCTGGCATTTGTTTACCCAGGCGAATAGCAGTTTCTCCGCCTCCGGTACCCAGGCCGCATACAAAAACAATTGTTCGGCCAAACATTTCGAAAGTAGAGTTATTCGCCTGTTCGTGCATACCGGACAATTTTTCCTGCCCTAAAAATTTATAGGCATCTGAAAGCGTTTTAGTATACTCCATTCTGATTGTATAAAATTCATGGTACTTATTAATACCCTCATTACTTTCAGGCATATGGAGAAATACACCTGATATGGGGTCAAGAAGATATCTGTTACTTGTCTTTTCCTGATCCCCGGGATGGGCACCTACTATATCTATATGATTTCTCTTAGAGAAATTATCATCAGGAATGTCCTTTGAATCAAGAAACCCCTTCTCTCTTTGAATATCCAATAAATGCCGGTATTTTGAAGGTAGAGGGCAAGTTGGCCCCGCTATGCCCTCATATTCTTTTGAAGAAATAAACGGATATTTCGTAATCCCTACCCTTTGTGGAATCCAACGGGGCTCAACCCACCATAATTTTTTAAGATAGTCAAAAGCATCTTCAGACGAATACTCATATAAATGGTCTTCTCCTGTCTGCGTTGTTGTTCCTTGTTTTTTTTCAATAGTCACGATTATAACTCCATAAAAAAATGCTAAGGTTTATATGAAAAACACTGTTAATGCTTATACGCGGCTTTAACGTTATTAATTTTGCTTAAGGTTCTGAGGGAAAAATATTTCTGTTTCCTGCTTTTCAAATAAGAAGCTGAGAAGCCAGAAAACTCTTAAAGTATAAGAGAAGCTTTTTAATCTCGCGGTATAAACGCCTTGTTTGCAAACTCTTACACAGTTATAACAGCGAAGACATTTTTCATCTGAAAATGTTGGGGACAGGGATATTTCAGAAATATTTTCAGCAGGGCAGGTAGTTGAACATGCGTTACAGGAATTACATTTAGATGGGTTAAACAATACTCTGGGCAAAAAGAATGAATACATCACTTTAGGGTTAAAAAGTAAGAGTAACAGAACACGTACAAACATCGTTTGAGTCGTTAACTCCTTTACTGTAAGCCCTGTACCATTCTTCATGTTTTTTTGGCCCAACGCTGTTTCAACCATAGTTCGTAGCTTTGGTCCATTCATTTTGCCCGGCTTCTCCCTGCCAAGCGGTTTTTTTGATTTGAACATCATGGAATGCTCTGACATTACCTTTGCCGCGCTTATAATTTTATATCCTTTTCTATTTAGTATTGTAGCCATATCAGGGAGTACTTTACCGCTGCAAACGCCTCCAAATGTCGCATAAATGATAACCTCTTTTTCTCCCTGAGGCAGATTTTTAAGAAAGCGTTCAATAGCCCCTACCATATGTTCACAATATACAGGGCCCCCGATCACGAGAAGGTTATATGAGTCAAGGTTACTATACAGGGAGTCACACACCTTTTTTTCATCTTGTGCAATATTAAAATAATCGCATGTGTATTCCATCATAGAGAGGTTGTTAACAATTTCATCTCCGGTTTTTTTTGTGGACTTATAGGGAGAAAAATAAACTAAAGCGGCTTTATTAATTATATCTTCCTGTGAATTGCTTGAGATCATTATAGTTTATCCTTTTTGCAATATATTTGAGCTATAAAAAATGTTTTTTAATCCATACATACCTATTTGCAATATTTCATCGCCATTGGTATAACTGATATTATCAATGCAAAATTTGTTATATTTTTCTTTACGATGCTTCGGAACAGTTTTTTCAGTATCGGGGTATAAAATACTGCCATCCTTTTGAAGCCTGAACCTCTTGATTAGAAAAAACTCATCTATCTCAGGCTTTTCCTGAGAGTCCCATTCGTTAAGATATGTTTTCGAAAATATTTCTTTAACAGGCAAGTGAAATTGAGATTTTGAAACATTTGGGTCCCCGTTTGGGTATACGTCACTAAAATATTCAGCAACGGATCCGAATATTTTTGGCGTATGCGTAGCGCTGGTTATATAAAATTTTCTAAAGGCATTTCGAAAGACAAAATATATGATACTAAAAAAATATAATAACTGCATTAAACCCTTATTCTCATGACGGGAGTAAACAGCACCTAAATGAATAATTTTACGGTTTTTATATTTTCCGATATATGACATCGCATTGAAACAGCAATCTTCCCCATTTTTAGAAATTATAGTTACGATCTTATTTTTCAGACAATCAATATCGCCAAAGAAGCTAAAGTTAGGTTTGTGCCCCAGCTTTTCTGTAGCAACTGATATCAGTCTTTTCTGGAATTTTTCCTGAAGAGCTTTTTTCATCCATTTTCCGGGAAAGTAAAAAATTTCAACTTTATACTTTTTGTAATTGAATTTTAAAGATTTCATCCTTTAACTCCTATTGTAGAATAAGTAAATTTTTTAGGATAAGACTCTTGATGAAGACTCATTAGAAAATTAATGGTTCGCATAGCTCTTTTCAAGTAATTGCTATTATTGGGGAAAATGTTTCATGGGGGGCCTCCGTTTGTCATATAAGTCTGTTAATTAGAATCAACAAAAAATAAACGTCAACTTAAACGCAATAGTTCACCATTGTTCAGGTGATTTTTTTCAATGTGTAAATGAGGGTAAATTAAAAACTGTACTTTATTCTGGTAAAAATTCTGTCCTGTTCTTTGTATGGATGAAGCACAGATATTTTTGAAGCTGCATCGTAAATTATAATTCCTGCTTCAAGATTCAGGTTGTCGATAATATCGTAATTTGCACTAAGCCTTAAAATATTGCCATCACCTCTGTTGAGATACACCCAGAATAAATCGAGTTCTAAAGTATTATTTAAAAGCGTATACACTGACTGAAAAAAGAGACTTATGTTATTTTTATCGATTATATAATACCCTTTATAATCAGGCGTATGAATATTCTCAGCTTCTAAAGACAACCTCAAATTTGAAATGCCCGAATATTCTATTCCAAGGAGCAGCTTTAACTGATCAATTTCATCGTTGGTATCAAGCATGGAAGCCGTCATCGCTGGCGTAATACCGGTGGTAAAATCATTTCTCATGATTTCTTTATCAGCTAAAAAAGCTGACTCGAATTTATACAATAAAGATCCGTTTGTTTTTTTTCCTGAAATTCCGAACATTCTGTATTTGAAATAATTGGGCGTCAGATTTATTGATTGCAGTGCCGGCCCGGCAAATTCAATGCTATCAGCTGTTAATACAGGAAGTCTGGCAAATGTTTCACCGGCATAAAACGAAATATCGCCACCGTTGAACATTCGGGTAAACCTGAATGCAAAACCCGTATTCTCTATATTTGTATCCGGAGACTCTTCTTCATTAATAGTGATCCCCGGCATTCTAAGTGACGAAAAATAATCGTAATCAGATCCATTTGTACTGATACTGCTGCCGTATTGTTCATGGATTGTTAAAAACGCAACTATGTTTTTATCAGATTCATAGGATAATTTAATTGCAGCAACAGGGAGTCTTGCATCTTCAAGGTTTGTTAATCCGGGTTGTTTCATATCCCGGGGATTAACAATATCGTTAACTCGTGAAAAGTCTGATTCTCCCCATGCAATAATCTGTCTTCCGGCTTTTATTGTTGTGTTTTCACTTAATTTCCCATCGATAAAACACTCCCGAAGGTTAAGTTCAGATTCATTATCGTCGAGGGTTTCATCAATATATTTATCTCTGCCATTGATTTTATAAGCAAAATCGAAATAGCCATAACCAGAGATTCTTGAATACCAGTTCGGAGATATTTTATAGCTGATATCAGCACTTAACGCAGATTTTAATTTCGACAGTTTATTGTCGTTTTTGTTAAATCCATATTCTGCTGACTGTTTTACGAAACCACCTGACGAGAACTTTGATGCAGATGATATCTCTACATTCTCCGTTACAGAAAAATCGACCTCAGGGAAAGTCTCCTGAGACATTTCATCTTCCCCAAAACTGTCCGTTTCATCATTAAATTCTTCGGCAAAGCATACATTGTTTTTTATTTGAAATATTATGGAACTATCCGTAATAACAAGCCCTGAAAAAATGATTGCCAACATTAAAACTATTTTCTTTATCATTTTTTATAAGCCTCTTTCCATCCTTCCTGTTGTAAACATGCTGTCATTTATATCTGAGTTGTAAACGATATTACTGATTTTCAATAAGGAGGAATGAAGAACCTTCCCTTTTTTGGTTGTGACCATTGAAAGGTTTGTCGCTGTCCAGACACCATCAATCTCTTTAATTACGTCGGCCTTGTAATATTTAATTTTCTTCCCTTTTTTTACCCAGTATTTTCCTTTGACAAGCATAAAATTTTCTTTTCTTATCCATAAATTAGATCTGATATAGCCTGTCTCATCTAATACTTTCACTTTTTTATTTTCTTTAGGTCTGCCGTCAATAATCCAGGTATCCACACCGTCAATCATTGCACTCTCATTTTTAAACGTATAATCCCAGTTATCTATGTCCATTCCGTTTATATCCGAATAGGTGAAGTCACTCCCCATAAACGAGCTCGATTTGTCCGATGAAGCGATCCTTTTTATCTTTTTCAAAGCGGGGAGATAAAGCCATGAATCGTCTTCTTTGTCTGCAGCATCCCAGTCAAAAGACATATAGGATGTATTTCTGACATCCGCCGGACTGTTGAAGAAAACCAGGCCTTTTGTATCATCCCCATAATCTTTTCGGATGTTTTTAATTTCTCGGACACGTTTGTTATTACTGCGGTCTAACAGGACCATTAAGGTATCTGACGTCAAGGTATCCCCGTCATATTTGGTGTCCATTTTTTTTACAACGTCAAATGCAGAAAGAGGTTCCTGATTTGAAAAAGCATTGTTCACTAAAAAAGTGGTGATTAAACAAAAAATGATGGATATGATTCTGTTGCTCATTTTAACTCTCCTTATGCGCTATATCAGGCTGCATCTCTCATCTGTGGAGCATTATTTCTGTATTTTTTTATATTATTACTGTTGCCGGACTGTGCATTAATACTTAAAAATGCCGGGATTAATACCATCGTGCATAGGGCACTCATAATCATTGTAAGGCAAACCATCCAGCCTATTACAATTAATGGCGTAAGTACTGAGAAGAGGAGGGCGCAAAAGCCTAATGCAACAGTAACTGCATTTGAGACAATTGCCTTGCCGCTGTGTTGTGCTGTATCTTCAATTGCTTTTTGAAAATCCATCCCTTCTTTTATATTGCTTCTGTAACGACTGATATAATGAATGCCGTAGTCGACACCGATGCCGATAACGATACTGCTTAAAACTGCCGTGCCAATATCAAGAGGGATTTTCATAAAGCCCATTATTCCAAAATTAACTGCTATTGTCATAACGAGCGGAAGCATGGCAATAAATGAGAACCAGAATGATCTGAATGTAAGAAAGAGCATCGCAAGTACAATCACAACGGAGGCAGCAAGGCTTACTATCTGACCGAAGACGATCTCCTCAGTTGATGCTACCGAAAGATTTGCATGACCGCTGACATGGAGGGTCATATTTTCGGGGAAATTATTTTTTGCATAGTCTTCAATGATGTTTGTCAGTAAGTACATATCCCTTGAGGCATTTGTTTTTAAAACAACCGGAATATTAAGCTTTTTGTAATTTGAGTCAGTTAAATCAGAAAGAGTATCCCCCCCGCCGTTTTCATATAAAAAAAGCAATTGGGAAATAATATTTTTACCGTCTTCACTGTTTGTAATTTCCGGAAGTCGATTAAACTTTTCGTTTTCATCATTTAATACATAATTAATTCTTTTTATCAGTTTGTTGAGCCCTCTGACTTTTCCTACTTTATCCTGTTTTTCTATGAAGGTTGTGAACGCTTCAATTACTTTAATGTTTTCGTGGTTTTTAAATGAGCTTTTTTCAGAAGGGTTAATTTCTACAAGATAATTCAATATTGAGCTACCACCGGCAACTGCATTCATTTTGTTTGTTGAAATTAATATTTCAGAATCATCCATAAAATACTCAACGTTGTTATTGTTAACAATTACTTTTGTACTGCCGATCACAGCAATAATTAAAATGATTACTGCAATAAAAGAGGTCTGAATCGGTTTTCCGGTTATAACCCTGGTTACGTATATAAGGATTTTTGAATAGGATGCCTCGATTGCAGAGCTTCTTTTTTCTTTTTTAGTCATCCTCTCAGGAAGGACTAACAGCAGGGCAGGGATAAATAATAATGAAAAAATCATGGCTACAATTGTTCCGACAGCAACAAAAATTCCAAAATGTTTTAACTGAACAATTTCTGTTAAAGAAATAGAATAAAATGCAGCAGCCGTAGTGAAGGACGTCATAATAACAGGCGTGGTAAGATGCCTTAGCGTTTCGATTACAGCGTCCTTTTTATTTAATCCCTTTAAAAGCTGATCACGGTATTCTGAAAACATGTGTATCCCGTCAGCAACACCAATCGACAGAATAAAAACCGGAAGAGCGGTTGTGATAATATTAAGCGGAATGTTAAAAAAGGCTTTAACAGCAAGTGTGATTATCAGTGTAAGTATTACTACGGATAAAGGAATAAAAATGCCCTTTATCATTCTAAATGTTATAAAAAGGCAGACGGTAACAATAAGGAGTACAATTGGAAATAGCCGCCCTGTATCTGTTTGCATCGTTTTACTCATAACCGCAGATGCTACCGGATCTCCTGCAACATAAATAAGTTCATCACCCGGCACTTTATCTTTTAATATGGTTTTAATTCTTTCATATAATAAAGAGCGTCCTTCTACTTCACTGGCCGGTAGGGCAAGTTCAATAACAATTGTTGAGTATTTACCGTCAGGTGTTACAAGGGTATTTCTGAACAGGCTGTTTCCCTGGACGTTTCGTTTTATTTTATCCAGGCCCTCAGGTGTAGCCGGTACTTCTTCAAAAATGGGACTGACATCAAGCTCACCCTTTTTCCCAAGGATATTATCGGTATTTGAAAGAGAAGAGACTTTGATGGTGGGTGACAGTTTTAAGGTTATGGTTTCAAAAAAGTCCTGCAGTTCATTCGTCAGGAGGCCCTCTTCTCTTGCTGTTTCATAAATTTCTTCGAAATTCTGCCAGCTCTCTTCATCGATTTTATTTCCACTAAACGATACCAGACTTTTACCTGAATTACCGCCAAGCAGTAATCCTTTTTCGCGCATTAATGCCAGGTCTTTAGGCGTTATTATGTTAAGATTTTCAAATTCGTCAGTGAGGTTCTTTATTCTTTGAAGTGTCGTCTGCTTAAACACTGTATCTTTTGCTTCCAAAAGGATGAAAATACCATCACCAGCGCCGGTATAATCACTTCTTAATTTTTCCAGGCCAACCCTGCTTTCATGCTCCGGGGGTAAAAGATAAGGGCTGGGATCTTTTTTCAGGCCACTAAGAAGTGTAACCGCATACACCGTAATAAACAGAAATATCAGTATTGTCGTTACAGGCCTTGCGACGGCTGTTTTTGTTATTAACGCATCAATTTTCATAAAACTACCTTTCCTTTTTTCGTTACTGCGGGCATTATCAATCAAAAATAACTTTATATTTTCATATTCCGGCATAGATTCATTTATGATCATAAAACCGGAAAGTTATTTTTTTATGCTGACTTTAAAGAGGCAGCGTTTGTATCATAAGCCTGAAATAACTTTGTACTAAAATATCTTTCGCCTCTGTCAGGCAGAACTGTTGCAACCTTTTTCCCGGGGTATCGTTTCACTACCTCTCGTGCAGCCCACATATTTGCGCCACTTGATGTGCCTACTAAAAGTGAATTATTTCTTGCGAGCTCCTGTGCAGTACCAATCGCATTGGCATCGGTGACTTCGACAATATCGTCAATTATTGCAATATCCAGGACTCCGGGAATAAAACCGTCACCAATCCCCTGAATCTGATGTAATCCCGGCTCCTGACCGAGAAGAACGGATTTATTTGCCGGTTCAACTGCAACTACTTTTATATTGGGATTCAGCATCTTTAAGTATGTTCCAACGCCCTGGATAGTGCCGCCACTACCAATTCCTGAAACAAAGATGTCGACATCTCCTTTGGTCTGTCGCCATAATTCCGGCGCAGTAAATTCATAATGGGCTTTTATGTTATTAATATTTTCAAACTGATTGGGCATAAACACATTTTTATCTTTGGAAAGTTCGATGGCTTTTTTAAGGGCACCAGCGATACTCTCCGACTCAGGTGTTAGAATAAGCCTGCCACCCATCATTCTGATAATATCTTTTCTTTCCTCGCTCATACCTTCCGGCATTACAATAATAACCTCATAACCTTTGGCAACGCCCACCATTGTAATTCCTATACCGGTATTACCGGAAGTACATTCAATGATCTTCATATCAGGTTTTAGATCGCCATTCTTTTCAGCAGCTTCGATCATTTTTAAGGCAATTCTATCTTTGATACTGCCTCCGGGATTTAAAAATTCTGCTTTGGCTACTATTGGTTCATCCTGAAATTTAATCAGGGGGGTATTTCCGATTAGATCAAATACGTCATTCACAACCATGATATTTTTCCTTATGTCTTTAGTTACAATTTTCATTTTGTCGGATTTATTGATTTTTACCCTTTATTTATGCCCCGTATCGACCGGGAAGCATGATTCTGTTCGGGTCCAGAGCTTTATGTAAACGACGAACCAGTTTTGTCACTTCGGGTGCACCGTCTTCATAATAATGCATCTGGTCTACACTCAAACGGTTCGGCATTACGCCTATTTCTCTACCGCGATTAAAGAGCTCATCGTAACATTTCCGGGCCCTGTCAAAGGCTTCTTTGTTTTCACGATCAAACAGCAAGGGGACTGTGCTTTCGATGCACTGTTCTGAAACAACTGTTAAGGTAAGAAACGGTTCGATGCCATTTTTAAGACAAACGCTTTCAACCATCTCGGAATATTGTTTGACCAGATCTTTTTTCAAGGGAACCAAAGCCATATACCACATAAGTCCGCATCCATCGTTCGCAGGATGAAAATTTTTTCCGCTTACCGGTTTTTTCCCTGATCGCCAGTAGCACATCGGCATAGCAATTTCGCTTGGCCTGCCTTTAATAATATCCAGTGAACGGGTAACCGTATCAATATATTCCCTTAACGATATACCGGCCTTACCAGGAACCATCTTTGCTGCGCCTGCAAGGAAACCAAGTCTGGCCGGATTCAGAAAAACAGGAAATGATTTTATCGGAGCGAGTCTTTTTCTTACCTCTCGCCGGGCTTTTCTTACAAAGCTTTTAGGACAATAGATTGCCCCCATGCCCATCCATTCCGGGAGACGATGCTTTTTGGCAAGCTCAGCAACAACTTCCCGCGGTAATGGTCCGTTTTCAGGGACCAGATCTTTAGGGAAATCGCCAATTGTTGATACCAGGCGATACTGATTCATAAGATTAACCGCTACAACCATACCCGGTAAATCGCGAAGCATGCTGCGCACTGATTCGACTGCAGAATCGATATTTTTTCCGCTTATCTTAAAGAAAAAAGATTCGACACATTCCGGCATAGGTGCCAGAGCAAATGTCATGGCAGTTACAATACCAAAACTACCCTGTGTGAAAATCCCGTCGAGATAAGGGCCTACACCCCATTTGAATACCTGATCAGCAGCCTCGCCACCCATTTCATGCATAGCCGGTTTGTATAGACTGCCATCCGGTAGAACAGCCTCTATCGTTGTTGTCGCTTTAAAATGGTCTGAATGAGGGGTAATACCAAACCCCCGTTCCATAACATTGCCAAGCAGGCTGCATCCCGGACCTGACCCTGTAGCAGGAATCATTAAGTCTAATCCACGTTCATCCAGGTACGATCTTAACTGCTCCTGTGTTACACCTGCCTCAACTGTCACCAGGCTGGTTTCAGGATCAAACATTCGTATCCTGTTAAGGCCTGAGAGATTTATTACGACACAGTTGTCCTGAACCGGGTTCGCACCACCATACCCCCAGTTACGTCCAGAGCTGACGGGCGATATTGGAACAGCATATTCCTGAGCAATGCGCACAATATCCTTAACCTCACTGACATTTGAGGGAGTTAACGCTGCTGGTATCTGCCGAGCGTCACAACCGGTATCTTTACCGAAGCGTTGAATTGCTTCTTTCGATTCATAGACATTTTTTTCTCCGAGACACTTACGCCACTGTTCCAAAGCCAGAGTAAAAGCCCTGCTTTTTTCATCGGCGATATCAGCATCATTCGTACAACTCCCCACATCGTCATATTTTTCATTCATTGCCGTTTAATTCCCTCATATTATTTTTTATCAATAATTCGTACTACTATTCTATCGTTGTACCTCTGTCGCGGTTTCCGATTCAGGCGAAGTAAACACAGGTTTTCGCATTTTTAAAAAACGGGATGTTTTTTTAAGTTGTTTTTTAAGTTTATCCATTGGAACCAGAACAACAGGGCGAAAAGTAGCTGTGGAAACAAGCAGATTCCCATTATCGAGCCCTAAATGATTTTTAAAAAATTTATTAACAGAATCATCAGAACTCAATGGGAAATTTTCATGCATCTCCCTGTTTTCTTTCTCGTTTGAAAAAGCTTTAATGACGAACAAAGAGCGATCATTGATTTCGTCGTTTTTATAACCAAGTTTTTTTAAAAAATTTGTTCTGATTTCTCTTTCATCTTTTGGGACGTTTATTTTTTTTATCCTGCCGGTGTTATCAAATTTCGGGGAGACATTCATATTTGGTCTTAACATCGAACAATAGATCCGCGGGTTAAAGGTTCGTGAAATAAAAACCCATTTTTTAAAAAGCGGGATCATCTTCATAATCCCTTTTAAATTGTTTATAACCTGATATTCATTGATAAAATGTATAATAGATTTCGTGACGCATATGATGTAAACACCCTTTTCTCTATATTCTTCAAGGTATATATTAAGCCAGGGTAATATAACCTGATTCCCGTTATCAAATGAGGCTTCAGATATTGATAAACCTATTACATTATGATCAAGATCGCTTATAATATATGCGATTGAGCCTCTGTTAAAATACAGGTCAATTACCTTAACAAGCTCCTCTCTCATTGTTTGTCGGGCAATTTCCCTGAGCCTGTCCATTAATAGGTCTTTATTAACATAATCCGAATCCTTGAGATTGCCGGGATGGTATACTTCTTCAAAGATGAGTTTTGTTCCTCTACACATCTGATAATATGTCTTGCTCCCTTTAATGTGATGAGGAATCGTAGTTGGAGCCGTTGAATCGTTCATAACTTTCTCCCTTAAAATGATAAAAAATCAGTAGAACTAAAATTTCATATTCTCGAAACAGAGATTTTTAAACTCACTGAGAAACAGTTTTTATTTTAAATTTCAGGTGCGATGTATTTTGTGTGCTAAATTTCACACTGGTTTTTTTAAAAAATTATAGCCATTTAAACTGCTCATAGCCCTTCAGGGTATGGGGTAACCGTTTGTTATAATTCTCAGACAGCTAATAATATTGACATTGAGTTGATAGTTTAATTTTAATGCAGCATCGTTCAGGCATTATATTGTGTCTAAAACTATCCGGGCCATATAGCACTCGATGCTATAAACATACATCATGTGGCCAATCGTTGTTCACCTTGAAGACGTGTGTCACTAAATCAATCTTTGTTTACTCGAAAGGTAAAAAATATATTTATTTCCGATTAGTTAAAAATCATATGTGGCAGGATAGGATGAAAAAACTTATTATCCTGTTTTTAATATAATGGTTGTGTTTATGGGAATGAAAAGCAGTAAAACATATACTAAATTCATTACCTTAGTAAACTACCAGCGATTTTTAACAACTATATTTTTGAGCTATAAATACCCTAAGGTTTTACAAAAATGAAATCCTTGCAGACCGGCCATTGTAAACGGCTCACCTATGATAATCCAGGTCTGCTTCATCAATATGGTATAAATCCAAATATTGATTTGTCGTTTATTAAAAAATAATTTATAATGAAATAGTGTTGAAACAATGTCGTAACCATCTGCTATTGTAGTAAGCGGGTAGTCTTGAAAATAATATTCCCTACGTGGTTACAATGTCGGATACTTAGTTATTATTAAATTTCCCGACAGTCAACAATTATTTTTGTAAAACTGTATAAAAAATAAGTTAAGGGGTAAGCAACCCTATTTTTAATTTGCATGTAAATGATATTGCATAATATGGGGTGGCTATTTAATTATATGAAAATATAGATTATACTGATTTGTCGGGTGTGGAGTATACTCACAGGTATGAGACGTATACATAGAAATAAAAATAGATAGAAATTAAAACAATATGCCAAAATGAGTCTTACTAAAGAAAATATAAACTTAAAACGCGGAAGCGTGCTGATGGTATACATGTCTTTTGGGGGAACATGGAATGGGCAAATATATATATTAAAAGAACATATACATGTGTTATGAGGTAGCGCATCCTAAACATTACTTTTAATTTAATAAAATTGGGACCCTGTTAATTCATAAGCCAGACCCAGTTAAGTCTGATGTAATTGCTGGTGCAGGCTGGCGTAATACTCATCTTTTGCTAATAAATCTGTATGACGACCCGAAACACGTAATACCCCATCCTCCATTAAGTGGATTTTATCCATTTTTGTCATCGCGGTCAGTCGATGGCTTATCATTAATACACTTTTATTCCTGGCAAACTCAAATAACAGAGCGAGTATCTCTCTTTCCGTACGTTTATCCAACCCTTCTGTAGGCTCATCCAGTAATAATAATGGCGCATCACGCAATAACACTCTTGCAACACCGATACGTCGTTGTTCACCGCCGGAAAGTTGTCTGCCTCCCTCACCGATCCATATATCAAGCGGATTTTCTACTTGTGTTAATACTGATAGTCCCACCTTCTCAAGCACTGCAATCAGAAGCTGGTCATTGATGTTTTCAGTGGCTTTTTGAGCAGCACCGGTTGCAGATTCGGCAACATCCGGCTGCGCAAGGGTTAAATTACTTCTTAGTGTACCACTGAACAGATAAATACGTTGACTCACGAAGGAGAGTCCTTCGGTTAAGGCCTGTTGGCTGTATGCTTCAATCTCAATGCCATCAAGTAATAAACTACCGGAATCTGGCTCCCATTCCCGGGTAATTAACGAAAGCAGGGTTGATTTACCACAGCCTGTCTGGCCTAATAAGGCGACCTTTTCACCCGGTTGAATTGATAAATTAATCCCCTTAAGTATTTTCTCACTCTCGTTTTTATATGAGAATACGATATTTTTGAGCTGTAATGCGCCTTGCTTTACAGGTGTTTTATTTTGATTGTTAAATACAATTCCCGGCGTTTGATCAACTAATTCATTAATGCGTCCGGCCGCGTTTACACAAGATGAAAGATGCTGAAACGCGCCCGCAACGGGCATTAATATTTCAATACAAGTCAGTGCCATAAAAGCAATCATCGCTAACATCGGGCCCGGCGGTTGATGTTCGCCAATACCGGAAGCTGCTGCATAAAGAGTCAGCACCACGACCACGCCATGACATAAGATCAACGCGGCCTGGCTTAATGCCATCACATTTGCCATTGCACGTTGGCTATCTAAAAGGGCTGCTTCAGATTGTGCTAATCGTTCACGAAAGCGGTCATTCGCACCAAACAGGGAAATTTCAGCTAATCCTTGTATATATTCCAATATCCGGATGCGCAATAATCGTTTGCTTTCGAGTTGTTTTATACCGGGTATTCTGCCAAGAAAATAGAATATCCAGGGCAGGATCAGCCAGATCAATAACAGGCTGAAACATAAAATCAGGGCTAACTTTGCATCTATCCAGGCAACAAACAGATACAAGCCACCAATCATTAATAATGCTGATAGCATTGGCGTGAGCAATCGTAGATAAATGTGATCCAGAGTATCTATATCAGCAACTAAACGATTGAGCAGTTCCCCCTGTCTAAGCGCCTGCATATTGCGCGCACTCAGCGGCAGTACCTTACGCCATGCCCATATACGAAGCTGAGTGAGCAGTTTAAACGTCGCTTCATGGGTCGCTAAGCGCTCACCGTATCGACTTGCGGTTCGCATCATAGATAGAAAGCGTACGCCACCACCGGGCGTAAAATAGTTAAACGACTGTGCGGTCACGAGCGCTAAGCCAGCCACGGCAGATGCCGATAAAAACCAACCCGAAAGTGATAATAAAGCGATACCGGCAATTAAGGTGGTAATGCTTAAAAACAGACCGGTGAGCATCATTAACCATTGATGTTTAAACAATTTAAGAAAAGGGAGTAAGGCTCTCATGCGTTACGCTCCTTATTATCCTGCCCGGCTGATGGTTTCGCCTGTTCAGAATTATCACCGGGTAAATCATCTGTTTGCATCTGCTTAAATAACCCCGGCATGTTGTTTAATTGTTCGAAACTGCCTTGTTGAACGATTGCGCCTTTATCTAATACTAAAACAGAATCCATTTGGTCTAACTGATCTAATCGATGGGTGACCATCAAACAGGTTGATTTTCCCATTGCATCACGCAATGCACTGAGCACCGCTTGCTCGCTATGTCTGTCTAAACTTGCCGTCGGCTCATCTAATAAAAACAGCTGTGCGTCCTGCCCAAGCGCACGGGCTAATGCGATACGCTGCGCTATACCCACGGAAATACCTGTCATTTGCTCACCAATGGGATGATCTAACCCAAGGGGCTGTTGATTCACAAAATCGAGAACTTTCGCCTTTGCTAATAATGATCTCACGGTCTCATCATGCATATCAGGGTTAGCCATCGCAACGTTAGTGCGCACGGTGCCATGGAAAAGCTGTGGCTCCTGACCAAGCCATGCCAGATGAGCATGCCATTGTGATACTGTTAATTCGTTTAACTCGATGTCATTAATTTTTAGCGAGCCCTGGTACGGTAAAAACCCCAGTAAGCCATTTAGCAAGCTGGTTTTGCCAGAGCCACTCGGGCCAACAACCGCCATATGTTGTCTTTTATTAAGTTGAAAATTCAACGGCCCTGCTAACGCAATGCCTGAATGACTCTTCACGGTGAAATTAAGTGCGACGATCTCTATCCCGGTGTGCCTGTTTATCGATATTTTAGTAGCGCTTTTTTTAGTGGGCAAGGTCGTTTGATCACTGATTTCCAGCTCATAGTCTAATAAATTCATCAACTCTTCAGCCGCACCAATCGCCTGGGCTTTGGCATGATAATGGGTGCCCATGTCTCGTAACGGCTGGTAAAACTCAGGCGCAAGCATTAAGACAAACATACCGACAAACAGGCTGAATCCGGCACCATAATCACCAAAATTCAGGTGCCCTATGAAGCTAAGCCCAAAATAAACAGCTATCAATGCGATTGAGACTGCCCCAAAGAATTCTAATACTGCGGAGCTTAAAAAGGCCATGCGTAACACTACCATGGTTTTTTCACGAAATGATTCAGAGGCGATTTCAATTGCTTTGCCTTCTGCTTCCCCTTGATTAAATAGCTTTAAGGTATTTAATCCTTTTAAGCGGTCCATAAAATGGCCACTTAATTTTGCCAGTGCATTGAAGTTTTTACGGTTGGCATTTGCAGCGCCCATGCCAACAAGGATCATGAATAGGGGAATTAGTGGTGCCGTGCATAGTAAAATAAGCCCTGCCACCCAGTTTAAAGGAAATACAACGACCAAAATTGAGAGCGGAACAAAACCTGCCAGTAACATTTGCGGTAAATATCGCGCATAAAAATCATGCAGGTCTTCAACTTGTTCAAGCACAATACTTGCCCAACTGCCTGCGGGTTTACCTTTGATGAAAGCAGGCCCTAACTCGTTTAGCTTATCCAGTACTGCGCTTCGAATTTGCAAGCGTAGCCGTTTCCCTGCTTCAAAACTGCTCCGTTCACGGGCAAACGCAAGTAATGCACGTACCGGAACTAATGCCAGTAAATATAAAAACCCGTTGCTGAATTCGGATTTAGAATGGTTCAGAATGATGATACCATGCAAGATGGTAGAGATAAGGTAGGCTTGCACGATAAGGGAAAATCCGGTTAATAAACCAAATATCACGGTTAAATTAAGATAAAACCCACAGGCTTTTTTCTGTTTTTTTAACCAATCGATCAATTTCTTTTCCAGAGGGTTGTCCATTTTAATCCTGCAGTTCGAGTATCATGATTGCGATTGAAAACGTAAAATGTAGGATAGGACGCTGCTTTTTGTCAAGAAAACTATAACAGGAAGACAGGGGCACTAATGCAATTATTAAAAAAAAAAGCCTCTTCCCAAAAAACAGTTTGGAATTTTTAGATTACAAAAGTATTATCCTGAATGGTATAAATTAAAACTGTGGCTCAACTTTGGATACAGTTTGTGAAGGTATGAACAATTTTGTTCAAAAATACTATCGGTACTTATGTATAAACAAAAAAAACATATTGGCATTGTTCCTGATTTTAGACAAAGCCCGCCAGTGAGTGGGGGGATTGATGTCTATTCACTAAATATGATTAAAGAACTCAGCAGGTTTGACTCGGACTATCAATATACGATATTTATCCGAAAAGATAAAACTCAAATCTTACCTCAATTGCCTGAAAATTTTTCCATATATTGTATTACTCCATTAACTAAATATAATTTAATTGATATTGCATGGTATTTATTCTTACTACCTGTTCTTGCATCCAAAAAAAAGATTGATCTTTTGCATTTATTTTCCGGAAACAGAAGACTTACTTTATATTCTCCAGATAAAACAGTATCAACAATCCATGATATTTTTCAATTATATGAAACAAATGTGTATGATCGAAAACAGTATATATTTTTTAAGTGGATTATTGCTCCCTTACTTAAAAAAGGGAAGAA
>JQIA01000633.1_pt1 | contig 18282 bp, 19 predicted proteins | sample 811431 | NCBI WGS metagenome assembly JQIA01 (sample SAMN02998118, study PRJNA258478) | marine sediment metagenome | biome: marine; feature: seafloor; material: sediment; isolation source: oil-polluted sediment collected from 3 locations (0.5 km, 0.7 km and 0.9 km)... | place: USA: Gulf of Mexico ...
AACAACGCTAATGTAGAGAATGAAATTAGAACATTGGAAGTTTCCAATTTTGTTAGTAAAATTGCTGAAATTTCTGAAGTTAGAAGAAAGTTAGTTGAACAGCAACAACAAATGGGAAAAGATAATGGCGTAGTGATGGATGGAAGAGATATTGGGACTGTTGTTTTTCCAAATGCTGAGTTAAAATTATTTATAAATGCTTCATCTAAAACACGTGCACAACGTAGATTTGACGAGTTAATTAAAAGAGGCGATAAAGTTACTTTTGATGAAATATTAAAAAATGTTGAATTTAGAGATCATATAGATTCAACAAGAAAGGATTCTCCTTTAAAAGTAGCAGATGATGCTATAGAGATTGATAATTCAGAAATGACATTAGACGAGCAATTTGAGAAAATTTATAAAATTGTATTGGATAAAATAAAAAGTCTTCACTAAAATTAAACCGAAAAACTAGTATAATTTCACTTAGTTAAGGATTTTGACATAACATTGAAATCAAAATTTTCTTTACCAATTTTAAAATCATGTGCTCCTATAGTTGAAAATCCATTGGTATTATAAAAATTAATGGCTCTAATATTCTCTTTAAGAACAGATAGCCAAATAATAGCACTGCCATGTGCAGTAGCTTTATCAATTAACTTCGTTTGTAATTCAAGCCCAATTTTCATAGAAAGAAAATCTTTAAGCACATATATTTTTTGTAATTGAGAAATTTTTGAAGTTTCAATAAACTCAGATTTCGAGTTTAATTTTAATTTAGCGTAACCTACTGGCAACTCATTAACAAAGGCAATCCAAAAAACATTGTTCAAATTTTTAATGCTACTTCTAATTTTTTTAACAGAGAATGTTCTTTCATAATAAGTTAACAGATCACTTTTATCGCTAAAATATTGACCGAAAGTTTCAGTAAAAGTCACACGTCCTAAAATTGCGATAAATTCGGCATCTAATATGTTAGCCTCTCTTATTTCAATAGAATTCATAACTATTATTTAGTATCTATTTAAGGGATGTTTAAATATTTATGTGTTTGTAATGAAATTTTCCATGTTGGATTTTTCATCACATATTCTACTATCAAAGGAGTCATGAGCTCTCTTTTGCTCCATTCAGGTTGTAAAAATAATTCGCAGTCAACAGCAACTTTAGCAGCCTGTTCTTCGGCAAATTTAAAATCGTGTTTGGTATTGATAATAATTTTCAATTCGTTTGCTACGGGGTAAATTTCTTGCAAAGGTAACTTCGTCTTTTTTGGAGAAAGACAAATCCAGCTCCAGGTACCGCTTAATGGATAAGCTCCTGAAGTTTCAATATGAGTATGGATATTATTTTTCCGAAGCGTATTCGTAATATAATCTAAACTCCACATCAAAGGTTCTCCACCAGTTATAACAACAGTTTTGGCATATTTTTTAGCATTTTCAACAATACTTTGTGTACTTGTTGGAGGATGCAAATCAGCATTCCAGCTTTCTTTAACATCACACCAATGACAACCAACATCACAGCCACCAATTCTAATAAAATATGCAGCTTTCCCAGTATGAAATCCTTCTCCTTGAATGGTGTAAAATTCTTCCATTAGTGGAAGCATTTCTCCTTTATTTATACGTTGTTGTATACGTTCATCAATCATGCTGCAAATATAATCATTCATACCAACTTTAATTAAATTCAACTTAATTTCTGTTGAAATTTTTAAATTAGCGATTATATCTTATTTTTATGAAAAATATTAAAATGAAAAGAGAAGAAGAATTTTTCAATCATATTTCTGAAGGGTACAAAACTAAAGGTGATTATTTAGTTTTTGGTTCTGCAATGTTAGATGGTAAAACCATTAAAGATGCATTTGTAAAAGTACCTTTAAAAACATTAAACAGACATGGATTAATTGCGGGTGCAACTGGGACAGGTAAAACCAAGTCGTTACAAGTTATGGCTGAAAACCTTTCAGAAAAAGGAATCCCTGTATTGTTAATGGATGTAAAAGGAGATTTAAGCGGCTTAGCAAAAGCAAGTCCTGGTCATCCAAAAATTGACGAGCGACATAAAGCTATTGGGTTACCATTTGAAGCAAAAAATTTTCCTGTAGAAGTATTAACAATTTCTGAACAAAATGGAGTTAGATTGCGTGCTACTGTTTCAGAATTTGGCCCCGTGTTACTTTCTAGAATTTTAAATTTAACAGAGACGCAAAGCGGTATTGTGTCCATTATTTTTAAATATTGTGATGATCATAAACTCCCTTTATTAGATTTAAAAGATTTTAAAAAAGTACTGCATTATTCAACTGCGGAAGGAAAAGTTGAAATTCAGGCAGAATATGGGAGGATATCAACGGCTAGTACAGGTTCAATTCTGCGAAAAATTATTGAAATTGAACAACAAGGAGGCGATTTATTTTTTGGAGAAAGATCGTTTGATGTTCAAGATTTGGTTAGAATTGATGAAAACGGAAATGGAATCATTTCAGTGTTGCGCTTAACGGATATTCAAGATAAACCAAAACTATTTTCAACATTCATGTTGCAATTATTGGCTGAAGTATATACAAACTTTCCTGAACAGGGAGATAGTGGTAAGCCTGAGTTGATCATATTTATTGATGAAGCTCATTTAATATTTAGAGAAGCTTCCAAAGCTTTGATAGCGCAAATTGAGAGTATCGTTAAATTGATAAGATCTAAGGGAATAGGTTTGTTTTTTGTAACACAAAATCCAAAAGATGTACCAGAAGATATATTAGCTCAACTAGGGTTAAAAGTTCAACATGCCTTACGAGCTTTTACTGCTAAAGATAGGAAAGCAATAAAATTGGCCGCAGAAAATTATCCCGATTCTGAATATTATGATGTTGATAAAACACTCACAGAACTTGGTATTGGAGAAGCCTTTGTTTCAGTATTGGACGAAAAAGGTCGTCCAACTCCATTGGCAGCAACAATGATGCGTGCACCTATGAGTAGAATGGATGTGCTAACGAAAAATGAATTGAAACAGTTAATTGGAAATTCTCGTTTATTTTATAAATATGATGAAGCAATTGACAGAGAGAGTGCTTATGAAATATTGAATGAAAAGATTGTAAAAATAAATGAAAAATTAGCTATTGAAAAAGAGGAAAAAGAGCTGTCAAAATCAAAAAAATCAAGAACTACAAGAAAAAGTACTCGAATGAATCCGATATTGAAAGTTGTAACAAGCGCCACGTTTATAAGAGGAGTTCTTGGAATTTTAAAACGTGTTATTTAATTTTTTTATTTATTATTAAATAATATCAAAATTGTTACGTTTATATGTATATTGTATAAAAATTATGGAGTTCATGCCAATCGTAAAAAAAATTACATTTATAGTTTTAGTTTCAATGCTGTTTATTCAATGTGCTAAAGAGAATCAGTATTTAATAGAGAAAGGTAAAGTAGGTTCTTTGACTAAAGAAACCACAGTTTTAGAATTAGGTGCTATTTTTAAAAGGGATTCAATTGTTTCGAATTTAACTAAGAATGACCCAGAGAGTGGGCAAAAATTGTTTTCGTTATCTTATGATGAGTATGAGATTTACTCAAAAAAGGGTCAAAAATTATTAGTTATTTCGCCGTCTAAACAAAATGACTCTTTATCCAAGATAAAAAATATTCAAATATTTGATAGGAATTATAAAACTGATAAGGGAGTTTCTCTTCAATCTACATTTAAAGAGATAAATGAAAATTATATAGTTAATAAGGTGGAAACTACGTTAACTTCCGCTACACTATTTATTGATGAATTGAATGCTACTATAGCAATTGATAAAAAAGAATTAGGCTTAAATAGGTTTAGTAGGGAAGAAGTTACTATTGATCAAATTCCAGATATTGCAAAAATAAAGTATTTCACTATTTGGTTTAATTGATATGAGGGCGACCAAAAAAACTAAAGTGAAAAGAGCTCCTAAAAGAGGGTTTTACGACAGAGATACAATTTATAAAATTTTAGATAATCACTTTATTTGTCAAATAGCCTTTGTTCATGAAGGATATCCAGTTATTATTCCAACTATTTTTGGTAGAGATCAAGACAATCTTTACATCCATGGTGCTACAGTGAGCAGAATGCTTTTGGGGTTAGAAAAAGGAGTTCCATTGTCATTGAACGTTACTCAAACAGATGGTATTGTTCTGGCTCGTTCAGCATTTCATCATTCGTTAAACTATCAATCAGTTACTATATTTGGAGAAGCTGTACTTGTTGCCAATGATGAGGAAAGGTACAGAGCACTTGAAATAATATCAGATCAAATAATCCCAGATCGTTGGAACGAAGTTCGTTTACCAAATAAAAAAGAGTTAAAAGCTACTAAAATTCTTAAAATTCCTATTACTGAAGGTTCTGCTAAAATTAGAACAGGCCCACCAATAGATGATAAAGAAGATTATAAGTTACCAATTTGGGCAGGTGTAGTACCTCTTAAAACTGTAGTTGGAAATCCTATTTCCGACCCTGTTTTAGATGCTAATATCTCTGTGCCAGATAGTGTTAAAAAATTAATAAAGAATGAGAATAAAATATAAAATCCAAAAATCTCCATTTGTTATACCTACAGCCGATGGAAAACTTATTGAAGAACATTTTGGACATACTACAGATAATGGAAACCTAAGTATGGCACATATGATAGCCCCTCCAGGTTGGAGTGAACCATTTCAAACACCTAAATTTGATGAATATACGTATGTGATTAAAGGAAAAAAACAATTGAATATAGATGGGGAAATTGTTATTTTAGAAGCAGGACAATCTATTAAAGTATGTAAAGATGTTAGGATTCAATATTCTAATCCTTTTGATGCTGAATGTGAGTATTTAGCGGTTTGTACACCTGCTTTTTCAGTTGGTCTAGTAAATAGGGAAGAAGGATAGCCTTTACTTCTTTACACGAGCCAAATAAAACGGAAAATATATTAGCAAAAAATAAGGAATTAATAATAGTTCTGCCATTAAAATATAGTTGGGCCATTCACCCAATAAATCTAAAATTGAGGGGGCATTTGGTTTTGCATTTAAATAAAAATAATTAGCTCCAGTGAATTTATTGATAATGGAAACAAAAATAAAATATCCTTGTAGCGCAATAAATGAAATCAATGTACTTTTTAATTTAGGTCTCATTTTATAGATGAATGTTGCATAGAGCATCATAATTATCAATCCACAGTGTACAACCCAAAAATACATGAAATGGATATGAGGAAACCCGTTTCTCATTTCAGGAGTTAAAATGGCTTGAAATGTTCCTGCAAAAATCCAGAATAATAATATCTCATAATAAAGTTGCTTTCGGGTTCTGGTAAACAAAGGCATTACAAGCGCTAAAAAGTAGCAAAGTTGAAAGGGTAAATCGTTGGTAATGTCAAAATTGTTAGAGGATAATTTATAAATGGTCCAAAGAATAACTGAAGCCGACATGAAATAGGCAATGTAATTTCCAATTTTTATTTGTTGTACTTGTGAAGTTTTTGAAGCGTATTTTACAAGGACAATTCCTATAAGTGCGAAAAAGAGGAGTACAGAAAAGTGTTGATAACCAAAAACAACAAATTCATAATTATCTTTTAAAAAAATAGATTCTTCCAAATTATTTTTGTTTTAATTCCTGTTAAATATAATTATTTTTTAATGACTAATCAAAAGAAGTGTTCTGAGAAATAATCATCAACATTGAATTTTAATACATCTATTTTAAAGTAACTTTTTTTCGTGTAAGATAAAAAGGTAAATAAATTAATAAGAAATAGGGTATTAATATAAGTTCTATTGTCAAAATATAATAAGGCCATTCACCTAAATAATCTAATGCTGTAGGCCCTGTCGGTTTTGCGTTGGTATACAGATAATTCGAATTTAAAAGGGAATTAATAATAAATAAGAACACAAAATAAATTTGTATTGCAATAAACGACTTAAAAACGCTTTTTAAGTTTGGAACTAAGCCAAGAACTAATGTAACATATAAAACAAAAACAATAAGCCCTGCGTGCACATACCAATACTTAAAAAAAATAAAGTTTGGAAAGCCATTGTGCAAATCGGGTGTAATTACGGCATGAGTAGTTCCAGCAAAAATCCAGAAAAGGATAATTTCATAATAAATTTTCTTTCTTGTTAAAGTAAAAATGGGTAACAGAAAGGCTATAAAGTTACAAAGGTGCAAAGGTAAATCTTCTTTTAAATCGAAACCTCGGGTATAGATTTTTAGAAGTGTCCATATAACAATAGTAATTGAAAGTGAAAAAGCAAAAATATTCCCTACTTTGTGCTGTTTTTCTGTAGTTAATTTTTTCGCCCATTTTATTAAAAAATACCCAAAAAGTATAAAGAAAAGTAAGGCAACCAAATGTTGGTTGCCAAACATAATAAAGTCATGATTATTTTTTAAAAAAGCAGATTCAGTCAAATTAATTTGATAAATTAAAAGACTAATATACTATAAAAGAATCAATTATTTTCTCTTACAAGCTAGTAAGGTATTTTTCATAAGCATTGCAATAGTCATTGGGCCAACTCCTCCAGGAACAGGAGTAATATATGCTGCTTTTTTACTTACGCTTTCAAAGTGAACATCACCTGCTAAACGGTAGCCTCTTTTTTTGCTAGCATCATCAACTCTTGTAATTCCAACATCAATAATAGTAACACCATCTTTCACCATATCACCTGTTAAAAACTCAGGAATTCCAAGTGCTGCAACAATAATATCTGCACTTAAAGTAAGTTCTTTCATGTTTTTAGTTCTACTATGAGCTACTGTTACCGTTGAATTTCCGGCAGGACGCTTTTGGCTCATTAAAATACTCATTGGACGGCCAACAATATGGCTTCTTCCAATTACAACTACGTGTTTTCCAGAAGTTTCAACATTATAACGTTCTAACAATTCTAAAATACCAAATGGAGTTGCAGGTAAAAAACAAGGCATATCTAAAGCCATTCTTCCAACATTTGTAGGATGAAACCCATCAACATCTTTGTCTGGGTTAACAGCATTTAGTACTTTTTGTTCATCAATATGTTTTGGTAATGGTAATTGAACTATAAATCCATCAATATCATTATTGGTATTTAAAGTATTAATCTCTTGTAATAATCTTTCTTCAGTTGTTTCTTCAGGAAGTTCAACAAGTGTTGAGTTAAAACCAACCAATTCGCATGCTTTTACCTTTGCGTTTACATAGGTCATACTAGCACCATCCGTACCCACTAAAATTGCTGCTAAATGAGGTGTTTTTTTTCCTTGTTCTTTTAATTGTTTAACAGATGCAGCGATTTCAACTTTTAAATCGGCTGATGTTTTTTTTCCGTCTAATAAAATCATATTGTAATTATTTATTTTTTGTATAAAAAAAGGCAAACTAAATTGTTTACCTTATTGCTATTATTTCCCCATGCCTTTCATCATTTGCATCATTTGTCGGCCACCACCACCTTGCATCATCTTCATCATTTTACTCATTTGAGTAAACTGTTTGAGCAATTGATTTACTTCTTGGATAGTAGTTCCAGATCCTTTTGCAATTCTCTTTTTTCTACTGGCATTGATTGTTTTTGGTTCACTTCTTTCATCCGGAGTCATAGAATGAATAATGGCTTCAATTCCTTTAAATGCATCGTCATCAACATCAACGTCCTTCATCATTTTACCTGCACCAGGAATCATTCCCATCAAATCTTTCATATTCCCCATTTTCTTGATTTGCTGAATTTGCTTCAAGAAATCATCAAAACCAAATTGATTTTTTGCAATTTTCTTTTGAATTTTACGAGCTTCCTCTTCATCATATTGTTCTTGAGCACGTTCTACCAACGATACAACATCACCCATTCCCAAAATACGTTCCGCCATACGATCTGGATGGAAAACATCAATGGCTTCCATTTTTTCTCCAGTACCAATAAATTTAATTGGCTTATCAACAACAGATTTTATAGATAAAGCAGCTCCACCACGAGTATCACCATCTAATTTTGTAAGAACTACTCCTTCAAAATTTAAGATATCATTAAACGCTTTAGCAGTATTCACAGCATCTTGCCCTGTCATTGAATCTACCACAAATAAAGTTTCGTGCGGACTTACTGCTTTGTGAATGTTTGATATTTCTGTCATCATTTGCTCATCCACAGCTAAACGACCAGCGGTATCAATAATAACTACATTTTTTCCAGTAGCTTTTGCATGTTTAAGGGCATTTTTTGAAATCTCAACAGGATCTTGATTGCCTTCTTCGGCATATACTTCAACTCCTATTTGTTCTCCAACAACTTGAAGTTGATTGATGGCGGCAGGACGATAAACGTCACACCCAACCAATAAAACTTGTTTTGCTTTTTTTGTTTTTAAATAATTTGCAAGTTTACCAGAAAAAGTTGTTTTACCAGAACCTTGTAAACCAGACATTAATATAACAGTTGGTGTTCCAGAAAGGTTGATGCCAACGGTTTCTCCACCCATTAAACTGGTAAGTTCATCTTTTACAATTTTCACCATTAATTGCCCTGGGTTTAACGTAGTTAAAACGTTTTGTCCAAGCGCTTTTTCTTTAATAGTGGCAGTAAAGTTTTTGGCTATTTTAAAGTTAACATCGGCATCTAAAAGAGCTCTTCTAACTTCTTTTAAAGTTTCAGCAACATTTACTTCGGTAATTTTTCCGTGTCCCTTTAGGACATGAAAGGCTTTATCTAATTTTTCGCTTAAATTATTAAACATAGAGTCTCACTTCGTTTTTTAGAAATGCAAAGATACTAAAATGTACTTAAATGTATTTATTTCAATGCAATCATTTTTGTTAAAAACACAACACTTAATTGAACCTTTTTGTGTTCATATAATACGAGATATTTGAAAGGCAAGAATGTAACGTAATTTTGAAAACGTTATAGTAATAATAATTACAGAGTACTTCATAAAATTGTTGAAAATTTGCAAAAAATTTAATGAAGTAATATGGCAAGAATTATTATAATTGGAGGATTGTCGGCAGGACCATCGGCAGCTGCAAAAGCTAGAAGAGAGAACGAAAATGCAGAAATTTTACTTTTTGAAAAAGGAGCAAATATAAGTTATGCAACTTGTGGAATGCCTTATGCTTTTTCAGGTGTTATAGAAAGTAGAAGTGACTTAATAGTTGTAGATCCTGAATTAATGAAGAATAGGTTTAATATTGATGTGAAGTTAAATGAAGAAATTATCAATATAGATACCGATAAAAAAATAGTTTTTTCTGCAAAGAACGATTATAGTTATGATAAACTAATTTTTACAACAGGTGCCTCATCTGTAGTTCCACCCATTAAAAATATTAAAAGAGCAACAAATTGGTCAACATGTAGGTCAATGCCTGATTTCGATAAAATTATGAAAGAAGGGTTGACAAGTTCTTCTAAATATATTACAATTATTGGTGCTGGTTTAATTGGAGTTGAAGTTGCTGAGAATTTGAGTGAAGTTGGAAAAAAAGTAACTTTAATTGAAGGAGCTCCTCAAATTTTAACGATGTGGCAGCAAAAATTTGGAAATTTTGCAGAGACTGTTTTAAAAAATGAAGGTATTGAAGTGCTAACGTCTAGTCTAGTGTCTGAATTTGAATTGGACGAGATGGGTAAAATAACTGGTGTTGTTGTTGAAGGAAAAGAAGTTGTAAAAACGGATTTTGTAATTATGAGTGTTGGTATAAAACCGAATACTGATTTATTACTTCAGAAGGGAGCAGATCATATAGAAAATGGAGCCTTAAAAGTGAATGAAAAAATGGAGACATCTATTAAAGATGTCTATGCTGCAGGTGATAATGTGTCCATTAAAAATTTGCAAACAAACAAATACGATTATTTTCCACTTGGAACGCATTCGAATAAAGGAGGAAGAGCGGCTGGCGCTAATGCAATGGGGAAAAATATTTTATTCAAGGGAGCCTATAAAACAGCTATTGTAAAAGTATTTGATTACACATTAGCGAGAACAGGATTAAATCCTAAGTATTTAATAGCGAATAATATAGCGTTTGAAACCGTGTTAACAGTGGCTGGTTCAACACCAAGTTACTATCCAGGTCAAAAGGATTTAATTACAGAATTGTATTACAATCCTGAAACAGAAGAAATTTTTGGAGCAGAATTATTTGGAGAAGTAGGAGTAGATAAAAGAGTTGATGTATTAAGTACAGCTATTTATGCAAAACTAAAAATAACTGATTTATCGCAATTGGATTTGGCGTATGCACCTCCATTTTCACCTGCAAAAGACCCTGTGGTTGTTACTAGTTTTATTACTGAAAATTTAGTTGACAATAAGTGTAATCAAATTTTAGTAGAAGATTTAGATGCGTATTTAAATAAGCATAAACCTGAAGATTACTTATTAATTGATGTGCGAACTGTAGAAGAGTTTGAGCTTGGAACTATTAAGAACGCTATTAACATTCCTGTTGATGAAATTAGAAGTCACATTGAGTTTATAAAGAATGAGTACAAACCTATAATTATAATTTGCAGAAGGGGCTTAAGAGGTTATCTAGCAGAGTTAATTCTAAAACATCATTCCATTAAAGATATAGTAAATCTTGCGGGAGGATATAATTTATGGCGTTTACAGGGTAAAAGATGCTCGATACCAAGTACTAAAAATTCAGTAAAGGTTACAATTTAATTTCCTTTTACAAATTTAATGGAAGTGGTGTTTACACAATAGCGTTTTCCAGTTGTTTCTTTTGGTCCGTCATCAAAAATATGACCTAAATGACTATCACAAGAAGCGCAAATTATTTCAGTTCGAATCATTCCGTGTGACTTGTCAGAAACATAGTTGACAGTTCCTTCAATAGCATCATCAAAAGAAGGCCATCCACAATGCGATTCAAATTTACTATTTGATTCAAACAATTGAGCATTACAAGCGGCACAATGATAGGTGCCTTTTTCAAAATGGGCAGTATATCCATCTTCACTTGGAGCATCTGTTCCTTTTTGACGTAAAACAAAATATTGTTGAGAACTTAATTCTTTTTTCCACTCAGTTTCCGTCTTCTTAATTTTTGGAATCATTTTATTGTTGTTTGATTGTTGTGAATAACTTTGAAAAGCAGTTAGTAAAAATAAAATTGCAACGAGTTTCTTCATCTTAGGTTTTTCTATGAATAAATTCAATTATACGATCAATAACGAAGTTGTCTTTTAATATACGCCTATGGCCTAAGCCATTCGTGATTAAAATTTCACCTTGTTCTAAGTTTTGTCGGATGTTATGGGCGCAACTAACAAGAACATCTGTATCTTCTGTATCGTGAATAACCAAAGTTGGAACCATCACTTTTTTTGCGGCAGTACTAGCCGAGTAATTGTCAATGGACTCACCAAATTTAGTATAAAAGAGTTTTTTTATTCTTTCAACCATTGATGATTTTAAGCCTAACTTAGCTACGAAATCTTTTATAATATCTGAAATGATATCTCCTGCACCAATAACAATTGCTTTTTTTACGGATAATCCTTTCTTAATGCTGTTTAAAACAGCCATACCACCTAAAGAATGTCCAATAGCAATTTCAATTGGCCCATACTCTTTTTCAATAAATTGTGTGGCAGTAACAAATTCATTCATCATGGTAGTTTTACCTGTTGATTTACCATGAGCAGGACCATCAAAACTAATGGTCATAAACCCATTTTCTAATAACTTATCAGCTATTTTATACAATTGTGTTCCTCTTCCGCTCCAACCATGAATCAGCAATACTTTTCTTTTTGAATATCCATAGGTATACACCATTATTTTTTTATTTAATTCAGGAATAAACAAGAGTTCTTTTTTGGCACTATTTGCCATCATTTTTTCTCGTTCAGGGGTTTTAAATCGGATAGGAGTTTTAAAAAGTTTAACGGCAAATAGGGTTGCTAACGGTGTTGCTATAAATTGCAATACTTTTCCAGTGAGTACTATAGAAGAAGGTACTTTAGCAATATTATTTACAGGGATTGAATTTGGGTTCTTTAATGTACTCATAGATTCATTTATATTTGTGTATAAAGATAGAATTTGTAACTTTATGAGAAGTGCAACAATTAAAAAAATTAAAAAAATGAAAAAATTAATCTCAGTAACTATAGTTTTTACAATGCTAATAGCTTGTAGTACAGTGCCAATAACAGGTCGTCAACGTATTAATGTAGTAAGTGATGCCCAAATATTACCAGCAAGTTTTGCGCAATATGAAGGCTTTTTGAAGGAGAATAAAATTTCTACGAATGCTAAAAAGACCAAAGAAATTAAAACTGTAGGTTTAAATATTTCTAAAGCAGTTGATAAATTTATGCGAGCTAATGGAATGGTCAGTGAAGCAAACAATTATCGTTGGGAATTCAATTTAATTGATGATGAGAATGTAAATGCCTGGTGTATGCCTGGTGGTAAAGTAGTATTTTATACGGGGATTTTACCTATTTGCGAAAATACCGATGGAGTTGCTGCCGTTATGGGGCACGAAGTAGCCCATGCATTTGCAAAACATGGGCAAGAACGGATGACAAGTGCTTATGGACAGCAACTAGGAGGAATAGCAGTTGCATTGGGAACAAATAAAAAGGATCCTAAAACACGTATGCTATGGAATACTATTTATGGAGTTGGTTCTACCGTTGGAATGTTGGCTTATAGCAGAACCCATGAAACAGAAGCCGATAAGTTAGGAATGGTATTTATGATTATGGCTGGGTACAATCCTGAAGAAGCTATAAATGTTTGGATTCGAATGAGTAAAAGAGCAAAAGGAAATTCTCCACCAGAATTTTTAAGCACACACCCTTCTAATGAAACTAGAATTCAAAATTTAAAAGAATACTTACCAACAGCTGTATTACAAGCTAAAAAATACAATACCCAATAATTTTAAGTTTACTAGCTATTTTTAAAGATAAATATTTATAGTATATTGTAAACCGTTCTCAATCCTGAGTACGGTTTTTATGTAAATATTTATGTTAAAAAGAGGCGATAAAAAATTAATAAATGCGTGGGCATTTTATGATTGGGCAAATTCTGTATATTCATTGGTAATAGGAACAGCAGTATTTCCCATTTATTATGAGTCAGTTACAAATTCTGAAGGTGGAATTGTTCAGTTCTTAGGAACCGAATGGCATAACACCACGCTGTATTCATATGCGTTGGGGTTCTCTTTTTTAGTAGTTGCATTTTTATCACCTATTTTATCGGCCATTGCAGATTATACAGGAAATAAAAAGAAATTTATGCAATTTTTCTGCTTTTTAGGCTCAATTTCAGTAATTATGCTATACTTTTTTACAGGAAAAGAAAATATATGGGTAGGCATCATGTTTACTATTTTGGCGAGTATTGGTTTTTGGGGGAGTGTTGTTTTTTACAACGCTTATTTACCAGAAGTTGCAGAACCAAAAGACCACGACCGTGTAAGCGCAAAAGGATTTATGTTAGGTTATATAGGCTCTGTATTACTACTTGGTTTTAACTTATCTATGGTTATGAAACCAGAATGGTATGGAATTACAGACCCAACTTTTCCAGCAAGAATTTCGTTTCTTACCGTTGGAATATGGTGGCTAGGATTTGCACAAGTTACTTTTAATAGGTTGCCTAATAATCCATTTAAAAGAAAGCCTGAAAAAGATTATATATTTAAAGGTTATCGAGAACTAAAAATAGTACTTAGTGAAATTAAAAGTCAAAGTCAGTTAAAAATATTGTTAATTTCATTTTTCTTGTATAGTATAGGTGTTCAAACAGTAATTTTATTAGCTTCTATATTTGGAACCAAGGATTTAGGATTGGAAACAAGTAATTTAATTATTACCATTTTGCTAATTCAAATTGTTGGAGTTTTTGGTGCTTATGCGTTTTCAAGATTATCAGAAAAAATTGGGAATATTAAAGCCTTGAAAATAACTATTTTAATTTGGAGTGTAGCCTGTGTAGGCGCTTACACATTGCATAGAGAAGACCCAAATGTATACCTAAAATTCTATGCATTGGGTGGTTTTATTGGCTTGGTATTGGGAGCCATACAAACGCTGTCTCGCTCTACGTATTCTAAACTAATACCAGATGAAACTCAAGACCATGCTACATATTTTAGTTTCTATGATGTGACTGAGAAAATTGCCATTGTTTTTGGGATGATTTTAGCAGGAATTGTAACATCATATACAAATTCATTACGATTATTTATTTTGATATTAGCAGTGTTTTTTATTGCAGGATTTATTACCTTGAGCTTTATGAAAGGCTCTAAGTATGTTAGATAAAAAATACGATTTTATTGTTGTTGGAGCAGGTATTATAGGTACCGCAACAGCATATAAGTTACAGTTAAAATTTCCTAAGAAGTCAATAGCAATTCTTGAAAAAGAATCGGAAGTGGGTTTGCATCAAACCGGGCGAAATTCAGGCGTAATTCATTCAGGAATATACTACAAGCCAGGTTCTTATAAAGCCATAAATTGTAAAAATGGGAGAGCTCAATTGGTCAAATTTGCTACAGAGTTTTATATAAATCATGATGTTTGTGGAAAAATAATTGTAGCAACTACAAAAGAGGAATTACCAATTTTAGACGAAATTTATAACAAAGGAATTCAAAATGGAACAGAGGGTATTTCTTTTTTATCTTCTGAAGAGATTAAAGAAAAAGAACCATTTATTGAAGGGATTAAAGCCATTTGGGTACCAACTGCTGGTATTATTGATTATGTAGCTGTTTCTAAAGCTTTTATTCAGCAAATTTCTGTTATCAATACAGCAAGTCAGTTAATGACCTCTTGTGAAGTGAAAAAGGTTCTTTCATCAAAAGATGCTACTGTACTAGAAACCAATTTAGGAAATTTTGAAGCAACCAAAGTTATTTTTTGCTCTGGGTTGCATTCCGATAGAATTGCCGAAAAAGATGCATTGAAATTGGATATGCACATTGTTGGGTTTAGAGGAGATTATTTTGAATTAAAACCTGAGGCTGCACATAAAATCAAGAATTTAGTCTACCCTGTTCCTGATGTGAAATTCCCATTTTTAGGAGTACATTTTACAAGAATGATAGATGGTAGTATAGAATGTGGCCCAAATGCAGTTTTCACCTTTAAAAGAGAAGGTTATAAGCGTACAAGTTTTAGTTTTAGAGATACTTTAGAGGCACTTACTTTTAAGGGAACTTGGAAATTATTTGGAAAGCATTGGAGAAAAGGGATTGATGAATATAAAAGAGCGTTCTCAAAAAGGTTGTTTGTAAAAGCGCTACAAAAAATGATGCCTGGAATTACCACAGATGATGTTCAACCAGCAAGAGCAGGAGTAAGGGCACAAGCCATTGATTATGATGGGAATATGGTGGATGATTTTAAAATTATGAAGCACAATAATAATATTCATGTATTGAATGCGCCATCACCAGCTGCAACTTCTTGTTTAGCCATAGCCGATGAAATTGTAAGTTTTGTTTAAAATAAATATTTATGAAATTTATCCAAAAAGAAATTACGCTAAAACCTTTTGAAAGAGGATTTCATTTAATAACTGATGAATTACTAAGTGCATTTCCTGAAATTAAAACTATTGCCATTGGACAATTACAAGTTTTTATAAAGCATACATCTGCAAGTTTAACCATCAATGAAAATGCTGATGCTACTGTTAGAACAGATTTTGAAAGTCATTTTAACAAAATGGTTCCAGAAAATATGCCCTATTACATCCACACGTATGAAGGATCAGATGATATGCCTGCACATATAAAAGCTTCGCTGTTGAGTACTTCAATTCAAATTCCTATTACCAACGGACACTTAAATTTAGGCACATGGCAAGGTGTTTTTTTATGTGAACATAGAAACCACGGAGGTTCCAGAAAACTAGTTTTAACGGCTTTTGGAGATTAATTTAAAAGTTTAGATTCTACATAAAAATTCTTATCAATTGCAAAATTGGATAGCGTTGATTTGCTAGAAATTTCCTTCCAGTCTTTTGTAGGGAAAATCCATTTTTCAGAAGTATTTAAATAGACTTTTATTGGCATATCAAAATTTTCTACAATCTGTACCCATCTAAATGTTATTTTGTTTTCCAATATTTTATATTCTAAGGTAGGAATTCTAACATCTCGCAAGTATTGATTGAAGAATGCCGTTAAATCTATTTGAGTATGCTTACTTAAGTAATTTTCAATTTGTTGAGTTGTTACTGTTTGATGGTAAAATTCTTTATTTAATCCTCTTAGGATCTCACGCCATTTTTCGTCATCTTCTAAAAGTTGTCTTAGTGTATGAAGCATATTTGCTCCTTTACTATACATATCTCCAGAACCTGATTGATTGACACCATATGGGCCAATTATAGGTCGGTCATTTCTAATGTTTTGCCGTGTCCCAATCACATATTCATTACAAGCTTCAGTACCATAATGATAATCTAAATACAGATTTTCTGAATAGGCTGTAAATCCTTCATGAATCCACATATCTGCAATATCTTTATAGGTAATGCTATTAGCAAACCATTCATGACCAGACTCATGAATAATGATAAAATCGAACTTTAACCCCCATCCAGTACTACTCAAATCTCGCCCTAAATAGCCATTTTGATAGTGATTTCCATAAGTTACGGAACTTTGATGCTCCATTCCCAAATACGGCACTTCAACCAATTTAAAACTATCTTCATAAAATGGATAAGGACCAAACCAATGTTCAAACGCTTCTAGCATTAAAGGAACTTGTTTAAATTGTTTTTTGGCTTTATCAAGATTCTCTTTTAAAACATAATAATCACAATCTAATGGCCCATTTTCACCTTCATATTTTTCGGAAAAATGAGCATAATCTGCAACATTCATATTCACACCATAGTTATTAATTGGATTTTCAACGTACCAATGATAGGTTTTCGTGTTATCATTATTTTGTGTAATCTTTTTTAATCGTCCGTTAGAAACATCCATCAAGTGATTAGGCGTTGTTATATTGATCGCCATATTTTCGGGTTCGTCATACATATGATCTTTACAAGGCCACCATAAACTAGCCCCATCACCTTGGCAAGAAGTTGCGATAAAATCTAAGTTATTCGAATCTTTTTCCCAAGTTAAACCACCATCCCAAGGAGGTCTTATAGCAATGGTTGGCTTTCCTTCAAAAAACACAGTTATTTCATTTTCATCGCCTTTTAATTGTTTGTTTAGGAGTTCTATAAAGTAAGAGTAACCATCTTTCTTGAAATTTAAAGATGAACCATCCTGAGTAACTTTTGTAATTTTCATAGGTTCTTGTAAATCAATTTGAATGATTTGGTAACTTTTTAAAACCTTGTATCTAATGCTGTTTTTTCCCGAAATTGTTTTTGTTTCAGGATGTACACTAATAGTTAAATCGTAATGTTTTAAATCCCACCAAATGCGTTCTTTTGTAATAGAACCTCTAAGTGTATCTTGATGCGTAAAAATTTTATGTTGAGCAAAAAATGTGGTTGTTATAAATAGTAGAATTAATGATACTATTAGTTTTTTCATAAGTATGTAGGAATTATATATCAAAAGTTGAAGATAAGAATTTATTTTAAAAATAAATAGATAATGAGTATGGCATTTAATTATTTCAGAAACTAAATTGTTAATGTTAAAGATATTGATTAACTTTAAGGGAGCTTGAAGATTGACTAAAAAAATTATTGAAAAAGATTAGTATGATATCCGTTGAATTTAATAATAAGACTGAAATACTAAATGTAAGAGTTGAGGGTGATATAACATTAGAAGAGATTGTTGATTTTATGATTGTAATTGAGAATAATGAAGTATATCCAAGAAAACTAAAGGTACTTATGGACGCAAGAAAAGCATCTGTAAAATTTAAAATTAATGGATTATCAAAAATTGTAAAAGGAAATAATAGGTCTTTAAAAAACTATAATTGTTTTACTGAAGCTATTGTTTTAACAACTCCCAAAGAAACAGCTCTAGCTATGTTTTATGCATTGATATCAAAGACTAAAAACTATAAATTTAAAGTCTTTTCTACAACAGAGTCAGCCCTATATTGGTTGGAGAATTATTAATAACAGACTGTTTAAAAATTTATGAGTTTTATAGTAAAATTTGAATTACATTTTTGGGTGTTAGGTTATTCGTAAAATTTGAAAATGTCTTCTTTAAATTCAGTTTTGCCAATTTGCTCAATCCAATTTCTATATCCCATGTATAACCTTGTATT
>JQIA01000635.1_pt1 | contig 18270 bp, 27 predicted proteins | sample 811431 | NCBI WGS metagenome assembly JQIA01 (sample SAMN02998118, study PRJNA258478) | marine sediment metagenome | biome: marine; feature: seafloor; material: sediment; isolation source: oil-polluted sediment collected from 3 locations (0.5 km, 0.7 km and 0.9 km)... | place: USA: Gulf of Mexico ...
CCATGCAAGTTAGGTACCATTTGATAGATTTAGTCAGACGATACTGCAGAATCGACTTCATCACATGAGCCGAAGCTACCTGCATTGGGTCGTTCTGATTGACTGGTTGTACATCAACAAGGTCCATATTAGAGAACATCGCGCCTGCAAATTGTGCTGAGGCTGAGCGTTCTGCCGCTCGAGTTAATGGTCTGAATAATCGGCTTCTGCCACGGAATTGCTTGGAATTATATACACTGCGGCGATAGTGACGACTATTAAAATGGTCTGCATTACGTTCCCACTGAGTGGTTAGTGCTGCATCTTGGTATGACTTGGCAGTATTGAAATTACTTGCTGCAAGGTCCAACCACATCTGGTCGGTATTGTCTTCCGGAGCATCAAATTCTTCAACGGTCGCGCCCTCAGTCATAGTATCTAGAGGGTAATCAGTGTCGGTCGGATTTGTTTTAGTCATGATAGGTCAGCCTTTGCGCGTCCTTTGGATTCTCGTTGGATGGTAAGTACTTTATCAGATTCAAAAGTTTCTCGGGATAAACCGAAACGCTCTAGAATTTCACCGCCGATACGTACAATGTCTGGTGTTAACGTAGCAAGTTCAATTTCTTTTAACTTCCACCGATAGCCAATTGTTGGGGACATGTGGCGGTTGAAAATATTACACACGCCGTTCTTAATATCCACAACAACTTCCCATCCATGCCCCGGGTAAGCTCTTACGAGTTCATGGCCAATGCGAGTGGACCAGAAGATATCTTGGTCTTTAAATTCTTGGTCCTTGCGCCAGTGATGCGCGTCTAGCTCTGAGTTTAAATCCATCTGTAAGGTCTTCCCGGAACGCCCGGACGCTCATATTTTGTAGCTGAGCCCATGCGATATACTGGATATGCAGGCTCTCGGCCTACAAGTTGATTGATAAGTGTCTTAGCATTTACCTGCTTGAATCGCACAGGCTTTGATATTGGATTCGCCATCGTCATGACCTCCTAAGGATTTAGCCGAGTATATGTCCAAATAGCGTGAAAGTCCATGCTATTAGTCGTAGTATCCAACAGGTTCAAATGAATCACCGCCGCCAACACCGTCAAGCGTTATTGATGGTCTGAAGAACGTCAGAGCAATCGCGTCCCCTAAATCCGGTGATTTGATGCCACGTTTTTTCATCTCAGCTTTACTCTCAAGCTGCAGACGTTCTCCGGTCGAATCAAACTTATATGTCACTGAACATAGGTCCTGCTGAAGCTCATCTTTGTCAGGCATTTGACAGCCCATCTCCAACCACTGCTTCATCGTATGCCAAATCTCTGCACGTTTATTTTTATATCGCTCGTCGTCGATCGCTCGCTCAGCAAATCCCACACCTGTAATTTTTTGGCCGTAGCCTAGCTCAACGAGTCTGTCATAAACACCTGCGCCGTAACCACCTGTCATATCAATACCGACATAATCAACCCGGTGCTGTCTCATCGCATGAATCACACGAGAACAAACCTCCATCGCATCTAAATGGTTAAATCGCTTGTACCATAGTAAACATCTGCCTTGACGTATGGCAAAAGCCGTTGAATCGTCACCCTCACGAGCCACATCCACTCCCAGAACCACTGGCCCTGCAGGGACATAATAATCTAATTGGAATCGTTTTCTTGCAACAACTACTAATTCTGCGTTGATTAGTACATTGTTCACTGAACTGTTGAAAGCATCCTCTGGTGTTGATGGATACTCGCGCATAAACTGAGGAATATTACCCTCTTTCTGTGCAATTTTTCTACGTCTCCATGACATCTGGCCCATGGATAAACTGTGAAGCTCTTTAATTTTAAGCTCGTCTTCTGTGAGCTCGAAACCTAATGGTACCGGCTCAGTATATTTTTCTTCCCAAAACCAAGGTATGAAAACCTTTACGTATCCGTTCCAGTTTGCGTGGGGCTCTTCTCCGATGTAGCATGCGTTCTGCCACATTGAATGAAAGTAACCGCCAAATCCTGCAGCAGTAGATTCTAGGTAGCTCTCAGTACCGGGCTCTTCTGGTATCCCTTCCATTGCACCGTCCGAGATTTCCTTTGCGGCTCGCCAGTAGGCAACCTCGCTTCCGTGAAAAAACTGAATGGTTTGTGACCTGCCTGTGTCACCTGTTTTTGCTGTTCCAACGGCATATTCTGAGTCGAGTTCATTAAATATTAGCTCCGATGAGTTTGATTTTTTAGTAATAGGTTTGAGTTCTGCCGGACAATGCTCGTGATATCGCTTGGCCATGTTGAAAAGATTCTTCGTAGCCTCCGCTTCATGGGTAAGGATAAAGGCTTTAGTTCCGGGATTATGTATGGTTTTCCAGTATCCACGCCCCTCAATCCACGTTGACAGGCCCTGCTGACGTCCCTTAACAACAACACATCTGACTTTTCCATACTTTGCTTCCATCTCATTACAGACGTCGTTCAGATACTTCTGAGCCCTGTTGAATATCAGAGGCTGCAACCCTGCGGTCTTGGTTTTAATCTTTAGGCAAGTATGAGCGAAATACTCATAATCCACCATACATTGATAACAGAAATTATCAATATCAGTCTGGTTAGCGTCCACACCCAACGCGGTATTCGCATTATCACTATGAACTTCCATTTATGAGGCACCCTCTGCACTTGAATCATTGATTAACCTTAATTCCCTGTCTGCTACTGTTTTAGCAACTGCGCCCACTACTTTAGCTTGTTTCTGGGCTGCCGTGTCCATTGTTCCTCTAAGTCTCCGGATTCTATCTGCCTGCGCCTCAACGCTCGATGTAGCTTTATCATCCTGACCATATTCGTGGTCCATTCGATTGAGTTCTTGCAAGGCATTGAATGCCATTCTCGGGTCCGCCAAAGCCACCACCATAGGTGCCAATTCAAGGCCAGTCTCATGACAAATCTGGGCGTCTTCAACTTTCTTAACTTGCATGCCATAGGCGACTATCCGCTTCAAAATTCCGCGTTTCCCGTCACCGTCCACTGTCAATTGGCTTGCAAGTTCATTGAGGTGGTCCCTGTCAGTAATGATAACCTTTTGCACTTCTTCAAAAAAGAGTTTTCTTGAATTAAATGCATCAATCAGCCCGTCCAAGTACATCGAACGCGCCGTATCAGTAGTCAACTGGCACATTCTAGCGATGATAATTATCTTCCCAAGGACAGGCTCAGTTCGAAGTTTGTGGATGATCGCACTCACAGTAATCCCAGTCTCTGCGGTCAGCTCCCCCACTGTCCTCGACTTAACTGCTGCGGTGATAATCTCTTTTTGGACATACGTCAGCTCGGCGTAACAGTCAGTAAAGTCTTGCTTTACCGGCCAAAACGCCTCATTAATCCCACACATCTCCGGGTCAATGTACACCTCGATACGTTCATGATAATGCTTATTGCCCTCATCGATGCGCTTCAAAGAACACTGTCTCCACCGTCTGCAGGGTTCTTAATATCTAAACCATTCTTGCGAAGCATCTCGCTTATCGACTCCTCACGCCGGCGATCGCTCTCGATGCCACCTAAATCCATCCGTTTTGCGTTAAAAACTTCAGGGTCCGGCGTCTCCAAGTCTCGAAGCACCAACTTGACGTAGCCAATAATGTCCACCCAGTTATCCACATACGCCGGGTCTCCATTTAAAATTCTGGCAATCTTATGTTGCACCATCTCAAGTGATTCTTTCATCACCGGCGACAATAATTCATACTTAGGATGCGCTCGCATCGCACGTTTTAAATTCTGAGCGCAGGTCGCTTGGTCACCATACTTGCCGTACGTCGCCTCGCGCTCATCTAGAAGCAAATCGGTTGAGTCTTTCAATTGAGTTTATCTCCATTAGGATTGCCCGGCGACGCATCTGGATTATGCTGCGTTTTATTGGCAGCCTCAGCTTCAACTCGCTCAATCCCGGCCATAAAACTTCCAAATATACCGCGCATGTTCTCAGCCTGCCACCGCGCAAAATCCTCAGCAGCAGCTACCGCAATTGCCTTGGTAGAATACTCAGGCGTCGCCTCGATGCATGCTTTGAATTCATTCCATACTCGTTCGGAGATATTAGAGCCGTCTGGCATGTCGCCACTAATCTCATCAATGCAATCCTCAATATCTTTACGAAGAGCGATTGAAGCATTTTTGAGTAAGTTTATCTGAGCTTGGAGTCTTTGATTTTCCACAATAGCGGATTTTAATGATTGAGCCATGAGTGTCACCTTAGGTTATTAACAATTTGAATTGTAATTTACCAGAAGTGCCGTGGCTTGGCAAGTAAGTATCCATGCTGATAAGTATGCGGATTCTCTGAAACTACAGAACAATGCGGAAAAGTATGTGGGACGCTTGGACCTGCGTTTTCCGGTTTTGGAAAATTTTATTTTTTGTTCTGGGAACGCAGAGATTGTCCCTATATATATAAAAACGCCAAGCCCCGAGGCGCGGAATCGCAAACTGAGAGCGGAAATTCTCAAATTCAAACCGAAAAAAGGAGTCTCTTTCGTCTACAGGGCAATGAATGCAGGGCCTCCACGCTACACAGCACAGTATAAATAGCAGCATACATACATCAAACAGTGTGGCCTCGTGGCATGGTAGGCTAACAGCTCGGCTCGAAGTGGGCCAACAGCCAACACGGATACGAAAATGCCAACAGCTCTTGGCCTCGCCGTGCCAACAGCCAACAGCGTGGTGGCCAACAGCTCTTGGCACAGGGTTTCGCGGATTTTGTTGGTGTGCCAACAGCTATATTTAGGCCAACAGAATGGCCAACAGCTCAACTGTACGTTTTTTAACCAGAAATGTTCAAGGTCATGCACAAATGTTCAAGGTCGGTTCAAGGTCGGAACAGTAGCTTGAACCGGTCTGCAGCCCTTATGTGCCGTGGCCTGTAGAGCATCTGTCGCCTGAGTGTAAATTGACCTTGAACCGGCCTACAGCCCAGTAACGGCGTGGCCTGTAGAGCATCGGTGTACAGCAAAACGAAAAAATTTCCCCTAAATTGCCATATATTTACTTTTCCCCTACTTCTCTCTACCTCTCTATCCCTCTTCTTCTCTATCTCTTAGCTATATATATAATATTAATATCATAAAATAGTAAATACCTTGAACAATGGACAGCGAACCAAGCCCAAAGCCACGGGGCATCAGCGTCTCAGCGTGTACAGTGACCTTGAACCGACCTTGAACCGACCTTGAACCAAAATCCCAGATTATCGCCCAACATCCTCTACAGCCCAGTATCCACGTGGCCTCCAGACCCGTTCAAGCTCTAACCTCAAAACAACAGTCCAAAAACACCCACCTATAAAATAGCGACACACAATGTCGTTTAAGTCATGACGCACCGCAACATAATCTTAAAATGGCCAACAGACGTGCCAACAGCTAAAAACACGCTGTAAGTCAATGGCCAACAGCTCTTGGCTCATTTAAGTACAATCTACTTATGAAATTAAATAACTATTTACTTAAATAAAACTTGACAGGTCATTTTCCCCTCTATATATTTCGAGTCTGGCCACCGCGCCGTCCGCTCTTTAACAATTTGTCGCTCCATCTTATCGCTAGACCAACCACCCACCTGTCCGCAGGTTATGGAAGTTGAGAGGCCTTGACGAGTCATGTAGATGGTACGACATTTTCTTGAAGAGCAACTGCTCCTTAACAATTCGCAATATCTCCTCCTAATTGATACTCACTGGCATCACAACATGGCTTTCAGCCACGTGGTGCTCGTGGTTATCTTGAAAGGCTTCGATACCATTAACTCTGTGTGGTACAGCCGGTGTTTGAGCCTTTCAAGATAGCAACCGCTATCAATACTTTAGGAGATAAAGACATGTTAGCATTTGACATTTTACTATTCACAATGGCGCTTGAGGCGTTACTTGGCTTGATTGGCTTAACCACTGATAACTTTTACGAGGTGGCATAATGAGCTATTCATACTTTGAAGTATCGGCGTTTACCAACTCTGATTATGACGAGCTTGAAATACTGTTTGGCTCTTACAATAAGGGCGAGGCGATTTACGAGCTTCAAGCTGAGAAAGCCAGTTGGAAAGGACTTGGCTATCGCCGGTTATGCATCACAGCCAGACAGGTTGAAGACGCTCCGGACCGTGAGGTTTATCCTGAGCTGTTTAACTCAGGCGGCCAGTACGTCAACCACTAGGAGAACAACATGGAAACATTACAATCACGCTACGATATTTATGTGAGCTGTGGCGGCTCAAAAAGCTTTGACGAGTGGCTTAACTCGTAAGGTCGAAACGCCGCAAGGCGTCTGGCAGTTACTCTGTCACTGATGAGACCATCAGCAAATTTTAGGAGATAAAATTATGATTATACCAACAATTATGAAGCACGTTTTTCGTGATAAAGACTACTCAAAATTAGTTAAGCGTCCTATTGAATTATTTGAACGTGATGGCGTCCTGAGATGTGCTGACTATGAAGCCATTGATTACTACGGCGAGGGTCGTAACGGCATTCCTCATATCTGCAAAAGCTTGGAGCAATATGCGGCTAAGCGAGGCGGATACTGGGAATGGGAAAATCCAGAGTGCATATCATTTTATAAGTAAAACAAGGTCGAAACGTCCTCAGGGGCGTCTACTGGTGAAGCCAGTACTGATGAGACCATCAGCAAATTTTAGGAGATAAAATTATGAGCAAACAATACTTAATAGGTGAGGTAGCTACAATTCAACAATTCATTGCGTTTGGTGTAATTCTTGAAGAGGCTCAGCAAGACGGCGATGTCGTCAATAACGCTTTTGTAAAAGATGGATATCTACACATCACAATTTGCCACTCTGACAGCACGATATCTTACATTGAAGTAGACAGTACAGGCGATACTTCAACAGTTTAAACAGGTCGAAACGTCGCGAGACGTCTGCTAGTTACTCTAGCACTGATGAGACCATCAGCAATATTTTAGGAGATAAAATTATGAAAGAGCAAAATATTCGCTTATTCGACGCGGCTAAACTTCCTGATGAATTAGGACAGGTTAGAGCTGAGATGAAAGAACTTGCAGACATCGCCAAAGGCATCGAGCATATGATTAAATTGCAAGGTGACGGAGTGCAAGAGGGTGACCTATATCGCACCACGGTTACCACGTCTGAAGTCAAGCGTGTTGACTGGCAGAAAATTGCCAAGTCATTTGAGCCAAGCAAGCAGAAAATTGCAGGTAACACTACTTGGTCCGAGCGCACAGTGTTGAAATTGTCAGCACATAAAAAATAGTCGAAACGTCGCGAGACGTCCATCACCTTGGGTATGGTGGTGCTGATGAGACTACCCAATTTTAGGAGATAAAATTATGGCTAAAATCAAATTACAAGGCTTTGATTTAGAACGCAGCCGCCAAGCTGCAAAGACTCGCAAGAACATTGGTGCTGCACTTGACACCATATTCAACGAGCTTAATTGCTACAGCAACCAAGATAATTTGGCTGACATTTTAATTAGCAATATCACTGGTCAACACCGCACGTTGCAGCAGGATTTTTGGCGTGTGATGACAGGTGTTATTACTGGCTACGGCGAGCTTGCTTATGCTGACGGTCGCAATGAGGGCGCAGTTAATATGTGCAAGCAAATCACCGCAGCTCTCGAGCAGTATGATGGCGCGTTGCCACGAATATAGCAGTGTCTTGCCGCAGCTTTTAAGGGCTATATCGGCATCATAAATAAACAAGTCGAAACAACATCTATTCGGAGGGTGTTGTCTGCACTGACTAGCTATCAGTGTACTGATGAGACAAGCTACTTTAGGAGATAAAGACAATGGTATTATTTATCATAAATAAGTATATCCAGAACGTACATATAGTTCGTGCGACCAAGTTATTTGATGAAGAGTATGACGCTATCGCATGGCTTGAAGATGTTCAACGCGACGCAGAGCAAAGCAGCAAAGTGTGTGAGGCCCTTGAGGATATCAATGGCCATATCTATCGCATTGAGCTTACTGGCGGCGTGGTGTACCAGACACACGGTCCACTGCATTTGAGAAGCGAGAAGTCATTATGATCATGAGCAACCGACAGATAGCAGAACATCTGCGAGGTCTGGCATACGCGACTGAGCCATACTGGCAGCTTAAACACAGGTTCGTGGTTAGAGTTGGTGGTGTGGTGATTCGCTGCAAGCCAACGCAGCAGGCCATACTGGCGGTAGCTGACAAGTTCGAAAAGGCGAGGCCTCACCGGACTGTGAAAAGCCCTCGCAAGCCTACACTCAAGCAAAGTAAGTTCAGTATCACGCTCCTACGTCAATTTCATGATGATGGCGAGTGTGAGAATGCTGAGAATTACGCACAGGTGCATGGGATGCGGCTTAGGAATAGCATTCTGTACCGTAGAGGTCCAAGTAACTTCGCTCAGTTCTACTGCACTTTGCGTAAAACTTGGCGAACATCTGGATTTTTACATGTTGAACTGTTTTAAACTTTTCTACCATGGGTATTATGAGTACCTATGCAGAAGTGTTTACTTCAAAAACTTAAGGAGATTAAGAAAATGACAAACGAGACCAGTGAAATAGGTATCCTAAAGGCCAAGCTTGAACGCCAGACCAAGTTCATTAATAACTATATAGGCGACCTGACGTACCAACATGGGTGTGGGCTTGAGATGATAAATTTTGCAACCTCAGGCACACCTTTTTTCGATACAGATACCGAAGCTGAGGATTATATCGAAACTTTAAAAGCTGCACTTTAATAATAGTTAAACTTTTCTACCATGCCCACTTTAAGGAGTGGGTATTCAGAAGTGTTTACTTCAACGCGGCGGCGACACGCAACTTTTAGGAGATAAAATTATGCAAAACGCAATGAATTTAGAGACATTATTAAATACTGTAATTGACCAGAAAAATACTAAGAAAGATTTTCTGACAAGTACTGAGTCTGCGATTGAAATGGTTGAGAGTGAGTCAGGGATTATCCTTAGTTTGAACAATGGTTCAGGCTTTGGTGAGACCTTTGGCATCTCTGAACTGGCTCATAAGCAAATTGCCTCAAGACTTAAAATTCCAGTGAAGTATTACTTGCGCCTTTTAGCTGATCATCCGGACCTGATTTTAATGCAGGTTAATGAGCTGTTCAGAAGAGAGCCACAAGACAGAATGCTTCGTACTTTAGATGGGCAGTTAAGAGCCTTTTTATCAAGCTCTTACCGCCGCCTAGATAACGATATAATTCTTGAGCATACATTGCCAACTATCATCAACGGTGACATTGAGACTACGTTATTAAGTTCAAATGTTACTGATAAGAAACTCTACCTTAAAGTATTGTTTCCAGATGAAAGCTTGCAGCAATGCATTGGGACAACAGCCAGAGGCACACCGGATATTATCCACCCTGCTTTTGTACTGTCCAATAGCGAAATTGGTCAAGGCGCACTGAAGATACAATCTTTCTTCTACCGCGACTTCTGCACCAATGGCTGTACTTTTGGCAATATCGACAACGCTCTTGATTTTAGTCGCTCACATCTTGGCGGACGCCTGATTGAGGGTACTGACTTTAGTATTGTTTCAGATGAGACACGAGCTGCAGAGGACAAGTTATTAATTGGTCAAACCACCGACATTTTAAAAGCTATCGCGTCCCCTGAGTTTAGTCAGAGAATGGGTGACCAACTACGCGCAACCAAGGACACAGCACTGGTAGAAAATCCAGAGGCGGCGGTCGAGGCTATCGCGCAGGAACTGGGCATCAAAGAGTCTGAGCGTTCAGGTGTTCTTGAGTCATTTATCAAGGACCAAGATTATTCACTCTGGGGCATGGCTAACGCTGTGACTGAGCAGGCGAATAACGCTGATTCTGTCAGTTATGATAGAGCAAGCGAGCTTGAAGAAATTGGCGGCAAGATACTGGGCATGGGCAACCGTGCATGGGGTCGATACGCTGAAGCAGCATAGCAACAGGTCGAAACGCCGCAAGGCGTCCACTGGTAGTGCCAGTGCTGATGAGACCATCAGAAACTTAGGAGATAAGAAATGACCGAAGAAAAAATACTGTATAAATATTACGTTGTCCTTGCAAATAATTCGTGGGGCGGCGGCCGGTATCTTAGTGAAGCGTTGAACCAATATTTAAAGCAGGTCGACACTGACCAAGATAACTTTAATTATGATATAGTTATTATGGTTGTCAAACATGATAAAACTAGACTTTCAAAGGCCAACGTCGGCATCAGTGGAATGGGCAGCCTGACATATCCAATGGGCGGCTCACATGAGTCACTGACGCATACTCTGGACCGGAAGTTACTAACACGGTGGACCAATTTATATTGGCGCACTGAACGTGCTAAAGAGGCGCTCAGCGACACAGTTTACAATTCTGTGTTTCCATAAGTTCGACAGGTTCGATTCCTGTATGCTCTAATTTGGTGGCCTACGCGTCGTAGCTAGGAAGTCGTCCTGACTGGTGTCAGAGGCTCTGTATACGGACAGCTAGGTTAGAGCACTTTTAGTCGAAACGGTCGCAAGGCCGTCAGTCAGTTTGGACATACTGGCTCTGATGAGACTGTCCAACTTTAGGAGATAAAGCATGAAAATGTTAGCAGTTAATACGAAAAAACTAGGATGGCAGTGGGTAGCACGTCGAGACCCAAAACTGCAAAGCCTAGTAACCACGCCGGTGAAGTCACACTCGCTCGGCACTGAGGACCTTGAATACTTTCGCACTGAATTCCCAGAGATTGAGTTTGTGGGCAGGGAGGTGCTTTGTGATTGAGATAATCGAGAGCCATCTGCACAGTCAAACAGTGACAGCGGTCGTCGAGGCTAATCGCAGCCCACCTAAGATACTGAGCCTACACAAAGGTACGTTCACTGACCATGATGTTAAGTGTGCAACGTATCACGCTAAGAAGTCACATCAGGAGGCGGTTAAAGTATTTAAGCAGTCAGGTAGAGCCACTGAGATTAGTGTCCCACTGGCAATATCCGACGACTATTAAACTAAGCCCTGAGGTGTTAAAACCTTGGGGCTTTTTTGTGCTTGTTGTAAAAGTATTTAAACTCTGGCATAGTAGAATACCCAAAAGGGATTAAACTTAAACTAAACCGGAGAAATAACTATGTGGAAAAAGCGATTTTCATTACTCGTTGCTACTATTTTGTTATTCTCAATCTCATTAACAGCTTCAGCTAGTTCTAGCGAAGTAGTTACAGCTTCAGGAATGGCGTACAGTGCGGATACCGTATTGACTCTTACCCCATTTATGACTCTGACTACAGACACTCCAACGCTGCCTGCTTATGGGACAGAGAGTAACACCGAATTCATTCCAAGCATGAAATTCATGAGTCCGATGAGGTTAAATTTAACCGTGACCGTGACGACACTAAACTTTGATGCTAATTACATGTTTAAAATTAGAAACGAAGCTGTAAAGCAGAATAGTAATTTTGACCGTGTGAGTTAGGATAAAACGAGACGAAAAAATTATAAACAGTTATAGCAAAGCCCACTCATCAACAGGTGGGCTTTTTTATGCCTGAAATTTAGAAACTGTACCTAAAAGAAACGTAGTCCATGCCGCCATTATTGGTGGATGCTCCGCCTGTGCTGAAGTGTTTATAATTTAAAGCAATGGTATCGGTGAAATTCCACCCAAGGCTGAGCACATATGGCGTGTGAGAATTCCATGCTATTGACTCATTGTGCCAATACGACATGCCAAAACCAATTTCAAACTTCTTGTAATGGGCCAACCTCTGCAGGTAAATAGCTTGGTTTGAATTTGACTCACCTCGCTCGCAGTAATTGCCCTCGATACAATCCAACCTGAACTGCAGCAAAATACCTAATTGATACTTGCGATCATCAAATGTTTCATTGAACGTCAATGTCTCAGATTGATACCGCTCGCCGCCAATCCAAGTCACACCGCCACCAGTTATTTCAACACTGGTTTCGGCCTGCGCTTCCTGATAAAACATCCAGATTAATAAGCAAATAAATAACGCAATTGCGATACTCGTTTTATTTTTCCATGGTGAACGAAACGCCATCTTAAGCTCCTTTTGCAGTATTGGCTAAATTTACACCAAAGCTCGCGCTGACAATCACGCCGAACAAAGTTGTAATAGGTAAGAATAATTCAGATGCTTTTGAAGTGGCAATTGCAATCGCTGTAGGATCTCCAATGCCAAAACTTTCGCAGATTAAAAGTATTAAGGTTACTCCAATGTACAAGGTGTACAAATTGGTAACTCTATTTGACAGGTCACGTCGCATCAAGCCATTGGGGTCTAGGGTTTTAACCATTAGGACCTTGGCCTCTGCAGACTCCATATCAGTTTCAATCCACTCGGACGCTATATTCTCGACCGACTTGACTAAACCACCACTAAATAAATTTGCTAACCAACTCATTCTACTATCTCCCAATCATTTGCAAGCATATCGCTCTGGCTGCAAAGCCACGGCACAATGCTGCCAGTTGCTGTTCTCATATCAATGTGAGGTTGATAATTAATCTTAACACCCTCCTGATAAATCCCTAAAAGAGGTGGTCGGCTCACTTCAAACGTCGAGCCCTCGACTAAGAATATAAACATCCCTTTGCCGTTCCAACCTGCCCGAGCTACTTTAGAGCCCTCTTTTACTAAATTCAACGCTTCTGAAAAATCCATTACATCCCCTTAGGATTAATTGGTGAGCCATCAGGTCGAAGTATTTCGAAATGAACATGCTCAGTTATTCCATTGTACCGGTCGCCAAGCTTTTGCGAGTGGCCGATAACATCTTGCCGTGTGACAATATCGCCAACTTCAACAATTGGCTCAACGTAAAAAACTCTGTAGCGCAGCTCTGAAACTGTAATCTCAACATATCGAAACGACAAATCATCGCCGTATGGGTAGCCAATCTTGGTGACCTTGCCGTTAATAGGCGCCAGAATTGATGAGCCTACAGGACATGCATAGTCGTCGCCCTTGTGAGTTCTGCTACCTCTAGGCGCTCCAAAGGACCCAGAGCCATGCACGTCAGTGTCTCGAAGTTTTAAAACCATTCTAATATCCATAATAAATCCCCCTTGAACAATTAATATCCAGTAGTGTACACTATTTTTCATGCCACTATTAACACTAAAAACAGCAACTGCGTCCGCCATCTCTGGCGTGTCTTTAATCGGCAGTGCATTCATTGGGGTGAACTGGGTTCAAGAGACCTTTGTGACACGCTCCGAACTTCAAATTATGTACATAGAACTGCGTGATTGGCAGGTTACATACTCACTTGATGAATATGAAAAAATCGGACCTGATAATTTCACACCTAAGCAGAAACGTACGTACGCCATGCTTGTCAAACAACAGGTGAAATTAGATGAGAAACGCACAAAGCTCCTTGGTCTGTCGACTGATTAAAATCTTTGCTATTGCGATCCTTTTAGGATTAATGGCCATAGTAGTAGCCTCCGCAAAGTTCGACGTGCATGAGAGCACCACATCAAAAGGCACACCTACAATCTATATTTATAACCCAAATAGCTACAAAATTTGGTGTTTTATTGAAGCAGATGATTTTTATGTAGATTTTTATGTAGCTGCTAGGTCGTCCAGTAAGGTCTATTACCGTCCTATATCCGATTATTATGCGGATTGTGAATAACTTTGTTGATAACTTTGTACTTAAAACAGGTTGTAAATCCATCCTTTTAAATGCTAGAATTGGAGCCTAATTAATTATATAGGTGACAACATGAGCGCAACCCAAGCACTTCTAAATCAAACGGAGCCAGAAAGTACAATGGTTTCATTTACTTTGCCCACTGAATTATTCAACCGACTAGAACATGTTCTGCACGTATCACAGCAGCGACAGCCTAAAATTACTCGGTCTAGATTACTTCGCAGTTTTGTTGAAGACTCTCTTACAGCACTAGAAAAACTGTAACAACATGGCAGATTTTAAAGCAACAGAAGCCTTTCTGGAGGCCCTTGACGGCGTCAATGCGACGTACGTGTTCCAGACGTTCATAGATAATAAGAATTCAGACGTTGATTTAAAGCCGCGCCAGTTCACTGGCACCTTTGCAAAACTGAAGAAAGCTTTGACCGCTCAGAATGAATTTGGCGCCGGCATTTATGTGCAAGTTAATGATGGCGAGAAACGTGGTAAGAAGTACATCAGCAGGGTCCGAGCGTTATTTGTGGACCTTGATGAACCATCTACTGCAATGGCCTCACTGTCAGCGATTAAGAAGCATATGCCAATGCCGAACATCCTCACAAATTCCAGTAAAAATAAATTCCATCTTTATTGGCGTGTGAAAGATTGCAGCCTTGATGAATTTGCTGCAGCCCAGACCGCACTAGCTGTGAAATTTAACACAGATGTGGCGATAAAAAATTTAGACAGGGTGATGAGACTTCCCGGGTTTATGCACCAGAAAAACGACCCTCAAATGGTAACCTCTCGGATATCAGACGACCAGTACATCTATGAGACAAATGAGCTTTTAGATTGTGCGAAGAAAGCCACCACACTGTCAGCACCTAAACTACCATCAGCAAAAGAATTCAAAGAAAGCTCAGATACTGACTGCTTTGGCTTGGATATAGGCGATGGTTACAAAACACCTGATACTGTGGCGAAAGGCGGACGCACTAACGCAATGATTAAGTTCATTGGCCACCAGATAGCAATTGGCTTCAGTGCTGTTGAAGCTATCGCACTGGGGCAGAAGTTCAACCGTGAGATAATTAGTCCACCACTGGACGAGAAACGCCTTGAGCTAGAAGTCTGGGGTGCAGCACATAAATGGGAGGCTGAGCGTGACGCCGAGACTGAAGCAATGCTTGAGACTGACGCCATACCACCGGCACCAACACCTGACAATGAAGCACCTATCAATACCACCGGCGTACCCAAGCCACCGATTAAAAAGGAGAAGCATTCTCTTGGCACATTCATTGAGCGATTCAGATATATTAAACAGGGCTCCAGAGTCATCGACACGCACTCCTCAGGACGCCATTCAGAATACTCACTCGCGGATTTTAAGAACGCAACAGCGAATATTCTCATCCCGGGTAAAAATAGGCCGCAGAAACTTTTCGACAAGTGGTTTCAGCATGCCGACCGGAAAGATTTTCGCGACACCATTTACTACCCGAGCGAGCAAAAAATAATTCAAGAGGGCTCAGAAGAGTTCTGGAATATTTACTCACCTACTGAGGTAGTACCATCTGATAAGGTGGATATGGAGTTAATTAAAGTATTCACTGACCATATTAAATACATGTTCCCACTGAAGAAAGATTTTAAAGTGTTCATGGATTGGATGGCGATGACAGTGCAAAAGCCTGAGGTTAGAATTCCATGGGCTCCGCTGATCATATCCACGCAGGGTGTTGGTAAAGGCTTCATATACCAAGTACTTGCACAATTAGTTGGCGCTCAGAATTCAACTGTTATTTTACCTGATAGACTAGAATCACAATTCAACCCTTATATGTCAGGGTCCACGTTAATACTTGTGGATGAGATGAGAGTTAACAGTCGATATAATCCTGAGGATAAAATCAAGTCATATATCTCTGAGCCTACCATTGAGATAAACCGGAAAGGGCAGCAAGAGCACACGGCAAAGGTTTATGCCAATTTTCTTATCTTCACGAACCATGCTCATGCAACCAGAGTAGAAGAATATGACAGACGCTTCTGGATTTATAAAGTTCCACACAACAAAAAGACTCCAAAATACTACAGAGAAATATTCAGTTGGTTCCTAGACAATGCTTTATCTATGCCGAATTTACTGAAGTACTTCATGGAATACGACCTCAGCAACTTTGAGTTTGCAGCGGTACCAGAAGCTACTGCAGCGAAGCGTCACATGATTGACAGTGGCAAATCTGAACTTACTCTTGAGATTGAAGATGCAATCCTGCACAGAGACGGCCTATTTGCTGCTGAAATTATCAGCTACGCCGTGTTTAAGGATTATGTCGAGCAAAGTACTACCGTGGCCACAAAGCCCAAAGACGGCATTTTAAAGCACATGTACTCACAGCTCTTCATTCCATTAGATAACCACAAAGTAAAATCCGGAGTAGTACCGACCGGCGACGTATCAAAGCAGCGCCAGAGAGTCAGGTGCATTCGCAATGGCGATGTGTGGAATACCTCAGAACGCCGCGACGTGGCTGATGAATTATCAAGATGTATAAAACTGGCGGCAGGACATGCCGACCCTAAACTCGCAGCAAATGGTGACACAAATGCAACAGAATCCAATAGCACTAGACATTGAGACAGCGCCAATAGGTGACTTCCCTCAGGAATATGCACTACAACCGTGGCGGTGCAATGAGGGAGCCGCTAAGATATCATGTATCGGCGTCTCAAAATCAACAGGTGAGTCAATACTTATCACCAAGCCACAGCAGTACCGGGCGCTTCTAAAGAGCCTAGCAGGTAAAACCATTGTTACATGGAACGGTGTGTTCGACGTTGCTTGGCTTGTGGCGTACGACCTCTATGATGAGGTTAACGCTATCAACTGGATTGATGGGATGGTGCTTTGGAAGTGGCTAGAAAATTCACAGAAAAATGACAGGTTCCCTAAATGGAGTCTGGGCGACGGCGCTAAAAGATTCTGCGCTGATGAGCCATGGCTTGAGGGCTTCATTAAGATGAAAGAAGCTGAGGTCCATGCAGGCGAGAATGACGAATACTGGGAAACCAGAGCTAAGCTAGACTGTGTTGTCACAGCAAAAATTTGTAAGATTATTTGGGATAAGCTTGACGAACGTCGCCAGAAGTCTGCAATGATTACAATGGCAGGAATTGTCCCTGTGGCTAGATCATGGTGGAAAGGTGTGCCAATGGATTTCAGTTTGATTGATGATCTAATACCAGAAGTTACTCGTGAAATGGAGGACATCGAATTTAGACTTGGTGTTCATAATTTCCAAGGTTCCAATGCTCTGCATAAGTGGACACCATCAAAAACTTTGAGAAGTCCTCAAAAATTAGGTGTTCTGTTATTTGATAAGTGGGGCCTTAAAGCTAAAAGTTTCAGTGAGAAGACGAATGCACCATCTACAGACAAGGCCGCTCTTACATACTTGGCCGATGACGCACCGTTAGTCACAGAGATTTTACGGTGGCGCATGTTAAACACGCAATTAACCAAGTATATTCAGTCGCCGCTTAAAGCTAGAACCTATTTAGGGAGTGATACAGTTCATCCGGCACCTAAGATTTTCAGCACGTACACCGGTAGAATGACGTACACCAGTAAGACAAGTAGAAAATTTCACACAGGCGTCGCGCTTCACCAGTGGCCACGGAATAAAGCGTTCAGAGCGTTGATTATTCCAGAGCCGGGATATAAACATGCTGAGTGGGATGCTGCAGGTCAGGAGTCCAGACTGATGGCTGATGCTAGTGGTGATATTAATATGAAGAGTGTATTTGTCCGAGGCGAAGATTTCCACTCGGTGACAGGTGCAAAAATTTCGGGGATGAGTTATGAAGATTTTATTAAAGGGAAGACAGCAGGGAACCTCGCTATCACAGGCGAACACGGTTACAGATATCAAGGCAAGTTCACCGGGCTTAGTAATAATTTCAGAATTGGCGTTAAGAAACTCAGAGTCCAAGCCCGAGTCCAGTACGGTATGGATGTGGATTGGGCCAAAGCCAAGTCATGGCAGGATGCATTTTTTGCGTCGTTTCCGGGAATTAAAAAATACTGGCAGTCAGCAATTAAGAAAGGCAAGAACTTGGGTTATGCAGAAACACTAGCAGGTCGCAGGTTCAGGCTAATTTACTGGGATACGCTCAACGCTTGGTCCACTCAAAGCTCAGCCATTATGCACCCAATTCAAGGGTCCGGTGCTGACATGAAAGACTTGGCCATACAGGAGATGCATAAATATTTCCCGAAGTTCAAGTTTTGGTTTGACCTGCATGATGGCCTGCATTATCAGGTGCCAGTGGCGACGACAGATGAAGAGCTTATCGAAGCCAGAACCATGCTTGATGAGATTGACTATAAAAAATGGTGGGACTGCGAGCCCAGTGTCCCATTAACTTGGGACGTATCGGTTGGACCTCGGTGGTCTGCACTAAAGGAGTTATAATATGAAATTATCACAGACAATAAGCCTGCTAGGAGATGTGACCTTAGTAGATGCTGTGCAAATGACAGCTAACGAAAATTTAGTAGAATTTAAAGATGGCCTATTTCAAGATTGCATCGACCTGACTGA
>JQIA01000636.1_pt1 | contig 18266 bp, 9 predicted proteins | sample 811431 | NCBI WGS metagenome assembly JQIA01 (sample SAMN02998118, study PRJNA258478) | marine sediment metagenome | biome: marine; feature: seafloor; material: sediment; isolation source: oil-polluted sediment collected from 3 locations (0.5 km, 0.7 km and 0.9 km)... | place: USA: Gulf of Mexico ...
AGTCCATAGCTAACCCCAACTGCTCTTCCTCGTTGCCGTCCAGGAGTCATTTTTGGAAGTGATTTTACAACCCGTATTGCTTCGGCTTGTAGTTTTTTATGAGGAGCACGTGCTTTCACATCTGCAATATTTCCATATTTATCAATTTTAAATAAAACAAATATTCTTTGAATGCTTCCTGAGGTTAACCCTAGATCTGATGCTAAATCTGCATTGAATTTTTTCGAAACAAATTTTGTCATCTGACTTGAAAAACAGGCTCTCAACTGGGCATTATTTCCTTTACACCCTGGAAATACAGGTACATTTTCTATAACTAAGAACGGAATATCTTCAATTACTTCTTCTTCTTCTTCAGCAGAAACTACTTCGTCATCTATATTGATAATAATAGCTTCGGATTCGTCGGTTTCTGTAGATTCAATAACGGTTTCTATTACTTCAACCTCATCTTCCACTTTAACAATTTTATCTGGAATTGTAACTTTCGTTGCTGGTTGAATTTCAGGTTCTTCCACTTTTACCTCAATACTTTCTTCTAATTCCTCTACTGTTATAAACGTACCTATTATTCCCTTTGCTGGTTTTGGATAGGATTTCATTCTCATAAATTCATAAACAATAAAAAGAGATAATACTAATCCTAAAAGAACAAGCATTTTACTATAATTTTCTAAAACTGCGTTTGGATATTTTTTAATTTCCATTTTGACCTTGTTTAGGTGAAACAAGAATTTCTAAAAAGACTGCTTTAATAGCAAATTATATAATGCAAGAAATCAAAAAACAACATGTCTAAGTGTTTAACATCTTGCAAGATAATTATCATACTAAAAATACAACATTTTTAACTGAAAAACAATGCTTTATGCAAAAAAAACCAACCCGAAGGTTGGTTCTGTTTTTACTGAATTTTAAAAGCAATTGGTAAGGAATATTTAACTACCACTGGATTCCCGCTTTGTTTTCCAGGTTCCATTTTAGGTAATAAATTAATAACCCTTATGGCTTCTTGCTGAAGGCTTTTATGAGGTGCTCTTGCCTGAACATCGACAATGTTTCCTTTTTTATCAATTTTAAAAATTGTATGAATCCTCTGAATTCCAGAAGTTAATCCTAACTGTTCTGCCAATCCTGCGTCAAATTTTCTATTAACAAATTTTCCTATTTTTTTTGCGAAACAAGCTTTTCTTTCTTCATTTGTACCTTTACAACCCGGAAATAATGGTGCTTCTTCAACCAATATAATTGGAATTCCATCAGGGTATATAATCTCTTCAGGTTTAACATCAATAAATTTAGGTTCTTCAACGGGTGTATCAGGATCTTGGTCTTTAAAAATAACATCGTCAACAAGAGTATCATCGTCTACCTCTTTTATTATTTCAGGTTCAACTTCTCTTTGAACAGGCTTCTTTTTAGTTGGTTCAATTTCATAAACAATATCTTGCTCTGGGTTGTAATTGTCTATTCGTCCAGTGTCGTCCAACACGGCAATTTCATTAGAAAAGGTTTTGCTTTGAATAAGTACATAAACTACAATTAATGATAAAACAAGTCCTAATTGCACAAATAGTTTGCTGTAATTCTCTAAATTTGCTCTTGGATGTTTTTTTGTGTTACCAACAAAAAGTTCAGTTGATTTTTTGTGTTTGTGATTGTTCTTTGAATAATTCATAAAAATAAGATTTAGTTTCATCCATATTATTTTCTTGTTTTTAAAAATTAATTGTTTTGAGTGGTATCGGAATTCTTAATTCTTGAACAATTTTTAATAATGGATAAATGTTAAAATTATGTTAATACAATAAACAGGCCAAAAAAAAAGCTCAACCAAATGGTTGAGCTTTTTGAATATTTTTTTAATTTTTTACTCTACTTTAAATGCAATTGGTAAGCTATATTTTACACCTACTGGTCTTCCACGTTGTTTTCCTGGAATCATTTTAGGCAATAACTTTATAACTCTAATTGCTTCGGCTTGTAACCTCTTATGTGGTGCACGAGCCATTACATCGGTGATATTTCCGTTTCTATCAATTTTAAAAACTACAAAAATACGTTTTACACCTGGTGATAAACCTAAGTCAGATGCTAAATCTGCATTAAATTTTCTGTTTACGTGTTTTGTAATTTTCTCTTGTAAACAAGATCTTAATTTCGCTTTATTTCCTTTACATCCTGGATATACTGGAACATCTTCAATAATAGCAAAAGGAACATCTTCCATTACATCTTCTTCTTCTTCAACATCAATGATTTCTTCAACCTCTACGGCTTCGTCTTCATCAGTTTCTGTAGATTCGATTATTGTTTCTTCCACTTCTTTTTCATCTTCCACTACTTCAATTTTATCTGGAGTTGGTGGTGGTGGAGTTTTAGGTTCAGGCGGCTTAACCTGCTCTATTTCAACTGTTTGCTCGTCTTCTTCCATATTCAAAACTACTGGGCCAAGGTCTCCAATAACTCTATCATACGTCTTCTTTTCAATGGCTAAGTATACCACCAATAGTGCTAATACTAAACCTAACTGCATAAACAACTTGCTGTAGTTTTCTAAATTTGCTTTAGGATTTTTTTTGGTTTGCATCTGTGAAAAATTTTATAGGGTGCTAATTTAATAATTTTAATATATTATACAAGCATATTTCTTGATTCATTCTATTTTCTACGGAAAATTAGATTAAAAAATAGTGCTGCTATTACAATACCACCTAAATTCGCAAGCATATCTAATAAATCTGCTTGTCTATAGTTGGTTAAAACTCCTTGTAAAACTTCAATAATTATGCCATAAACAAATACTAGAATAACAACTAATATATCCTTTTTTTGTTTTTGTAAATTACGCTTGTAAGCCAACAACCAGCTAAGGGTTAAAAAAAAATAGGCCGAAGTGTGAACAAATTTATCAAAAAACTGTAAAACAGGTGTTTCAATAACATCGTTAATAGAAATTAGGCTTCCTATTGCAATTGCTATTGTTAGAAAAACTGCTGTAAAATAATATAATTTATACTCCAATAAGGTTTTTATAATCTTCTGCTGACAATAATTCATCTACTTGAGATGTGTCAGACATTAAAATTTTAATCATCCATCCATCTCCATACGGATCTGTATTAACTTTTTCAGGTTCGTCTTCTAATGCTTCATTAAATTCAGTTACCTCACCTGATAATGGCATCATTAAATCTGAAACTGTTTTTACAGCTTCAACTGAACCAAATACTTCATCTCTTTCCACAGTTTCATCAACTGTATCTACATCAACATAAACTATATCTCCCAACTCCCCTTGTGCAAAATGAGTAATTCCAACTGTCGCTATATTACCCTCTACTCTAATCCATTCGTGGTCTTTAGTGTATTTTAATTCTACTGGTATATTCATTATTATATTTATTATTATTTGTTATATCTATTAATTTCCTAAAATATATCTAACACTTAACCCTGTACTAACCGACTGTCTTGGGAAAGTGGTTGATATGGCATATTGAGAAGAACTTTGATCAAAATAGAACGACGCTGTTAAACTTTTACTCACTGCATAATCTGCAAAAAACTTCAACGATAGTAATCGTTGCCCCCCTGTAACTTGATCATTGTCCTGATCTATTGCCCTAATAATTGTTTTATTGTCTCTTAGAGACAAATCTGCTCTTAAATTTAAATCTCCTTTTAGTCTAGTTAACTGTCCTCCAAACCTAAATTTCATGGCTAAATCTTTAATTCTATACCCTAAACCAACAACATATTCAGTCCCTTTTATTTGAGTAATTGTGTTATTATTAAAGTTCAAAGTAAGCCCTCTGTCCTTGTTAATTCGACCGCTGAAAGATACGGAATTTTTCATCTTCATGTCAACTTTTATTAGGGGTGAAAATTCTTCCAATAAGTTCACGTTTGTAAACAAGGTTTTGTTAAAATAATTACCAACTATATCTGTGTCAACATATGGTGCATCAGCGTTGTACTCTAAATTATTACTAAAACTAGTAATAGAATATAACGAATTATAACTGTGTGTAATTGAAAAACTTCTAAAGCGCTTTTTAAACCATTTCATTCTCATAAAGCCTTTGTATGTCAATTTCCATCCAGGGATAGGTACACTTTTAAATGTTTTTAGACTTACTGTCGACGCATCCTTTCCTGAGTATGCAGCCAGAAATGCTGGAAGCATTACTTGTTGACTTGTTTCTCCAAAACCACTAATAGGCTGTCCAGTACTTGTTGCTAATCGGGTAGCTATAATAGCTCTATTGCTTTTAAACTCCTCAAAATTAACATCGCTATTACCAAAGGAAGTTTTTAACATATTATAGCTAATACTATAATTTCCGTATTCTGTTATTGGAGAATCTGTTAAAACATTATCAACAACATCAAGTTGTTGAGAGGTGTTTTTAGTGTAGGTCCTGTTTCCTCTAAATTCTATATCTAAATTTTTAATTGGTTCCACTGAAATAGTAGCATCCAATTTATTAAAATGTGTTTTACTAAATGTTTTATTAAAATAAGGGTCGTCTGCCGAGCGGGATATTAACCATCCATTTTCAACTGCTCGTTGCCTTATGTCTATTTGGCTACCAAATACAAATCCTAATGTTGGAGCAGGGCTACCACTAAAATTATCTCGTCCTAAAAACCCTACTTCAGGGATATATCCTGGCAAATAGGTTCCGTTATTTTCTGAATAATTAACCCGTGCATTTTTTATAGATGTTAATACATTATAAAATGTTTGTCCTATTTTACCTCCTGCCGTTTTTTTCTTTTTGACACTATTATTACGTGGAGCGATTGGTCTATTCCCTTTTGTATTATTAGCTGAAGTCTTCTTTTTATTGAATAAATTTTCTAAACCTATCGTTTTATAGAATCTGTTAAAATCTACGTCCACTCCAATTGCATGCGTATTTGCATTCTGAATGACATTTCCAACTTGTTGAACATATGATTGTGAAGATGCTTGCCAATCAAAATCAGCAGTATAAGCATAATCTGCTTTTACAAATTCTAAAAATGGAAATTTATCTAAAGGTATTTTATAGGTTCCATTTAAGGACTGGTGGTAATGATCTGGCCTTCCTAAATTAAAGAAATTATCCATTAAACGAATATCATCAGCCGCTTCAAAATCATCATAGATGTAATTATTAGATGCTCTAAAATTGAATTGCAACGATTTGGTTAAGTTATAACCAATGTTATAATCCCAATCAAACATATAATGCCGCTGCTTTAAAGTTGGCAGCTCAGGCAACCCTTCAATTAAACTTCTAGAAAGTTGTTCATTATAACTTCTAACAATATTAGAATTTACTGAGAATGTTGAAGGCAATAGGTTTACATTAAAATCTTTTAAAAATTTAAGGTACTTGCTATTTAACTTTTCCCAATTTTTAAATGGCTCAATGCTTTTAGGTTCGAAGCTAAAATTATAATTTGCAGAAGCTCTTACATTCTGATTGATGTTTTTTTCAATGTTATAATCTTTATGATACGTTTCATTAAATGCATAGGATACAGAAAGATTTTCCACGTCATAAAAACGTTGTTTCTTTGTTGATGTTGGGTTGTATTCTTTCCGAACGTTTATTAAACTTATGCTTCTTCTTTTCGTATAATCTCTAGCTTTATCACTATTGGGGTTAATATCTATAGCGTCTTCAAAAAGTACATCTTGATATTGAGGGTCGTATTTTGGGTCTTTAAATTCTTCAGAAATACTATAGTTTAATGGTAATTTAATTCCCCAATTTTTTGGTAATAACTGCCCTATATTTATGTTGGTTACAATATCATATAATTTTGTATCTTCTTGACTCCGTTCATTTACACGTTGTTCAATACTACCAAATCCTTTTGTTTCCATTCTACCTGTAACAGATACATCGGCAAAATCGGCAAAATTAGCATCAGCGCTAACAACAGCTGCCCAACCACCGTCGTTATCGAACTCAGAAACTCTCATTTCGTTGAACCAGACTTCAATACTTTGGTTCGTATTGGTAATGTTTTTAACTCCTAACATAATGGTTTTAATATTTGCTAGGTTTGGATTCCCTTTTACTCTAATTACTACATCTTCAGGGGAATCATTTATAGCTGGATATAGTTCATTTGGAGCTACACCTTCTTCAAATCTCATTAATTTAAGCTTTCCTAATTCTTCTAAAAAGGCATTTAAATTGTTTTCTTCAGGCCAAATTTCAAGTGGAGTTGTTACACCATAATCAGATATTGTAAGCAATTTTTCAATTTGGTAATAGTTATCATTTAAATCGCTACCAATTCTAATAATAGCTTGTATTTCTTGATCTTGTACTTGTGATTGTGTTTGAACTCCTTCTGCATGTAAAAACAGTTTTAAGTTTTTGTACATTCTTAAATCTACTCGTACATTCTTAAATATAGCTCTTGTTTCTTTTGCTTCTAAATTAGTAACTTTTAATGATAATGACTGCTCATTTTGCTCTTGTAAAGTGGTACTTCCTCTTAACACTTCACGCTTAATTCCTGGTGGTAAAACATAAGGAATTGGAATTCTTCCCTCATTTTCTTGAATGTTAACAACACCAACTTCAAAATTTTGTAATTGAGGATTTGTTAAATCTTGAGGTGGAACTATTGCTTCATCTAATGTTTTTGTATAACGTCTCCAATCTCCACGAACTAGTTGCAATTCGCCAAAACGTAACACGATAGGCATTTTAAATTTGGTTAAAAACATTCGCATAAACCGAATGGAATTAAATCCTGTAATATCATTTATAACCTCATCTGGTGTTCCTACCTGAATTCTAAATTGTAACCATCTAAATTCTTTCTCACTACCATCTGCGAGCTGAACGGTTACTTTTTTCTCGTCAACAATATTGTTTTGCCCAACAACTAAATCGTTTTTATTCAATGATACTTTGTATTGATAATAACTCTCCACCGAATTCATTGTTTGATCTTTGTCTATATCTTCAGTATCTGGATAGGTCGTTGCAGAAGTTGGATAATTCTCCGTTGATAAATTATTAGTTGGTGAATTTCCTTGGGTATTGTTATATCTTTTATAACGAGTTAAAATTGATGCATCATTAGTATCGTACTCAGAACTTCTAAAATAAGAATAGTTGTCATTTGCTGGGTCTAGTCCAAAACCAGCGCCAAACAATTGAATTTCCCCTTCATCATTTAAACCATCTAAACCAATATCTTGATTCAAACGTTCAGTATCACTATCGCTAAATGCGTATAACAACGATTGATTATTTGGTATTTTTCCCCAAATAGTTGTGTCAAAATTAGTGTCTAAAGAATTTTTAGGAAGTCCGTTTTCGTACATTTTTCTTCCGTCTTTTAAAACATCTTCAGAAATATTTCCTAGATTAAAGTACAATTCACCCACTTGATTTGCTACATCATTTGGATTTACTCCGGCAGGTAGGCCTTCTGCATTTGAAATTGAATAATGGTCGTAAGGATCCATTAACCAGAACTGAATATATTCTACGTTAGATTGTTCAAAATTAGTGGTAGTTAATGGTCTCGTAATTCCTGCCCATCTATCTTCTGGATCCGTGAACTTACCATCTCCTCCAACATTGTTTGTGTCGTAATTATAACTACCTCTTTCATTTGGAAAATAAGCCAAATCTAATGTTCTAACAATCGTAGATTGTGTTAAATCTAAATCCTGTTCAGGAAACAATTCTTCGAACCGTACTGTTCTTACCTCTGCTCTAGAAAGTTCGGCGTTATCAATATTTCCTGGCTTTAAAGAAGACCCTCCATAAAATAGTGGATCAATTATATACCAGGCTAATCGTGCTCTTTTATACCCATAAGACAAGTCAGTTTCGTTTCCACCAAAATCAAAATTTGTTTGATATTGAGGTGTACTTGACATATGCCATTGCTGAATTGATTTAATTTCCAGTGGAATTTGGGATCCTTCAAAGTCATCTACATATGAAGTTGCTTCACCTTCCAATTCAATTCTTTTAGGTGAACCAGGAACCAAATAAGCAAAATCTCCTCTTACAGAAAAGTTTGAAGCTACATCTGTATCAATATTTGGTAATTTATTTACCCATTTTGTGAATTTTGGGACTTCAGCACCATAACTAGCATTTAGTCCAAAAATGGTATTATTAATTGGTTCTTGTCCAAACAATGCTTTTTGAGTAATTGGTTTTTCATTTAAATTTAAAATGGTTGCGCCAGCAATAAAATTATCAGAAAATCGGTGTTCAATATCAATTCCTAAAAATCGTTTAGTTTGAAGGTTAAATGCTGCATTATTTTCAACCGAAACTTGAATTGGAGCATTGGAAGCTTCCAAACTTGGATTTACAATTTGAACTCTACCCATTTGATAATCTACTACATAATCTACACCTTCAACCAGTTCTCTACCACCTGTTGTAACCCGAACTGATCCTTGAGGAACATTAAATGCTCCTAATGGAATTCCATTGGCGCTTTCAGATTTATGATATCCTTTTATTAAATATTTATCTTTTTGCTGGAAATTATTTTTCGCTTCAGATTTAGTGATTTCATACAATTCATTAAAAACATAGATATCATCATTTATATCTGTAAGTTTGGCTTCTAAATCTTCACCAAAAGGTTGTACAGATGGAAAAATAATAAATCCTTTTTCTGAATTTACTGTTGCTCCTTCAACATAATCAAAATAGCCATCGCCTTCAGGTGTTAAAAACTGATTTTGATCTAACCTATCAATATCTAATAAATTCAACAGTGTTTTATCTGATATACCAACGGTTTGTGCATTTTGCAAATAATTGATAGGAACTCCTGTTTCATCATCAGCATATAATAGCTCCAATCTAAAACCATCAGGTTGCATTCTAAAGGTTTGTAAAGAATAAATATTCTTCATCATTAAATCCCACATGGGTATTTGCGTACTAATTATTTCACTACGCAATAATTTAACCACAATATTATCCGGCGCAATAATACCATCACTGGTAAACTCCCCTACTTTATACACTTGAGAATCTCCACTTACTGTATATTCAAATGAAACGGCTAATACATCTGAATCAGCCAATCTTCTATTCAATGAAATAAACCCTAATTGTGGGTGAACCCTATATTCATCGGGTCTTAATTTGATAGCATTCTCCAATACAGAATAATCACGTCCTTGTTGCATTGAAAATGGTGATAATCCATCGCTAACCGTAGCAATTTTTCTTATGGAATTGGTTGTTGTTAATATTGTTGAAATATTATTTGCCTCATTCACTGGTAACAAAGCTCCGGGTACTGGAATTACGTTAGCAGGGCCTATATTTGTTGGGTCTCCTTCTCCAAGGTCTGCAACACCAACAATATTTCTAATATCTATGGTAGAAGCACTTCTATTAGTTACCCATACCTCTACTTTGGTAATGTTTATTGAACTATTTATTAATGGATAATTTTCCAATGCTGTATTATACGAGTCTCTAAAGTATTGTGACAAGAAAAAGTGACGATTTTCATCGTAATCTGTTGCTTGTAATTCAAACTCTTGAATGGTTGCTCCTCCTTGTGCTGCTACAGATCTAGTTTGAGATTTCTGTTCAGCAAAAACACCTGTTATCATAGTTTTCCCAAATTTCAATTGGGTTTTAACTCCAAACAAGCTTTGAGCTCCAACAATCAATGAGTTTTTTAGCGGCATGCTCACATTTCCTACTTCAACCTTTTGAAGAATATCATCTTCTGTAGGTGTATATTCCAGTTTTATTTGGTTCTGAAAATTAAATGTTGACTGCGTATCGTATTGCGCCCCTACTTTTAATCTTGTACCTACTTTAGCCAGAATACTTGCACTAATTTCTTGATTAAAATCGAACGTAAAACTACTTCGGTTTCGTTCTGATAACTGTGGGTTGTCTACTTTTTGATATAACAAACCTAATTTTACCAATACCGAACCTTGTGCGTTTACTTCAATGGTATTTCCTCCAAAAACAGATTCAAAAAAATTTGAATTTACATAATACGTTGGCAATAAGTTTTTTTGAGCATTTTGACTACCACTTTTTTTACTATTTGTAGCACTAATTTTTTGTTTATAATACGCAAGCATATCTTTTTTAAGTCGATATTCTTTGTATTCTTCTTGATTCATATAAATTGGACGTTTCACTAAATAGTCTCCAATTTGTTCAATAATCATATATTTATTCAATTCCGTATCGTAAATGATCTCAGATTGAGACGGATCAGCCAGATACAGACTTCCAGACTGATTACTTTTGAAAGGGTATTTTAAATTTAAGGTGTCACTGGTTTTTGCAATTTTTGTAGTATCACCAGTTTTTATAGGCTGTGTTGTTTGCGCATTCGTTACTGATTGAATTAACAACACTAAAAAAAGTACTATATATGTTTTGAATATAAATTGTCTTTTCTCCAAATCTTATAAGTTTTTAAGCGCTTTTTTTATTAAAATTTCAACACTCATGGTTTTGTCTTCTAATAAAATCTTATCTAATACTTTTTCTGATTGTTTTCTTGTAAATCCAAGTACTTCTAAAGCAGATAACGCTTCATTCTTATTCGTATTGCTTTCAACAAAAGAATCTTCATCGATTGCAAAACTTTTTAATATTTTATCTTTTAGATCAATAAGTACTCTTTGGGCAGTTTTAGCTCCAATTCCTTTCACAGATTGAATCACTCCAACATTTCCAGAAGCAATGGCTTGTTGAATTTCATCAGTAGACATCGAAGATAGCATAGTACGCGCTATACTGGGGCCAACTCCTGAAACAGAAATAAGTAATCGAAATATTTCCCGTTCAGTCTTATTAATAAAACCGTATAAAGTGTGTGAATCTTCTTTTACCGATAAATGAGTGTATAATAATATCGCTTCACTATCGGGAATCAAAGAAAAAGTGTTCAAAGAAATGTTTAACCAATATCCTACTCCGTTAGTCTCTATTATAGCAAACGTAGGATTTTTTTCAACTAATTTACCTCTTATATGGGTTATCATATTTTACCTTTACAAATAATCCCAAATGTAATAAAATATTATTTAATTTTGGCTTTTTCCTGTGCGTGTACAATAGCTACACAAGCAATATTCACAATTTCATCAACACTTGCTCCAAGCTGAATAATATGAACTGGTTTTTTGAGTCCCATAATTATTGGGCCAATAGATTCTGCTTCGCTAAACTCCTTCATAATCTTATAGCTAATATTTGCCGACTCTAATCCTGGGAAAATTAATGCATTTACTTTTTTTCCGTTTAACTTAGAAAAAGGGAATTTTTCTTTCAACATTTTAGGATTCAGTGCAAAGTCAGCTTGTACTTCTCCATCAACAACCAATTTTGGAAATCTGGCATGCAATAGTTTTGCCGCTTCCGCTACTTTTTCTGCTATTGGTGACCTTGATGATCCAAAGTTAGAAAATGATAGCATTGCTATATTTGGTTCAAACCCAAACATTTTTATGGCTACTGAAGTCATATAGGTAATATTTGCTAATTCTTTTGCAGTTGGATTTATATTTATAGCGGTATCAGAAAAGAACATTGGCCCTCTTTTGGTGAGCATAATATTAAGAGCAGCTATTTTTTTAACCCCTTTTTGTTTTCCAATAAGTTCTATCATTGGTTTTACAACTGACGGGTAACTTCTTGAATACCCCGTAACTAACGAGTCTGCATTACATTCATTTACCATCATGGCCGCAAAATAATTACGTTCACGCATCAATTTTTGAGCTGCTAAGTAGGTAATACCATTGCGCTGTCTTTTTTCCCAATATATTTTAGCAAATTTATTACGTCTTTCTTCTTCTTCGTCAGATTTAGGATCAATTATAAGGAGATCGGCTTCAAAATTAATTTCTTCCATTAATTCATTAATAATCTCTTTGTTACCTAATAATATTGGCTTCCCTATTTTTTCATCATAAATAATTTGAGCCGCTTTCAATACGTCTAAATGATCGGCTTCAGCAAAAACTATTGTCTTAGGGTCAGATTTTGCCCTCGCCATTAACATTCTCATTAATTTGCTTCCGGCTCCTAATCTTTCAGCCAACGTTTCTTTGTAAGCATCCCAATCAGTTATTGGTTCTTTTGCTATTCCTGAATCCATAGCTGCTTTCGCTATTGCAGGCGGAACTTCTGTAATTAACCTGTGATCAAATGGTTTTGGAATAATATAGTCTTTTCCAAACTGAATATTAACTTCTCCATACGTAATATTAACTTGTTCTGGAACATGCTCTTTTGCTAAATTAGCCAAGGCATGTACTGCAGCCATTTTCATTTCTTCATTAATTCCTGAAGCTCTTACATCTAAAGCTCCTCTAAAAATAAAAGGAAATCCAAGTACATTATTCACTTGGTTTGGATGGTCTGATCTACCTGTTGCCATGATAATATCCTTTCTTGTTTTCACAGCCAGATTATAATCAATCTCAGGTGTTGGATTGGCCATTGCAAAAACTATTGGATCCTTAGCCATGGTTTTTAACATTTTTGGTGTAACAACATTACCTACTGAAAGCCCTATAAATACATCAGAGTCAATCATTGCTTCTTCCAAAGTATAAATATCTCTCTTTGTTGCAAATTCTAATTTTTGTGAAGATAAGTTTTCAATATCAGTTCTAATAACTCCTTTACTATCACACATCACCACATTTTCTCTTTTAGCTCCTAAGGCAAGGTATAACCTCGTACAAGATATAGCTGCTGCACCTGCTCCATTAACTACAATTTTAACTTTAGAAATATCTTTCTCTGTAATTTCAACAGCATTTTTCAAAGCTGCAGCAGAGATAATTGCAGTTCCATGTTGATCGTCATGCATCACAGGAATATCTAATTCTTCTTTAAGCCTTCGTTCAATTTCAAATGCTTCAGGGGCTTTAATGTCTTCTAAATTAATTCCACCAAAAGTTGGTGCAATATTTTTTACTGTTTCTATAAATTTATCAACATCTTTTGTGTCAACTTCAATATCAAAAACATCTATATCTGCAAATATTTTGAATAGCAATCCTTTTCCCTCCATCACAGGTTTCCCTGCTAAGGCTCCAATATCTCCCAATCCTAAAACCGCTGTTCCGTTTGATATAACAGCTACTAAATTTCCTTTAGAAGTGTATTTATAGGCATCATCCGGGTTTTTTTCAATTTCCAAACAAGGTTCTGCAACTCCTGGTGAATACGCCAAGGACAAATCACGTTGCGTAGCATATTTTTTTGTTGGAACTACCTTGATTTTTCCTGGAGTAGGGTATTGATGATATCTTAAAGCTTCACTCTTTTTTTTAGAATTGCTCATACTATTTTATGATTTATTGTAATGAAGTACAAAGTTAAGTATATTCAATAGATTCAAAACTTGATATTTATCATATTTACACTAATGTTACATTAGCCCTTTAAAACAGTAGGATAAGAAATTTAATAAATAAAAAAATCCCGCAATTGCGGGATTTAAGTTATTCTTCTTTCTTATCAATATAATACACTGATTCGTCTGGTTTGAAAGCTCTGTTAAACCAAAGTGGTCTTCTTTCACCATTTGGTCCTGGCGCAGGACGAGTCATAGCTAACCACTCTTTATAAATTTCATGAGATTTATTTGTATCCACAAAAATGTCTCCGTATTTTTCTTCTTTACCTGGTTTTTCAATTCGAACTCTTTGGTGCCATGTATGCATTCCACTAATTGGATCTGGATGAACAGCGTGGGTAATATTTTGATGTACACCACCATCTTTCCAAAAAATTCGTTTTGAATCTTTATCACTAGATTCAAATGGTTTAATCCCAGAAATAGTATTCATTTTCCAACCACCTTTTCCATCTCCTTCAATATTAACTGTATTGGTTGCCCAACGATTTCCAGTTTTATCTTGTGGTCTTCTCCAACGTCCAATATGATGTGAACAAGCCACAACTCCTGGTTTCATACTTTGGGTTACCCAAACTTTATCTATAAAATAACCGATATCTGTATTTAATTTTACCAAATCTCCTGTTTGGAAGTCCCATTTCTTTGCATCGTCTGGATGCATCCAAATCGGATTTCTGTTTGAGATCTCAACCAACCACTTTGCGTTTCCAGACCTTGAATGAATTAAGGTTGGCAATCTGAATGTTGGAACCAATACATATTCCCCTTTTGACTTATCCAACACATCATTATGAATATGACTTTTTATATACGTAGGTGTTGCATATTCAGGCCACTTCCAATCGACCATGGTTTGAGAATAGAATTCATTTTTACGTGATGGTGTTGGGAAACCAACACAAGGTTTTCCATTTACCATCACTCCAATTGGTTTCCCTTTTTTTGAAATTACATCATTTTTAGGGTCTACTTTAGTTCCTTTAAGTTGTTCTTCACTTAATAGGTTCTCATTCATTTTATAAGACTCTCCTTTTTCAATTTCGTAAGCACCATACTTTTTCATGTATTCTAGTGCTGCAAACTGTCCTGTAAATCCATCTGCTTTAGCAACTTCATTTAAACCTTTAATTCTTTCAAAAATATATTGGTAGTATTCGTCTATCGTAATTTTTTCTCCTGGCCTATAAGGCGATTCAAATGTTTTTCGAATTCCCATACTTCCATCAGGGTCAATTCTCCAGGAAAGTTCAATGAAAAATTCATCTTCTTCCCATACCTCACCCGGATTGGCTTCGTAGGTTAATTTTACTGGATTACCATTTCTTCTCGCAGCTTCTCGTAATACTGGTTGTCTAAATGCCACCCAAGTTCCTCCGTGCGTAGCATAACTATTCAAATCATGACGTTCAGATGCTAAGCCCATTGGTAACACAAAATCTGCATAAAAAGCCGTTTCGTTCCACGTTGGAGTTAACGCAGCATGCAATCCAAATTTACTTTCGTCAGAAAACATTTCCATCCAGGTAAATCCATCAGGATAGGTCCAAACAGGGTTAAATACTCTTGAAAAATACACATCCATTTTACCTCTGCCTTCTTTTAGGAAATGTGGTAATAACTGACTCATTTCAAAGAATGCTAACGGATATTCTTTCGGAAAATGTAATTCATTCCATTTTTTCTGAGGTGCAGGTGGGTTTGGTTGTGTTGGTTTAAATTTATTCCAAGAATTTGGAGAGGTTCCTCCTTTAGCTCCTACTGCTCCTGTTAATACTGTTAAAAAGTGTAAGCAGCGTGCAACGGCCCAACCACCAAGATTTGATGCACCCGCAGCGCGCCAGTTATGAGAAGCAAAACGTTCTCCGGCCTCACCAATTTTGTGAGCAATTTCAATAATCATTTCAGCTTTTACACCTGATTCTTTTTCTGCATATTCTGGAGTAAATTCTTTATACTCGTCGATCATAGCAGCAATGTAATTTTCAAAACTAATCTCTTTATCGCTATGGCGGGCTTGTAGATATTCTCTCCAGTTGGTCCAATTCTCTAAATAATCTCTGTTGTATAACCCTTCTTCCAAAATAATTAAAGCCATGGCTAATAGTACTGCCGCTTCTGTACCTGGATATGATGGTAGCCAGTAATCTGACATACTAGCTGTATTGGATAAACGTGGATCCATAGTAGCTAATTTGGCCCCCTTCATTTTTCCTTCAATAATACGCTGTGCATGTGGATTGAAATAATGACCCGATTCTAAATGTGCAGATATTAATAAAATAAACTTTGCTTCAGCATGGTCTGGTGAAGGTCTGTCATAGCCATACCATAAATTGTATCCAAAACGAGCTCCTGAAGAACAGATATTTGTATGAGAGTTATGACCATCAATTCCCCATCCCTGTAAAATCCAATTCATGAATTTTTCGTTTCCAGGCCTTCCCACATGATAGGCAATTTCATTATGACGATCTTCAAGAATTGCTTTTCTAATACGAGCAGCAATAGTATCTAAAGCATCATCCCAAGAAACGCGCTCCCATTCTCCATCTCCACGTTTACCTTTTCGTTTCAAAGGAAAAAGAATTCTATCTGGATCTGTAACCTGATTTATAGATGCAGGTCCTTTGGCACAATTTCTTCCTCTACTTCCCGGGTGAAATGGATTTCCTTCAAACTTTTTAACTTCTTGTGTTTCTTTATCAATAAATGCTGTTAAGCCACAGGCACTCTCACAGTTAAAACAAGTAGTTGGAATAATTTGATATGTTTTCTTTTCTTTTTTAGGCCACACCTTCGGGTTATACTCTACCCAATTATCCCATTTTTCAGGTGGTGGGAAATTCTCATAAAGTTGAGCCACCTCTTCATCAGAGAATTGACGCATATCTCCATCAAATTCTTGATAACCTTCTTTGTGCAGGTTAGGAATGATTCCTAATTTTTCTGCTATATTTTCTATAAATGATGGTTTTTTATAACCCATGATTTTTTGATTTAAATTTAAGCTAATGGAATTCTTTGAGGTGCTTCCACCCAAATCTTTTCAGTAATTAAAATTCCTATTAATACACATATTCCTGAAGCAACTGTTAATAGTCCTCCATTTCCAAAAAACAATAACGCTAATGGAATTATATTTCCTAATACTACTGTAACTAGCCAGAATAAGTTTTTATATCTCCCTTTGGTAATCATTTTAACAACCGTTTTTGCTGCTGTAGTAGGATGTGTAATTGTTAACTCTGTAATTAATGTGAATAGGTTTACGACCAACGCAATAATCATGGTGTTCTTTAAGATGCTCATCCAATCTTCACTTCCAAATATTAAAGCTGCAATAATAAAAATTGAAACACCCGCCATCACACTGTGCACTAACATATGCAACGGTAACGTTGGACTTTGCCAGAAATCACGACCTTTTGCTTGTGCAAATAAGAATGCCGTATAAATTGCTAATAATACTGCAAAAACAGCTGTTACCCATAATAAAATAACTTCTCCCGTGTTTATTTCGAAAAATGTCATAGCTCCCCAAACGGTAACTAGCAATCCAAAAACAGTGATTGTATAGCCACCTTTAACCAGCCAAGAATTCCATTGTGGACGTAATAAAACATTTAGAAAACGATCTGGTCTGTCTAAATCCATTACCAAGAATAGCCCTGTTAACGCTAAGAATGTTAATGAAATTCCTGCAGACCATAATTTAGCCGTTGCTGAAACTTCATAACCCAACATAATTGCTAAAAATGGAATTAAAAATGCGCCAGCAGCAATTGCCTTTGTAAATACATAGGCTGAAACTTCCCATCCCCACAAAATACCTTTATCGGGTGTATCGTAAACTCTTCGAGCTTTACCAGTTAACACATCTATATAATTTGGATTTTTACTATCTTTTTTCTGATATGCTGCTTCAATTTCGTTATTTATTGTCATTTGCAATAAATCTACGTCGTCATTGGTATGCATCATTTTTTCAGCAGCTTTTGCAAAATGCCCTACTCCACGTGCTTGAGAATTCCATAATCCTGGCCCAGATTTATCTGTAGCCTCAGGAACTAAGGATGCGTCATCTCCATCAATATAAAATAAGTTAGGGTTGGTGCCTTTTTCTGGCTTTCGAACTTTTACAGCTTGACGTGCCAATAACTGTGATATTTCAGTCGTTGGGTTTTCCATATCCCCTGCAATAATTGCGTGTTCTGGACAAACAGATACACAAGCAGGCTCACGACCAACATCTACTCTGTGTGCACAATAATTACATTTTGCAGCTGTATTTGTGTCAGGATCTATATACAGTGCATCATACGGACAAGCTTGCATACATGATTTACAACCAATACAACGGTTATTATCAAAATCTACAATCCCATCTTCACGTGTATATAACGCTTCAACCGGACAAATTTCTACACATGGAGCATCTGTACAATGATTGCAACGCATGACTGAAAAAATTCTACGTGTATCAGGAAATTCTCCCTTTTCTACTTGTTTAACATATGTTCTGTTAACACCTACTGCTACATCGTGCTCTGATTTACAAGCGGTAGTACAAGCATGACAACCAATACATTTACGGTTATCAATTATAAATCCATACCTCATTTTTTGTTAAAATATTTTGAATAAAACAAATGTAGCTATTGGGTGTATTAGTTTTGTGATAAGTATCACATAATATATTATTTAGAATGATTTTAAATAATGAACAACTTCTATTCAATAGAAATGAATTACTTTTACCAAATATTATCCTAAGAAACTCATGAATATTCAAGTCTTATTTTTTGGTATTGCTACAGATTTAGTTGGTAAAAATTCTATAC
>JQIA01000637.1_pt1 | contig 18262 bp, 16 predicted proteins | sample 811431 | NCBI WGS metagenome assembly JQIA01 (sample SAMN02998118, study PRJNA258478) | marine sediment metagenome | biome: marine; feature: seafloor; material: sediment; isolation source: oil-polluted sediment collected from 3 locations (0.5 km, 0.7 km and 0.9 km)... | place: USA: Gulf of Mexico ...
CCATCACCCAGCAGCCCACCAAAAAAAGCCCACCTATCGGCGCTATAAAAGAAGTGTTGGGCTCACACATGGCACCGGGAATGGAGATCGATCTGGCCATTCGCTCTCACGGGCTGCCCCATGAGTGGAGCGATGCGGTCACCGATCAGGTTGCACAGTTTGGAGATGAGGTCACCGACGCACAAAAAGTAGATCGCACCGACCTCACTTCGCTGCCTTTTGTCACCATCGACGGTGAAGACGCTAAAGATTTTGATGACGCCGTCTACTGCAAAAAAACTGCCAAGGGCTGGAAGTTATTAGTCGCTATTGCCGATGTCTCCTCCTACGTATCGATCGATTCAGGGCTGGACGAAGAAGCGCAAGAGCGCGCCACTTCGGTCTATTTTCCAGGCAGAGTCATTCCGATGCTGCCGGAGAAACTGTCTAACGGGCTCTGCTCGCTCAAGCCAAAAGTAGATCGGCTAGCGCTAACCTGTGAAATGCTGATCAATGCTGACGGGGAGGTTTATCGCTCCAAGTTTTTTAGTTCGGTGATCAACTCGCATGCTCGTCTGACCTACAAAAAAGCATTCGAACTCAAGCCAGAGCTGGAGAATCCCAGTCAGCCCTTGGTGGAAAAATACGGCAATATTCTCGACTCACTCAAAAACCTGTACGAGGTCTACGTTGCCCTCGATCGTCAGCGTATAAAACGGGGAGCCATTGCCTTTGACACCACGGAAACCCAGTTTATCTTTGGCAATGACAAGAAGATAAAACGCATTGTTCCGGTGTTTAGAAACGACGCTCACAAAATGATTGAGGAGTGCATGGTCGCGGCGAATGTCTGCGCCGCTCGCTTCCTCATCAAGAACAAAATGCCTGCACCGTTTCGTACCCATGAAGGGTTAAAAACCAATAAAATTGAAGATTTCAAAACCTACCTCACCGAGCTAGGGCTTCGTTTAAACGGTGGCAACAAACCCACGGGCAAGGATTTTTCAGCGCTATTGCAATCGATCGAGGGTCGACCTGAGCAGCATTTGGTGCAGACCATGTTGCTCCACAGCCTGACTCAAGCCAAGTACACCGCAAAAAACAGCGGTCACTACGGATTGGCGCTAGAGAGCTACGCCCATTTCACGTCACCAATCCGGCGCTATCCCGACCTGCTGGTTCACCGAGCGATCAAATACCAATTGCTCAACTCATCAAACAAAGATTACAACTACAGCCTGCAAGATTGTGCCGACCAGGGAGAGCTCTGTTCAACGCGGGAGCGACGTGCTGATGAGGCGGTCTGGGACGTAGAAGGCTGGCTAAAATGTGAGTACCTCAAGGACAAGGAAGGCGATGTCTATCCCGGCGTGATCAGCGGCGTCACCTCATTTGGCCTGTTTGTTGAGCTAAAAGAAATTTACGTCGACGGCCTCGTTCATATCACTTCGCTCAGTAACGATTATTACCACTTCGACCCCGCCGGTCACCGACTGGTTGGCGAGCGTAGTGGCAAAAAATATCAGCTGGGCGATGAGATGATTGTGCAGGTTGCTCGCGTTGATCTGGATAGCCGAAAAATAGACTTTGTCCCCATCGATCAAGCGCTCAACGAAGGCGATAAAAAAACCAACAAACCCAAACGACAGAAAAAAAAGAGGCGTAAATCTTGAACGACGTAGACCAGGTTATTTATGGAATAAATAGCGTATTCGCAGCGATAAACCACTCCCCGGAACGGATAGTGACGCTGTGGGTTGACCAATCGCGACGCGATAGCCGCATCACCGAGCTTATCGACACAGCACAACACCAAAACGTCACCGTAACACTGGCCTCTCGCGAAGAGATCGACCGACATGCTGGCAACAATAAACACCAGGGTATTGCCGCGCTTTGCTCGCTACCCAGTGCGATGTCGGAAAAAGCGTTTTTGAGAATGCTCGAAGATCTCAACGAACCTGCCTTTCTACTGATTCTCGATCAAGTAAAAGACCCGCACAACCTCGGCGCTTGCCTGCGCACCGCCGAAGCTGCCGGTGTTCACGCAGTGATAACACCCAAAGACAATTCCGCCGGCCTGACACCCACCGTCTGCAAAGTAGCCAGCGGTGCTGCCAGCCGGATTCCACTGGTCGAGGTCACCAATCTCTCTCGCTTTATCAAACACTTGCAAGAAGCCGGTGTTTGGATCATGGGAACCTCCGGTGAAGGTGAGGAAACCATCTACCAATCTGACTTAAAAGGTCCTCTGGCGATCGTGCTGGGCGCAGAAGGATCCGGATTGCGGCGACTGACCAAAACACGTTGCGACAAAATGCTTCGCATTCCCATGGCAGATCCCGCTGAAAGCTTGAACGTATCGGTAGCCGCCGGAGTGATTTTATTTGAGGCGGTACGGCAACGGCCCTGAGCCATTTTCAGCGCAGGTGGAGGCCATGTACCAAGTTTTTTAACAACTTGGTACATGGCCTCTTCATACTAAAACTCAAACTCTGTAAGTAGTCGAAATGTACTGCCCGGTGTTTTATTATCGAGCCCAAAGATAACCCCGGTTTCCCAGTGTAATTTCCTTCTCGCCCCCAAGCGGAGATCACCCATAATTACCGGGCCAATCCCTTGAGTATCCTGACCACTGTAGAATTCTAGAGCCGGTTCAAATTGCCGAGAGTAGCGATAACGAAGCTGTATCGCTAGTGCCGTTTCTAACTCGCTCCTTACCGCACTTCCCCACTCATAAATTACCCATGGGTTCATCGCGCCAACCCAACGACCCCACTCTTTTTCCATTAGCAAACCCGTTGCCAATTCCCAGCTATCTTTGTGGTGAGATCGCTCCAATTCAACAATAACGCCCCAGTCGACATCATACTCACCCTGTTCAGTGAGCTGCCATTTGGCTTCAATTTCATATTCTGAAAGCTCTAAACGCCCATCCTCTTCACTTTCGCCAATCAGATACACTTCAACAAATAGCCGATCAGATAATGATTGTCCTAGTCCAAAACGATGCTTTTGTTCACCATTATGCTCAACCATTCGCCATTCCAGCTCTCTCTCAAGAGGTTGAACATAGGGGTGATAAATTTTATCAATAGCCAGTCCATCGGCCATCAAGGGCCCAGTCGCACCAATCAAGACCAACAAAAAAAACAGCTTATGATCATGCATTCTGTAGGCCTCTACGATAGAAATACAAATAGGCAGAAAGCACTAAAATCAGCGCTAGACTGACAAAATAGCTGACTACTTGAGTAGGTGTCGGAGTTGCTTCATAGCCGATCAATGCGTAGAGCATTTGACCGGTCAGCGACTGCTCGCTGATAAGTGCTGAACTATTCCACAACGGGTATTGGCTAGAAATCCAATCAACCTGAGTCAATAATTGGATCGACTGCAAAACCATGCCTCCAGCTATCAGTAAAATCATCACAAACCCTATGCGCAAACCATTTGTTCTCGACACGTTAACCAGCAAATAATAGATAAAAACACCAAAACTAAGGCCAATACCAATACCGATAAGACTACCAAAAAGTACCGGGCGAAAAAGATCAGGCGCGGCACTAAAGCCATCAACATAGAGAATAATCTCCGCCCCCTCCTGAATCGTTGCAAGGGTAATTGCGGTGATCATGGCAGTGAGCAAGAGCCGTTTGTAGCGAGCTATAGCGCCAAGCAGAGCGGTGACAACAAAAACAAACAGGAAGAGATAAATAGCGAGACAAATGCCAGCATTGATCACCTCCTGCCCAGCACCCTCTAGCCATAAAGAAATTGAGCGGATGTTGACCGCATAAACAACAGCAAGCAATAGCCCTATAACTAATGCCAATAACACGGCTCTTTTAAGCCAACCCGAGATTTGGCAGAAGGCTAAAAACAGACTAACGATCAACGATGCTTCGATCACTTCACGCAAAACCATAATGACGGCATTTATCAGCATACGATAACCCCCTTACTTAACAACGATTTTCCCCTGTGCTGTTTTTGGGAAAAATTCACCAAAAAAAGGGTATTCACCAAGTCGTAAGGGGCCAATAAAAATAATAGCGCGGCTCTCACCTGGAATCACTTTTTCACGATTTAGCTCGTAGCTTTCAAATTCTTCCGAAGAGCTGTCCCGATTGTAAATCATCAATTTCACCTTGGTGTCGGCCGGAATTTCAATGCTGTCAGGGAAAAACAGGTGATTGCGAATTTCGATTTCAACAATAGGTGTCGCTGCAAAACAGATGGCACTGATAGCCCAAAGAGTGGCGATCAGCAACATGTTTTTCTGAGTGTACTTGTTGAGCATCAAACAATTCCTCCCGCAGGAAAGGTGATGGTGGTTTTTAGGCCGCTTTCAAACCTTGAGCTACTCAGCGTAACAGTGGCATGGTGTAGCTCAACAATATGCTTGACGATTGCCAGACCCAGCCCACAACCAACCGTTTCAGAATGCTGAGGCGTATCGAGCAGCCGATAAAAGCGCTCAAAAACACGACTGTATTGAGCCTCAGGTATGCCACTGCCAGAATCCTCTACGACCAGTTTAATACCTGCGGCAGTGGGTAGGATGTTAACCAAAACATGCCCACCAGCCGGGGTGTATTTAGAGGCGTTGGAGAGCAAATTTTGCAACAATGTTTCCAGTGCAAATGGGTCGCCCATCATCTTGGCATATTCGCCCGTCAACTCGATGGTTTGCTGCTTTTTTTCAAACTGTGAATAGTCATCGGCAATACAGTTTTGCGCTAGCGAATAAAGATCAATGACGCGAAAGTTCATCACGGCTTGATCCGGTGAAGTACGGTACAGCGCCAGAATCTGCTCGATCAAATGGGCCATTCTTCCCACTCCCTGACGAAGCCGGTTTAGCTCATCATTATCCTCGCCAAGTGTTGTCTGCAAGTTATGCAGATGGACTTTTAAAACGCTAACCGGTGTTCGCAACTCATGGGCAGCATCGGCAGAGAAGCGTTGTTCACGCTGAAAGGCATCATCGAGCCGTTTAAACAGCGCATTGGTTGTCTGCGTCAATTGCAGCAATTCCACAGGGGTTTGCTCAAGAGCAACCGGGCTTAAATCATCAGCTTGTTTGAGCGTTAACTGCTCCGCCAATGCGTGCAATGGCCGCAAACCCAGACTAACAACCCACCAAATGGCCAGAGCAGAAACAGGAATGGCCAAAATAATGGGGACAACAGATTCCAGCACCACCTGTTCAGCCAGTGAGTAGCGAATATCAGCACGCTCAGCGGTGACAATCCAGCGCTTCCGCACCTCATCGTGAAAAACAAAACTTCGCCAACGGTAGCTCTCATAATTAATAGCGTGAAAGCCGTCTGCAAGCACCGCTGACGAGTGAATCGGCGCATTGCTTGAGCGAGCAATGAGTTGCTTATCATCGCCCCAGATCTGAAAAAAAACATACGGGGTTTGCTGGTTAAATTGGAGACCGTTTGTCTGCTTCCCGTTATTGGCCTCTGCAATTAACGACGCCATACTTTGTAAGCGATCATCAAACAATTGCTGTGCCCGCTCCATACTGGACTGATAACCATGGAGAAGAGAGGCAAAGTTGACCAACGTAATCGTGGCAAGCAATGCGAGCAGTAGATAGAGCCGAATCGATTTCATCTGATTTTGATGGTGTAGCCAACACCTCGCACCGTTTTAATAAATTGGGGGGGTAGTTTTTTGCGGAGGTGATGGATATGGACCTCAATCGTATTGCTAGCCACTTCATCACCCCAGCTATACAACTTTGACTCCAGGTTGCTTCGAGTCTGAACCCTTCCGGCGTTTTCCATCAGTGCTTTTAACAACATATACTCTCGACGCGATAGCTCCATACACTGGCCCGCAACGGTAATCTGTAGGCTCGCCAAGTCTAACGAGACATCACCGATGGCCAAATCAGCATGTTTTGTGCTGCTTAAGCGCCGCTCAAAAACACGCAGCCGCGCCAAAAGCTCAGCCATTTCAAACGGCTTAGCAAGGTAGTCATCCGCACCCGCATCCAGCCCCTGAACCTTGTCATTCAAGGTCGCTCTTGCCGTTAGTAGCAGGATCGGTAGCTCCGCATTAAATCGGCGAACTTTTTTCAACACCTCATTGCCATCAATGTCAGGAAGGCCCAAATCAAGAATCATTATATCGGGCAGTTCAGTTTTCAAACTGCTGACAGCTTGCTCACCGTGCGTTAAATGATTAACGGTAAATCCTTCGTTGGTCAGTGACGTTTTGATGCCCTGAGCGAGCGGAAGATCGTCTTCTACCAGTAATATTTGCATTGCCTGTTTCCTAGAACCAATTATCAGCGTGATTGAGAGCAAATCCCGTTAGCCATCCCGCTATACGGTTTCGTATAATAACCAGTTTTTTGAGTGAGTAGAATTGATGAGACCCAGCGGCCGCCAGCTAGATGAATTAAGAACAATTAAATTAACCTGTGGTTTTACGAAACATGCCGAAGGCTCTGTATTGGTGGAGTTTGGTGACACCCGAGTGCTTTGCAATGCATCGGTAGAGGCACGTGTACCCGGTTTTTTAAGGGGCAAAAACAGCGGCTGGATCACTGCCGAATATGGCATGCTGCCTCGCTCCACCAACGAAAGAATGCGCCGGGAAGCCACCAGCGGCAAGCAAGGTGGGCGAACACTGGAAATTCAACGTTTGATTGGCCGATCGCTGCGAGCAGCGGTTGATCTGAGTGCCTTGGGTGAAAATACCATCACCCTTGATTGCGATGTACTGCAGGCCGATGGCGGCACCCGGACAGCATCAATTACCGGTGCTTTTGTGGCACTTTCGTTGGCGGTCAACCAGCTGCTGAAAAAGGGCACCATTAAGAAAAACCCAATTCACGGCCAGATCGCTTCCGTTTCTGTCGGTATTTATAAAGGAAAACCGGTTCTTGACCTCGATTATGCCGAAGATTCCAATGCCGAAACCGATATGAACGTGGTGATGAACGATGCCGGTGCGTTTATAGAAGTACAAGGAACCGCTGAGGGCCATGCCTTCCGACGTGATGAGTTAGATGCCATGTTGGAACTGGCAGAAAAGGGTATCAACGATCTTTTTGCCCACCAGCGAGCAGCCATCAGTGAGTAAAGAACTTGTGCTGGCAAGCGGCAACCGAGGCAAGATTGATGAGATTCAATCGATGCTCCAGCCTCTGAACTGGAAAGTGATTCCCCAAAGTGATTTTCAGGTGATAGAAGCCGAAGAGACTGGTCTTTCATTTGTTGAAAATGCCATCATCAAAGCCCGTAACGCCGCTGCACACTGCAACCTTCCTGCGATTGCGGATGATTCTGGTATTGAAGTTGATTGGCTCAACGGTGAACCGGGAATCTACTCGTCCCGTTTTGCTGGAGCTGGAGCAACCGACCAGCAGAACCTGGAAAAGCTACTGGAACAACTGGCTTCGGCTGACGAGTCTCAACGAACCGCTCGGTTTCGCTGTGTAATGGTTTTTATGCGCCACGCAAAGGATCCCAGTCCGGTGATTGCTGAAGGAAGTTGGGAAGGGAAAATACTGCCCAGCGCTGCCGGAGAAAGTGGCTTTGGCTACGACCCCATTTTCTGGGTACCCGAACGAAATTGTTCAGCAGCACAGCTCACTAAAGAAGAGAAAAACAGCCTCAGTCATAGAGGCAAAGCGTTGGCCGCCCTTTTACGGCACTTACGCTGACAGCAACCCCTCTCGCACTTTTATCTTAACCGTGACCGAGATAACAGGCTCACGGATACGATTCAACGCTTAAGGTTGCCTTAATTTTCTTTGCCTAAACTCTGCTCCAAATACTGATTGGAGCAGAGTTATGGAACTGAAAATCACACCTAAAACACCTCATACGGACCACTATCAGCTGGAAATTCTGTCAGCTGGCGACCATGGTCGGAAAGAGGCCGAACAGTTTATCCATGATTGCTACTCCCGGGCTTATAGCGCCAATGTAACCTCCTTCTTGCCACACATCATGTCACTGCGTAATGGCCAGGGACGGATTGATGCCGCACTGGGATATCGCAAGGCAGACAGCAATAAGCTTTTTCTTGAGCGCTACCTAACGCAATCCGTTGAACACTACCTGCAGGACCTCTCAGGTAGTGAAGTGAAGCGGGCAGATATCATTGAGGTGGGCAATCTCGCCTCAGCTTCCTCTGGCGGCAACCGGCTACTGATCGCCGCATTGAGCGGACTGCTACAGGGTCAAGGAAACCGCTGGGTTGTTTTTACCGCAACACCGGCTCTGCTCAACTCCTTCTCCCGCATGGGATTACATCCTTACGCTCTATCACTGGCCAGCGAGGAGGCCACAGCAAAACAGAGTGATGACTGGGGAACTTATTACCAACAGCAACCCGTTGTGGTTGCGGGTAAAGTTACCCAGGCATTCTCCGCCTTGCAAAAAAAGCTACGCCTTAGCTCGGTGAGCTCGCCCTACAAATGGCTAAACAAACACGCTTATCACATGGGTTTAGAGCGTGCAGCAACGGGTTGTCAATAACTTGATTAACCAAAACACGCTGCTTGCCGCCATATCAAAACAGGCTGCACTAAACCCTCAGAAACAGGCCATCGAGGGACTACACTATTCCCTTGTTTATGCTGAACTCGCTGAACAAGTTAAGCAAACAATCGCATTGCTTAATCGCCTCAACCACTCAGTAATCGGCCTATTCCTCGAAAACAGTCCGGCCTGGATTGTGATCGATCTTGCAGCACAAGCAGTGAAAAAAACCGTTGTACCTCTACCATTATTTTTTAGTGATGATCAATTACGGCATGTTATTGCTGATGCTGAAATCGGTTTGCTCTTTACTGACAACCCTTCACGACTTCAGAACATTGCGCTGGGTTTTATTGAGTTTGACACACAAATTTCCCACCCCAATTCCCTGCAAACCGAAGCCATATCACTCTTTCAACAACCCCAGTTGGCCGATTGCAATCCTGACTTAATAGGGGTTGGGAAAATAACCTACACCTCCGGCACCACAGGTACACCCAAAGGCGTCTGTCTTTCTAACGCATCTACTCTGGTGACGAGTGAGGCTCTAAAAACACGGACGTTAGCATCCCCTGATGACCGCCACCTCTGCCTCACCCCACTTTCAACCTTGCTGGAAAATATCGCCGGAAGTTACGTCCCACTATTATCCGGCAGCACGGTGATTGTGCTTCCATCAGCAAAAGTTGGCCTACAAGGGGCAAGCGGACTCGATATTAAACAGCTACTTTCAGCCTTAATAAACTATCAAGTGAGTAGCGCAATCGTAATCCCTCAGATGCTAATCGCCCTGGTGTCAGCCATAGAAGCAGGGATGGATAGACCCAAAACACTCCGCTTTTTAGCCGTCGGTGGCGCTCCGGTCTCGGAGCATTTATTAGCCCGCGCCAGGCGATGTAAATTACCTGTTTTTCAAGGCTACGGATTATCAGAATGCGCTTCCGTAGTTGCGGTTAACAGTCCAACAGAAAATCGTATCGGTAGCGTCGGAAAACCACTGCCTCACCTTGAGGTCCGCTTTTCTAAAGAGGGTGAAATACTTGTTAAAGGTGCGCTGTTTAGTGGCTACCTGGGGAGTGCAGCGATCAAAGAAGGTGTTTTTTGGCCAACGGGCGATCTCGGCTACCAAGATGAAGCGGGCTACCTGTGGGTGACTGGTAGGAAAAAGAGCCTCTTCATCACCTCATTTGGACGAAATATCGCCCCAGAGTGGATAGAAAGTGAGTTTTCCCTTCACCCTGCCATCCAGCAAATTGTAGTTTTTGGGGAAGGCCGAGCGTGGAATTGTGCCGTGATTGTTTCCCAACTTCTAGCCACTGCTGAGGGCCAGTCAGAAATTGAGCGATTGATAAACACAGTCAACCAACAGCTGCCTGACTACGCACAGGTTAGGCAATGGATAGCCGCAAAAGCCCCTTTTAGCGTAGGGAATGGCCAGTGGACAGGAACGAACAGACCGCGACGAGAACCCATTTTTGACGTCTATAAACAAGACATTGAGCAACTATATCGTAACGAGGACAAACGATGACTTTTTTTGAACAGCTAAAGCTAGCGACTGCCAAAGAGCAGGCCAATTTTTCTGCCACCCCTTCTCTTCAAGCCGGGTTTCAAGGAAACATCACTCGCGATACTTACATCGGCTTTTTAACTCAAGCCTATCATCACGTTAAACATACAACGCCGTTGCTGATGGCTTGCGGATCACGACTACCGGAAAGACTTGAGTGGCTCCGAGAAGCGGTTGGCGAATATATCGAAGAAGAGATGGGGCATCAGGAATGGATTCTTAATGATATCGATGCCTGTGGTGGGTCATCAGAAGCTGTACGTCAGGGAGATGCTGCCACCGCAACAAAAATCATGGTGGCCTATGCCTATGACACCATCGCACGCCGTAATCCGGTGGGCTTTTTTGGCATGGTATTGGTTCTGGAAGGAACCAGCATCCAGATGGCAACCCATGCTGCGGAACAAATTCAGGGCAATCTCTCGCTACCTGATACCGCATTTTCTTACCTCGCCTCTCATGGCTCGCTGGATATCAGTCATATGCAAACCTTTGAGCAACTGATGAACCGGCTGGACAACCCGGATGACCAAGCTGCTGTGATTGAAACAGCAAACGTTATGTATCAGCTTTACGGCGCTGTTTTTCAAGGTTTGCCACTTGAATTGCTGAGGGGGTAAAACCATGCACCTCACCAATAAAGTGGCAATAGTGACCGGCGCCAGTGGTGGTATCGGCCAGGAAATTGTTAAGCAATTAGCTGCACGTGGGGCCTCTATCGCGTTAGCTGGCCGCAATCGTGACAAATTATCTCAGTTACAGCAGCAGCTTTCGTCCTATGACATTCATACCATCATCGTTGCCGGTGACCTGACCAAACCACAAGAACGACTGGCTTTAATTCAAGAAGCAGAGAGGGAGTTGGGGCCGATTGACGTGCTGATCAACAATGCGGGCAGCCAGCAGATGGCGCTTTTTCAAGATATGTCAGAAATGGCGATTGAAGAGCTGTTTCAGAGCAATTTACTCGCTCCGATCCAGCTGGCGCGCGCAGTCATACCAGGAATGTTAGCAAGAGGTTCAGGACGACTGGTGAATGTTGGCTCGGCTTTTGGCTCACTGGGATTCGCCGGCTACAGCACCTACAGCGCAAGCAAATTTGCATTAAGAGGCTTTTCTGAGGCCTTGCGGAGGGAGCTAACCGATAGTGGCGTGGGCATCACCTACGTTGCCCCCCGAGGGACAAAAACTTCACTTAATTCCGATAAGCTCTATGCCGTTTCAAAAAAGCTAGGCTTCAAATTTGACCAACCTGAAGCCGTTGCAAAGCAGATAGTTACGGCCATAGAAAATGAAAAAAATGAGCTATTTATCGGCTTTCCAGAAAAGTTTTTTGCACGAATTAACGGGCTTTTTCCCACACTGATTGATTTTGGTACCGCGAAGCAGTCGGCACTCATAAAAGAATTTCTAACTAAACAATAGTCCTTAAGAGGTTAAGCATGAATCAATTCATTAAGTCCCTGGCGTTACTCTTATTACTGAGTTTTTCCCTACAAACAATTGCTGCAGATGATTTAGCTGCGGGAATACGCTCAATCCAAAAAGAGTGGGCAGAGATCCATTACCGAACGCCAAAAGATAAAAAAGTGGAAAAACTTGTCGTACTTGTAAAACAAACCAAAGAACTAGGAAATCGTTATCCAACTAGCGCTGAGCCCCTCATTTGGCAAGCAATCTCATTGGGCACCTACGCCGGTGCAATGGGCGGCATCAAGACATTGTTTGAGTCTTTACCTGCAGTCAAAGACGCAAAAGTTGCTCTGGAAAAAGCGATTCAATTAGATCCTCAAGCGCTTAACGGAGCCGGGCCAACAACGATGGGAAGTTTTTATTACCAAGTTCCCGGGTGGCCGTTAGCCTATGGCAATAAAGACAAGGCACGGGCGCTACTAAAACAAGGACTTGCGATTAGCCCTGATGATGTTGATGCAAACTATTTTTATGGGGATTTTTTACTTGAGCAAAAAGAGTACAAGAAGGCCGCAGAGGCAATGAAGAAGGCATTGGGCGCTCCAGCTCGTCCAGGTCGTGCATTAGCGGATGAGGGGCGAAAAAAACAGGCGCGCCAAAAGCTCAATGAGATTAAAACGAAGCTGTAAATATTGAAAAGACCTCTAGCCGCTCAAGGATGAGTTGCTAGAGGGGAAATACAACGTTCTTATTTTCTTATCCGATCCGTTAGGTTGTTATCTTCAGCGGTATCTCTGATATTTTCTGCTGCCAGATCTTTGGCCCGGTTTGATGAACCGAGGTACCGTTGGAATCCACCGCTACGGTTACCGGCATGTTCTCCACATCAAATTCGTGGATAGCCTCCATTCCCAAGTCAGCAAAAGCAACCACTCGAGACCTTTTGATCGCTTTGGAAACCAGATAAGCAGCGCCACCAACGGCCATTAGATAAACCGCTTTGTGCCGTTTAATCGATTCGATGGCGACAGGGCCGCGCTCAGATTTACCGATCATACCGATAATGCCAACGTCATTGAGCATGGTTTCGGTGAACATATCCATCCGTGTTGCCGTGGTTGGACCTGCCGGGCCCACTACCTCATCACGAACCGGATCAACTGGCCCTACGTAGTAGATGAATTTGCCCTTGAAGTTAACGCCTTCAGGTAGCGGCTCACCTTTGGCCAGCATGTCAGCGATACGCTTATGAGCGGCATCTCTGCCGGTGAGCATTTTTCCGCTTAACAGCAGTTGGTCACCCGGCTGCCAGGCGCGCGTCTCTTCCACCGTCACCGTATTAAGATTTACGTGGATCGTCTTTTCACCGGCTTGCTGAGTGATTTTTGGCCAATCATCCAGGTTAGGTGGCGTTAATAACGCCGGGCCACTGCCATCAAGCGTAAAGTGTGCGTGACGAGTGGCTGCACAGTTGGGAATAACCGCTACCGGCAGCGATGCAGCATGCGTTGGGTAGTCCAGTATTTTGATGTCGAGCACGGTAGTCAAACCACCTAAACCCTGAGCACCAATACCCAGCGCATTCACCTTTTCAAAGATCTCCAGACGAAGCTCTTCGATGCGATTAGACGGTCCTCGCTCGATCAATTCATGAATATCAATCGGCTCCATCAAGGATTCTTTGGCTAGCAACATCGCTTTTTCAGCGGTGCCACCAATGCCAATGCCCAGCATGCCCGGCGGACACCAGCCAGCACCCATCTGCGGCACTACCTGCAAAATCCAGTCAACAATGCTCTGGCTAGGATTAAGCACCGCAAACTTGGATTTATTCTCGGAGCCACCGCCTTTAGCGGCAATACGAATATCAACCTTGTCACCCGGTACCAAATCCATGTGAATCACCGCAGGGGTGTTGTCTTTGGTGTTTTTTCTAAGACCTGCTGGATCACTGAGTACCGAAGCACGCAACACATTGTCAGGATTACCGTAGGCTTGCCGCACACCTTCGTTAATCATGTCACGGATATCTCGCTGGGTATCAAAGCGAACATCCATGCCAATGCTGATAAACACCAGCGCGATGCCGGTGTCCTGACAGAGTGGTCGATGCCCTTCAGCGGACATCCGAGAGTTGATCAGAATTTGCTCCATCGCATCTCTCGCGGCCGGAGACTGTTCTCTCTGGTAAGCCTGATCCAGCGCCTTGATAAAGTCCACCGGATGGTAATACGAGATGTACTGAAAGCCATCAGCGATGCTGCTGATCAGATCTTCTTCTTTAATCAGTGTAGTCATGTTTTATCGATTTATTTTGTGAATAGCTCGGCCATTAAGCGCCAAACACGCCTCATGAATACATTCAGACAAGGTCGGGTGGGAATGAACAATGTCGGCAATGTCTTCACTACTGGCGGAAAACTCCATCGCTGTCACCATCTCAGCAATCAGCTCACCCGCTTGCGGGCCAATTATGTGAGCACCGAGGATGCGATCGCTGTTGGCATCGGCAATTACCTTAACAAAACCGACGCTGTCACCAATGGCCAACGCTCGACCGGAGGCAGCAAAAGGGAAAACACCGGTTTTGATTTCCGTACCCTGCTGAACCAGCTCATCTTCTGTTTTTCCAACCCAGGCAACTTCAGGCAAGGTGTAAATAACGCTGGGAATCTTGGCGTGACCAATACCCTGTTGGCGCTTACCGGCAATAATCTCAGCAACACACACACCTTCTTCTGATGCTTTGTGCGCCAACATGGGCCCGCTGACGATGTCACCAATGGCGTAAACGCCGGGAAGGTTGGTGAGATTTTGCTCATCGATATTGACGTAACCGCGCTCATCAAGCAGCAGGTCAGCTTCAGGGGCAAACAACTTATCGGTATTGGGCGCTCGCCCTACCGCAACAATTAGCTTGTCCACTTTGGTGCTGTGCTCGCCGTCTTTATCCTGGTAATCAATATTGACCAGTTTGCGGCCCGCTTTGGCCGACAATACACGGGCACCCAGGCGGATATCCATACCTTGCGATTTCAGTTGGCGAAGTGCCTCTTTGGCCACTTGTCGATCCGCCATCGCGAGGAAGTCATCCTGAGCTTCCAGCACGATCACTTTTGAGCCCAAGCGACGCCAAACGCTGCCCAGCTCAAGCCCGATTACACCGGCACCAATAATGCCAAGACGCTCCGGTACTTCAGTCAGATTCAACGCGTCAGTGGAATCAATAATGGTCTCGCCATTAAGTGGAGCGCTGGAAATATCAACCGGACGTGAACCTGTGGCGAGGATGATATTGTCCGCTTGCAAGACCACTTCTTTGCCCTTGTGGGGCGTCAGACGAACCTGTTTGTTGTTAAGCAAACAACCGTAACCGGCCAGGTGCTCAATCTTGTTGCCTTTTAGTAGTCCGGCAATTCCAGAAGTCAGCTTTTTAACAATGCCATTTTTGTGAGCAACCATCTTTTCAACATCAATACTCACGCCTTCCGCTTCAATACCGCGTTCTTTGTATTGATGCTGAAGCGCTTCGTAGTGATGTGATGACTCAAGCAGTGCTTTTGATGGAATACAGCCAGCGTTTAAGCAAGTGCCGCCCAATGAAGGTTTTCCCTGAGCATCTTGATACGAATCGATACACGCAGTTTTCAGGCCTAGCTGAGCACAGCGTATCGCTGCTACGTAACCACCAGGTCCACCACCAATTACGATGACGTCATAATTTGTTTCCACCGGATCATCCTCTTTATATAGTGACGTTAATTTCCGAATTCTTTTTAAAACCGTTGCATGAGAGCGCTTTTTTGCCACCTCATGGAAGCAAAATCACCTCTCGTGCCACGGTCTCTTTCTATGTCGTAATGCGTTTGATCAAATCTGCAGCAATAAGCGAGCTGGATCTTCCAGCGCGTTTTTGATCGCAACCAGGAACTGTACCGCTTCTTTACCATCAATCAACCGGTGATCGTAGGTCAGCGCCAAATACATCATCGGCCGAATCACAATCTCGCCATCTTCCACCATCGGGCGATCCGTAATGGAGTGCATACCAAGGATCGCGCTTTGTGGTGGGTTGAGAATTGGCGTTGATACCATCGAACCAAACACGCCACCGTTAGTAATACTAAACGTACCGCCAGTGAGCTCATCAAGACTCAGCTTGCCCGCTTGCGCTTTTGCTCCGTATTCGCCAATGCCTTTTTCTACTTCAGCCATCGACAAGGTATCCACATCACGCAGAATGGGAACCACTAGCCCACGAGGCGAGGAAACGGCAATGCCGATATCAAAGTAATCGTGATAAACCACATCCGTGCCATCCAGCGTGGCATTGATCGCAGGGTATCGCTTGAGTGCATCAACACAGGCTTTAACAAAAAACGACATGAAGCCCAAACGAGCGCCGTGAGCGGCTTCAAAATCTTTCTTATGGCGAGCACGTAAATCCATCACCGCCTTCAAGTTCACTTCGTTGAAGGTGGTTAGCATCGCTGCGGTGTGCTGTGCCTCCACCAATCGCTCAGCAATTCTTGCTCGCAATCGAGTCATAGGCACTCGCTGCTCAGTGCGGCCGCTGTTGTTCATGGGCGATGCTGGTGCAGGTGTGCTTGACAGAGCCGGTGCCGCTGCTGGTTTCGGTGCTGCTGCTGGCGCGGCAGTCTGATTTCGGCCCATGTAGCTCACCACATCTTCCTTAATGATTCGCCCACCTTTACCTGAACCGGTGATCTGGCTTGCATCGAGGTTATTGTTATCGATCAGTAGTCGAGCGGCAGGATTGATGAGTAATTCCGCTGACGATTCACTAGCCGCAGGCGCTGCTGACGCTGAAGCAGCCGGTGCCGCACTTTCACCCGGCGCTTCGCCCAACGCATAACGAGCCAGCAGTTGCTTAGAGGTAACCGTTTCACCCTCTGCCTGAATAATTTCAACCAGATAACCATCTGCCGGTGCTGGCACCTCAAGCACCACCTTGTCGGTTTCCAAATCAACCAGATTGTCATCGCGCTTAACCGCCTGACCAATCTCCTTATGCCAAACAGCAATCAGTGCATCAGCAACCGATTCCGGCAGGCTGGGGACTAACAGTTCAATAATATTTTCAGTGGTGGCCATGCGGCTCTCTCCAGTACTTGATAATTCGTTTTCGGTTACGCGGTAGCGATACGCTATCCTTCGCAACACGCCAAAGTAATGCGTTTCAGGCTGATGTTTAGCGCTTAGCTAAAGGCATCAACCACCAGCTGCTCCTGCTGGCGAACATGATCTGAAAAATGACCCGCCGCCGTAGAGGCAGAGGCAGAACGGCCGGCATACACCAACGGCATTTCTGATGGTAAGTTCCGCTCGATACGATGACGAAGATGATGCCAACTTCCCTGATTTTGCGGCTCCTCCTGACACCACACCACCTCTTTTAGATTAGGGTAAGACTTCAGCTGCTTGCGTAACTCGGTATCAGGAAACGGGTAAAGCTGTTCAATACGGATGATCGCCATATTTTCAAGCTTGTTATCTCGGCGATAGGCCAGCAGGTCGTAATAAACTTTGCCGCAGCACAGCAGTACACGATCAACATTTTTCTTAACGATCGGATCAATCTCGCCGATGAGGAGCTGGAACTCACCATCGGTAAGCTCTTCAATCGTAGAAACCGCCAACTTATGCCGTAACAAACTTTTTGGTGTCATCACAATCAGTGGCTGACGGAAAGGTCGAATCGCCTGACGCCGCAACATGTGGAAACACTGAGCCGGTGTAGTCGGCACACAGACCTGAATGTTCTGATGCGCGCACAACTGCAAAAATCGCTCGAGTCGAGCTGAGGAATGCTCCGGCCCCTGGCCTTCGTAGCCGTGAGGCAACAACATCACCAAACCGCAGAGTCGACCCCATTTGGCCACACCAGAGCTAATAAACTGATCGATTACTACTTGAGCGCCGTTGGCAAAATCACCAAACTGCGCTTCCCACATCACCAATGTGTCAGGATCTGTGGTGGTGTAACCATACTCAAAACCCAGCACCGCCTCTTCCGAAAGCAGTGAATCGATCACCAGGAATTGCTCCTGATCTTCACTCAAGTTTTGCAACGGAATATAGCTGGCACCATCGATCTGGTTGTGCAGCACCGAATGACGGTGTGAAAAGGTGCCACGACCGGCATCCTGACCACACAATCTCACTGGCACACCTTCGGTAACCAGCGTTGCAAAAGCCAGTGCCTCAGCAAAACCCCAATCGATAGGTGCTGCTGCGGCACCCATTTTTTTACGATCCGCAATGATTTTTGCGACTCGCGAGTGCAGCTTCCAGCCTTCAGGCAGTTGTTGCATCGCCTCAGAAATATCACGGATCTGTTGCTCTGTTACTCCGGTATTACAAGGTGCTTTCCAGGTCTGATCGATATACGGCGTCCAATCCACCATGCCGTGACTTTCATCGCTCACCTGCCGAAGATCAACCCGCCCTTCATCAAGCCCTTGCTGATAATCTTCTACCATTTGCTGCGCTTGATTTGCGCTGATAGCACCTTCACTCACCAGCTGTTTTGCGTATAACTCACGAGTGGTAGCGCGCTTGCGAATCACCTTGTACATCACTGGCTGAGTGGCGGCTGGTTCATCCGCTTCGTTATGCCCGTGGCGGCGATAACAGACCATATCAATCACCACGTCCAACTTGAATTCGACACAAAAATCGAAGGCTAGCTGGGTAACGAACATCACCGCTTCAGGATCATCACCGTTGACATGGAAAATGGGGGCCTGGACCAACTTTGCCATGT
>JQIA01000638.1_pt1 | contig 18259 bp, 28 predicted proteins | sample 811431 | NCBI WGS metagenome assembly JQIA01 (sample SAMN02998118, study PRJNA258478) | marine sediment metagenome | biome: marine; feature: seafloor; material: sediment; isolation source: oil-polluted sediment collected from 3 locations (0.5 km, 0.7 km and 0.9 km)... | place: USA: Gulf of Mexico ...
AAAAAAAGAAAACTTAATTCCTATTGCTTATCAATTATTGGTAGGCAAAATGGAGAAAAGTTCTCCAATATATTTTTTAACATTTTTACTATGCCGAAGTTAGATAAAGATGGTAACCAAATTCCAGAGGGAAAGTTACCTGATAATAATAACCAACCTGCAGAAAAGCTTTTTTCAGTAAATGGTAAAGAGGTATCATGAGCAACTCTTTTAGAAAGTTATAATAACTTACAAAAAGATTATACTCAAAAATCTCAAGAGCTATCTGAAAAAAATAAAAGTGCCTGAGATGAAGAGCAAGATAAAACGAAAGAAATTCTTAAAAATATGGGATTTGCTACTACTGAAGAATTGGATGAATTTAGAGATTTTAAAAAATCTATTGAATCAGACAAGGATGTAGCTAGTAAAAACAAGGAATTTGATGACTTTATATCTGATTTTAAGACTTTAACAGAACCTCAAAAGGTTATATTAAAGGATTTAAAAAAACTTCATACAGATAAGGATTATTCTGAAATCTTAAAAACTACATGATTTATAGATCAAGCTCAAATTGAGAAATCTAAATTAAGTGCAGCACCTTTAGGATGAGCTAATATTTGACTTCCTGCTAAACAAGAAGAGGAAAAAAATATAATGGATAGACCTAATGTTAAAAAATTCTGAATGCTTTCTAAAGAAGAATATAATAAAAAAATGGAAAGTGTTTGAATGTAATTTAATTTTCTAAAAAAACACAAATGGCTAAAAAATTTGAAATAGTTGGATCAAAGACTACAAATAGTTCTTTGATATTAGAAAAAGCTTCAGCTACTGTTATTGCAGCTTGAGATTTAGTAGCATTAGATGCAGGTTGATTAGCAATAGTTGCTGTTGCAGGTTCAACTGCTGTAGCATATTGTGAAGGTTGAGCAGCTACTTGAACTACAGAGTGTAATGTTAATAATGATACTAATTTAATTCTTGAATGAACTGCTGATGCAAATTTTGCAAAAGCTAATAGATGAACAGAAGTAGATATTACTGCTGCTCAATTAGTTGATGTTTGAGCTTCAGTTACTGATGTTCTAAAAATCTTACCTTCTGAAAATGCAGGTACAGTTGGTTCTACATTAAAGGTTAAAGTGCAAATTAATAAACCTTTATAAAATTTATCTTAATTCAATAATTACTTAAAAATGATTACAAATTTTCCTTCTCACTTAGATGAGAAAGTAAAAGTTAGTTTTATGCAATATTCTGAAGAAGCTATAAAACAATCAGTTTTTTCTAAAATGTTCAATGTAAGTTCTTCAAATGATTATTCTAAAGGATTCACATCTACTGAATGAGGAGATGAAGTTGCTTATTTTGGAGAATCTGAAGATTTAAAAGAAATCAATAATAACGAAGGTTATGAAGTTGTTTCTACTTCTGATGAATTTGGTTGAAAAATTACTCTTACTAAAAAAGAAAAACTAAATGCAAAAGATGCAGATACTTTATTCAATGTTATAGTTGATGAAAAAGTTCCTCTATTAATGAATAGAATGAGAATGTTTATAGAAAGAAAAGGAGCTGAATTTTTCAATGATTGATTTGCTTGAGCTACTCATTTAGCTCCTGATAGTGCTGCAATTTTTGGAACACATACTTGGAACTCTACAGGTACTACTTTCGTAAATAGACATGCTAGTAATATTGTTGCATGAGAAGCTGCATTAACTGCATTAGAAGCTTATTCTTGAGATTTTAAAGATGCAAATGGTTTAGAATTTCCTATTAATCTAAATGTTCTTTGGGTTAAGAAAGGTGGTTCGGCTGATGTTGCATTTAGAAAAGTTCTTGCAGGAGATAATAAATTACAAGCTGCTACTATTGGAGATGTAAATATCTACAATAATGGTACTTATACTCTTATTGCTACTCCTTATATAACTTCTGCTACAGCTTGGTTCGCTCAAGATAGAACTCAAGATAATTCGTTTGTAATGGACTTTATACAAGATCCAATGTTAGAAGATAGACAAACAAGAGAAAATCTTACTGATGTATTTCCATCTTCTGCTTCATTTAGATATGTTCCTGCTAAATTACCTACTGATTGGTATGGTTCTGATGGTTCTGGTTCTTAATATATATTTTTAATAACAATTAATTATGGGAAATTTTAATAAGGTGGGAAACCAATTCGTTTCCCATAAAGAAATTGCTAAAGAAGGTTTAGTTGCTATAAAGAAAAGAAAAAAAGGGAAAGTAGTAAAGGAAGAAAAAGAAATAATAATTAAACTATCTTCTGAAGATAGAGACTCTTTACTCTCTGAATATGCTGAACTTTATGGTAAACCTGCAAATATAAATATTTGAGATAAAAAACTTCAAGAAAGAGTTGAAGAAAAAAGAAAATCTCAATCAGAGGAAGAAACTCCTACTAAAGAAGAGGAAGAAACTCCTACTAAAGAAGAGGAAGAAACTGGCGATGAAGCCTAATCTTAAAAGAGGCTATTTAAAGCCTCTTTTATTTTATTTATATAATTATATATAATATGTCTAATAGAACTGCTGCTAGAGTGAATTTAGTTACTTTATCTGCTGATTGAGAAAGTATAATGATACCTTCAAGAGAATTTAGAACTGCTACTTTAACATTGATAGCAAGCTCAAGTTTCTCATGAACTATTAAATTTTATGCTGCAAATGTTGTAGATTGAGTAACTGCTCCTGATTTATCTACAGCTGCTTGAGAATGAAATGAATATGCTGTTGTTAGATCTATAGATTTACAAGATGGTAGCCCAATAGATTGAAATACTTGAGTTGCATTTGCCTGAGTTTCTGATTGAGTATCTAGATATGAAATTAATGATAATAACAATGATTTCGTATGAATAAAAATTTCTTGATATACAGCTTGAACAATAAAAGTAGAACTAGGATTAGTAAATAATCAATAATTTATGTGAGCAAAACAATGATTACAATTAATTATTAATAAATTAAATAAAGAAATAGCTTCTTTAAATCAAATAAAACAAGGAGTTAAGGATTCTATTTCTTTATTAAATTTAGAAAAACAAGAAATATCTCAAATTATTAAATGAAATAATAATGAGATTTTTTCCTTTGATTGAAAAATTATTACATTAAATAATAATAAAAATAAATTAAAAGAAGAAATATCATTATTATTAAAAGATAAGGAAAAAAATATAAACCTTGAAAAAGAATTAAAAAATAGTAATATAAGTTTAGAAAAAGATGAAAAAAAATTAAAAAAAGAATTAAAAACAAAAAGAACTGAATTAAAATCTATTAATAAACAAATAGAAGATAAATGAGTAGAAAACTATAATGCAACTATTAATATAGAAAAATTAGATTGAATTATTAAAAATCTAAATTCTAAGAAATCTACAATTAGAAAAAATATTAATAATCTTTCTGTTGAATTAGATGATTTAAAAATTAAAAAGAAAAACCATTCAGAAAAAGAGAAATCGTTAGATGAATGGTATATATTATTAGAAAAAAAAGATAAACAATTAAAAAGGAAAGAGATGAGATTAAATGATTTTAAAACAGAATTATTTTCTAACAAAAATACAAATGGCTAGAACTTGAGACCAATTAACTGCTGAAGAAGTATTAATAGTAGAATGAATAACTGATTTACCTGATAGTTGAGTTAATGAATGGTTAGCTAAAGTAGGGGGAGTTATTGTTAATAAAACCTTTTCTGGTTGAGGAGGAAGTTGAGATGTTACAGCTGCAGCTAATTTATGAGATAATTTATTAATTAGATGAGATTGATCTGTTAAATGAGTACAAAATAGTTGAATTACTATTGATGATAGTGATAATATAACAAATATTTGAAATATAACAAGTGCTGCATGAGGATTTACAATAGCAACTACAACTAATTGACCTATTATTATTAATCCTGCAGGTTCAGGGAAAGTAACAGTTAATGCTGGTTCAGGTTGAGTAGATATAACTACAGATGCTTGAAATTCAGACATTAATATAACTCCACATGGCTCAGGGAATGTTAATATTGAATCTCCTATACTTAATACAGATATATCAGGTACAGCTGTTCTTGATGAAGATGATATGGCTTCTGATAGTGCAACACAAATAGCAACACAACAATCAATTAAGGCGTATGCTGATAGTATATCAGGACAATTTTTAGACAGCTCTGTAACAGCAGATGTAAATCCTGCTATAGCATGGACTTCATATTATGTTGATACTACTAGTTGAGCTGTAATAATTACACTTCCTGATGTTTCAGCATGAACAGATTGAGATACAATAAGAGTTATTTTAGCAACATGATGAAATGAAGTAAATATTACAACTGTGGGTGGTATTCAACAAATAGGTAGTGAAACATTACAATCTATTGTTGAATTAAATACAGGTATTACTTTACAAGCTGTAAATGCAGATAATAAATGGCATATAGTACAAGACTCTCGTTCTAAACCTGCAAGTTCAGAAATTACATTTTATTGACTTACTGAAAGTTGAGCTATTGGTGGATATAATAGATTAGCTGTATCAACTACTGACCCTGATTACTCAAATACACATACAGATTTATCATCATGAGCAATTACATGAACAGCACAATCAATTTGAGATTGGACAGCAGATGAATGAGTTATAGAATGACTTGTTTCTGAAACGACCTGAGATGTATTATTTGCTATTAGGAGGACATCAGGTTCTTGAGTAGCACAATTTTATGCAGAAGTTTATCATAGAAATACTTGATGAACAGAAACTTTATTATGAACATCATGATTAAGTTCATCTTTTTCAGATGCTTCTTATGTATCTCATAATTTAAAAACTATAATTTCTGAACAAAACTTTACTTCTACTGATTATTTTGTACTTAAATTTTTTGCCAATAGGATTGCTTGAGGTTCAGACCCAATATACGATATTAAAATAGAGGGATTAACAGACCCTGCTAGATTTTTATTACCTGTAGCTTCTTCTGTAGTACCTCATAGTTCATTAACTTGATTATTATGGATAGGCTCTTGACATACTTGAACTGCTACTAGATTAGCAGGTTTTAATTGAAGTTGAGCTACTACTGAATATACATTAAGTGGTACAGGTACAGAAATACCTACAACTAATAGTCCTACATTGAATACACCTGTAATTAATTCTCCTACTTGATTAGTAAAATGAGATGTTTGATTATGAAATGTAGAAAATACAAAATTATCTACATGGGTTTGAGGTACAAATTTAACTACTTTAGGTGTAATTATATCATGAACTTGGAATTGAAATGCTTTAAGTCTATCAGGCAGCTATATAACTTGAAATTTACCTGTTTGAAATTTGAATAGTTGAACTTGAGCAAGTTCTACAACTTTTTGGAGATGAGATTGAACTTGGGCAACTCCTGCTTGAGGTTGATGAAGTTCCCCTTTAACTACTAAATGAGATTTATATACATATTCTACAGTAGATGCTAGATTAGCTGTTTGAACTAACTGATATGTAGTAGTTGCAGATAGTTGAGAAACTACTTGATTAAAATATGAACATAGAGTAAAAAGTGATACAACTTGAGTAACTTGAGCTGATGTTGTAGATAATATTATAAGCTTAACTCAAGCTGAATATGATGCAATAACTCCTGATACTGATACAATATACAATATTACTGATACTGTTAGTACGAATAAACAATCATATATGTATCCTATATGGGCAGAAGAAAATTCTACATTAGGTAATAATACTTATGAATGGGCATTTGGTAATGGTGCTAATACACCTAGTAATGCAGGTATAGCTGTTTATATTCCTACTGGTTGGACAGGAGAAATTGTAGCTATGTCAGCAGTTACAAATAATGGTTCTGGTTCAAGTGTTATTGAAGCAAATATAAACTGAATACTTCAAGGTGCTTTATGTAATGTTACACTTTCTTGAAGAAGTGCTACTAATGATAGTTTTACTCCTGTAGCTCTATCAAATGCAGATAGATTAACATTTAGAACAACTACAGCAGGTACTAATTCTTCTCCTAGTACAGTTACAGCTTGGATTAAAATGACTGAAACTTAATAAATTTTTATGATTAAACTTTGATCAAATGAACTGAGAAGAATTACTTTATGAAGTTGATTACTTCAAAAAGCTTATTTATGACCAAATATAATCTTTTGAGCATTACAAAATATGGTAAGTATTGATTCTAATACTGATAATATATATATACATGAAGGAATAACTAATAATATAAAAAATTCTTTTTCTACTCCTTCTTCTACTCCTGAATGAGTAACTGTAGATAATTCAAATAATATTATTAGTTGTGATACTTGAACTGCTACTATTTATAAGCATTTATGATTAACTTCTAGTATAGATACTTCTTTCTCTTCTCCTGCTAGTGTTCCAACCTGAATAACAGTAAGTTGAGTAGGAAACCTTATTAGTTGTGATATATGAACAGATGTAATTTATATACATAGTTGAATAACATCTACTACAAGTAGTTCATTTTCTAGTCCTTCTATATGACCTTCTTGATTATCTATAGATACTTCTTGAAATTTAATAAGTTGTGATTTAGTGTCAGATAATATTTATGTACATAATGGAATTACAAGTACAGTTGATAGTACATTTTCTAGTCCTTCTACCGTTCCAACTTGAGTATCTGTTTCTAATTCAAATATTTTATATAGTTGTGATTGGAACTCTGATTTAATTTATAAACATACTTGATTTACTTCCACAACTTCATCTAGCTTTTCTTCTCCTTCTTCTCAACCTGAAGATATAGCTATTTATACTCCTTAATAATATATTATGAAAATAGTTAAAATAGAGATACAAAAAACAAGAAATTGAAATAGAACAGATTACTCTTATCCTGTTTGATATGATGCTAATGAATTTGACATTATTAGCTATCAAAATGAATGATTAAAGACAGAATATGCAATAGCTAAATGTAAACAAAATCTTTCTTTAATTGATTGAATAGTTGAAATAACTAAATGAAAAGCTCAATCAGAGATAACAAGATTTATTAATTCTGATAAAGATATTTCTGATGTTAAATTAGTTGAAAAATGAAAGAGTAGAGCAGATTTTATATTAAAGAGAATCTGATCATTAGATTAATATATAAATTATATTTAGACAAAAGGAGAAAAATTATTACAATTTTAATAAATATACACTACTTATTCTTTGATTGAAAAACAAGATTATGGAAAAATGATTAATAGAACAATTATTGCAATTAATACCACAAGGAACTTGATTGTGAATAACTTGATGAATAGCAATGTATTTAAATAAAATAAGACATTGAGCTAAATTTAGTTTTTTCATCTTCTGTATTAATATATTCTTAGCAGGTTGGATTGGCTGGTTAGTATTTACAATATTACCTGATACAGCTATATTGAAAGTACAAATAACTTCTATTTCATGATTTCTATCATACCCTATATTAGATTTATTAGAGAAGAAATGACTTACTTTACTAATTAATAAATACCTATGAAAAAAGTAACCTATAATATAATTGAATTAATTATACTTGCTTTCTTAGTTAGTTTATTAGTTAGTTTTTATAGTTTTATAAGAGCTAATCAAATTGATTATCAATTAACAGAGATAGAAAGATTATTAAATGAGCCTATTGAAATTATAATTGAATAATTAAAGTATTATGCCTAGAAAAATAAGAGTCAAAGTAAAACCTTGAGCTAAAAAACCAAGAAAAATTTCAATCAAGAAAAAGAGTACTTCTCGTAACTTTTTTGAAAAACATAGAGAAAGAATAAAAATACAGAGAAAGAAAAAAGCTAAAGTATAAATTATGGAGAAAGTTTTATAATTAACTCTAATACTTATGAAAGTTAAACTTTGAAAACAATGAAGCTTATATCCTATCTCTAATAGTAATGAATTTTGTATTACAGAGGAGTTTAGTTGTTTTATAGTCAATAACAACATAGTAAGAGAAATAGTTGTTACAGAGTGATTTATAACTAATATGGGTTCAATACCTAGAGTATTTAGATTTTTATTAAATCCTGTACAGTTTAATGCATATTTATTCCATGATTTTTTATATTACAAATCAAATAATATTTATTCTAGAAAAGAAGCTGATATAATTTTGTTAGAATATTTACAAGTAGAATGAGCTAGTAAGATTAAAAGATATCTTATTTATGCTTGAGTTAGATTAATGGGTTGATTTTTTTATAAAAAGTAATATAATGTATTTAGCTAAAGGAATTAAATTATCTCGCAACTATTATAGGCTCTTATAAGCAGGTTTCCTTTAGCGAGATAGCCTGTTTGTAAGAGCTTTTAATTAAGCTAAAAATGAAAGAAATTTGGAAAGACATACCTTGATATGAATGATTGTATCAAGCAAGTAACACATGATATATATATTCTTGCCCTAAAAGTTGAAGTTGATGACATAAAGGAAAAATATTGAAAGCAAGTCTTGATTGACAGAAAAAATATTTACATATTAATTTAACAAAAAACAATATAAGGAAAACAATAAATGTGCATAGATTAATTTGCATAACTTATAATCATAATCCTGAAAATAAACCTACGGTAAATCATATTGATTGAGATACATTAAATAATAATAAATCAAACTTAGAATGGAACACATATAGTGAAAACCATTTACATGCATTTAGGGTTTTGTGAAGAAAAAATAATATGTTATGAATAAAAGGGAGATTACACCATTGAGCTAAACCAATTAATCAATATACTTTAGATTGAATTTTTGTAAAAACATGGGATTGCTGAGCTGATATAAACAGATATTATAAAGCAAAACATAACCATGTATCAAGTTGCTGTAATTGAAAAAGAGAAAATACATTATGATTTACTTGGACTTTTACTTAAAAGATTTTGAATTTATAACTAAAAAATATGACTAATTTAACAAGACACCATTTATTGCCTAGAAGTAGGGGTTGAACAAATAGTGAGAGTAATATATTATTATTACCTAGAACTAATCATAGGGCTTTTCATACTGTGTTTTCTAATTTAACACCTGCTGAACAAATAGAGAACATATTATTGATAAACGATACTTGTTTACAGAAAGAATTTAAGGAAAAAATATTAGCACTTCTAAAAGAATCTAATTGATTTGAATATAATACTTGAATAATTAAATAACTATGAATAATATTGTAACAGTTTCACACGAATTAAAAGAAGATGATGTATTTTGTAAATTTGAAAAAACTAATAAACCCAGTAGAGATGTGACTGTTAATTGAGTCAGAACCCTTACAATGCCTGTATCTGATTATGTACATCTATTATTAAATTGAAATAACTGGGAGGCTGAGTGTAGGATATTACTAGATACTAGTAAAAAAGTAAAAGATATTTTAGATATTGAAAAATAATTATGAAATTAAATGATTTTATAAAGAAGTGGAAAGGTAAAAATATAGATTTTGATAAATCTTATTGATTTCAATGTAAGGATTTAATTAATCAATACACTAAAGAAGTTTATAATTTTGATGCTCCTAAGTGAAATGCTTATAAGGTATATTTTAGTACTTGGGAATGATTTACAAAACATAAAAATACTCCTTTGTTTAATCCTAAACCTTGAGATATATGTGTTTGGAAGAAAGGCAAATATTGACATATTGCAATAGTTGTAAAAGCTAATTTAATATATTTAGATGTATTAGAACAAAATGGTTGAAATGGGAATTGAAGTTGATATTGAGATAATGCTATTAGAATTAAAAGATATTATTATAAAAATGTTTACTGATTTATGAGAAAAAAAGAAATAGAATATACATCTAAAATATTATGAAAAGATATTATAAAAAATTGATATACTTATCCTAGTTTTATTCATTGAATACCAATAATATTAATAAACCCAAAAAGTAAAACTCTTTTATGATATGCAGGTATTAAATGAATAAGTCCTAATAGTAAAAGAGATATTATTTATATAACTCATACATTATGTAAAAAGTGATATATGAGAACTCTTGAAACTATTCATCACGAGTTTGCACATTTTGTTTATTATAGATGATTAACAGATGTTCAAAAAATATTTGTAGAAAATTTATATAAATTCAGTCCTCATTATTTAACAAAATATTCAAAGAAGAATTATTTAGAAGAATTTGCAGAAGTACAAAAACTATATTTATACTTGAATGATAAAAGAAAAGTACCTAATTATTTTAATTATAGTGAGTGAGTAATATGGAAATATAAAATACTTAATGAAATTTATTTAAGAGGATATATAAAAATGAAGAACTTATAGATTAACTTACAAAACTAGATTAAATCAATAAACTAAATTTACCGTCCAAGGTGTTATAATTTATAACAATAAAAAAAACTAGAAATTAATTTCTAGTTTTTTTTATTTATTATTTTATCAAAAACATTATCTAAAGGATCTACTAAAGGAGTTCATGATCTAATTATTTTTTCTGTATCTTGTAATAATTCTTCTGAAGATTCAGTTTTTTTTGATTGCATTATAAAATTTATTATTTGATTTTTTTGTTTAATAATATCTTTATAATATTCTATAATTTCCTTATATTCCTTTTCTTCCATAATTTAACTATTATAAAAATAAAGTACATTTTTTAACCATTCTTTTTTTCTATCATCTCAAGTCCATTTTTTAGCTAATTGTAAATTTGGTAAAGTCTTATACCATTTTGTCCGAATAATTTTAAATGCTTCATAACTTTCTTCAGGATTTTCATAAATACACATTCTATTCCTTCAAATCTTTTCACAAGGAGCAGTATTTCAGTTTTTTATTCAAAAACAATTATTATAACTCAATCAATATCATAAAGTACAATTTCCTGTTTCATGTTGAGCCACAGCACTAGCTAATTTATTTATATCTATACTTATATCCTTGTTAACACTAACTCTTCTTATAGGAGCAATTTTAGTGATTTTTTGAGGTTGTTTTGCTTCAACCTCTATTATAAATCCAAACTTTCTCTTGTTTTCATGAAATTAAATGTATCAAACTTTTTTAGTTCCTCATAAGTATCTTCATTAAATTCTGAAAATAGTATATCATATTGATATGGTAAACATTCTAAATCATATTTTTCTGATTGAAGTTCTAATTCTCATAAAGCTTCTAAACATCTTTGATACCAAATATTTGCATCTCTTAATTTTTGAGCTTGTTCTAATTTTTCATTATAATCATTTCATATAGATTTACTTATTTTTATCTCTGATTGAATAGTTTCTATTTTAGTCTTATGTGCTGCTTCTGATTCTGCAATATCTATTAAATCTTGAGCTTGTTGTTTTAATTCTTGATATTCTATATTTTTCTTAGCTATAGTTTTTGAATGACTCTCATTTAGATTATAAAAATATAGAGCAATAAACAATATAAAAACAAATATCACTATTAAATCCTTTTTCCCTTTTAAGTATCCCATAATATAAATTTTAAAATATAAAAGTAGTTTTTGGCTACTAAATTAAGTCTAGCATATATTGACTTTAAAGTCAAATATTAGCACTCTTTTTGTATTTTATTTACTTCTTTTGTTAATATTTTGTCTATTTTATCACAATGTTTATCTGAAAAATTAATAAAGGTTTTTTGGAATTTAGCTTTATTCATCTATTTTTATTAAAAAATAAACCCCTATTTTTCAAGGGGTTTAGTAAAATTATCTAAAGCAACTTGAGATATTCTATAATTTTTTCTATCTTTTCAATTGCTTACATTTATAGCTTTTAATTTTCAACTCCCAATCAAGGAATAAACCTTTTGCCTGGAAATTTGTAAATCTTTACAGATTTCTTTTATAGTATAATGTTTCATTATTCTGCTTTAGTGGATAAAAAAGCTTTAACATCATTATTAGCAAAAATATCTTTTCTTTTTATTTCTTGAATAAAATAAATATTTTCAAGTTTTATTCATCTTGAAATTGCTACATAAAATTGTCATCAAACAAATGTTCATCTTCAAATATCTATAATAACCTTTTCAAAAGTTTGTCATTGAGATTTATGGATAGATATAGCTGAAGCTAATTTTAAAGGAATTTGTTCATATTCTCAAATAACTTCATCCTGTTCTTTTAATTGAAATTTATGCGATTCTATAAAAGCTATATTTCAATTATCTAAAGTTATATAAACTCATCACATTCAAAATTGTGTAACTACTCAAAGAGATCAATTTTTAAAATCTATTTTATTAATTGTAGTCATTACTCTTGACCCTATTTTTAAAGTTATTACATCATTTACAGGATATAATGCTTTTGGATATTTTCATTTCACTCTTCAAATAAAAGTTTTTTGCTCTGTTTGGAGTTTATCTAATTCTATTTGATTTTTTCTATCAGCAATAGAATTTACAGTTGAAATTAAAATTACATTTTCATCAATAGAATCTAGATTTTTAATCCATCTTTGATTTAATTTAACTAAATCTTCATCTGTCGTTTTTCATACTCTAATTCTAGCTAACATATCAATAAAATCTTTATTATCTTGTCTGAAAACTTTTATAAGTTCAAAAAATTTAAAGTTACCATTTATATAATTTTTTGAAGAAAAGAAAAATGGAGTTTTATATTTATTAAAAAATTTAGTATCACTATTATTTACTATTGGTGGTAATTGATATAAATCTCAAAATAATATTATTTGAACTCAACCAAATAAAGAGTCGTTATTGTGAGTTTTTTGTAATCTTAAATTTATTGCATCAAGTAAATCAGGGCGAAGCATAGAACCTTCATCTATTATGATTTTTTTTACCTTCCTTAATACTCATTCATCAGATGGATCTAAATGTCTGATTTCATTATGAATACCTATTCTTAAAGCACTATGAATAGTATTTCATCAAATATTAACAGCTGCTATTCATGTAGTTCATAAGAGTAAAATCTTTCATCAAGATTGTTTTTGTACTTCTTCAATAACTGCTGATTTTCAAGCTCAAGCAACTCATAATACTAAAATATTATTATTAGTATTAATAACAGTATCTATAATTTGTTTCTGTTCAGTTGAAAATTCCATTTTCTTTTATTAAAAAATATTATGTAAAAGCTTTATCCATTTCAGTATTCATAGCTTCATCTCATGGTAAATCTTCTACCTTATCCTCATCATCATCTTTTGTAATTCTTTGAAGTAGATTCTTTTCTTCTATTTCTTTTAATACTTCAGTATTATCAAATGGTTTAGGTATTCCTGGTATAATAGTATAAGTAGTATCATTCATCCCTTTACCTTTTCTCTTAATAGTTAAATCAAGTCAAGATAAATCATCTACTTCTTCATTTACATCAAGTAAATTTTGTATAATTGATCTTTGAGAAATAGTCCAAACTTGTATTTGTGAATCATCATAATTATAAATAAGTACAGTCCATACTAATTTTGCTCCTTTAATTTTAGAAGCACTTTGATCAGTTATATCATAAGTTGTTTTTACTCTCTTAACTTTTCAATCTACTTCTTCTTCATTCCAAACCTCATAATTCATAATAGGTCATTCTAGTAAACGAATTCTATGTTTACCTTCATCAATTTTAAAATAATCATTTCACGAAGATGGTAATTCAAAATCTTCAGGTATATCAAATGCAACCATAATTTAATATAGTTAATAAATAAAAGCCAAGATATAAAATCTTGATGAAACCTATTAAATATTAATAGGTTCTACAAAAATTTATATTATATTCCTATATTTATCTTCAAAATCCAATATATTTTTATCTTTGATTGTTATAATTTCTTCTCAAGGAATAGCCTTTTTTAATCAAATTATTTCTCCTCTTTTATTATAAACTCAAGAAAGTAAATCTCATCTTTCGATATTTTCAGAAGCAATATATTCTTCCATAAATTTACATTATTTAATAATTAAAGTAACTCCATTATATACATAAATTAACTTAATGCAACTTATTTTAACTAAAAAGTTTAATTGTTAATTCTTTTTCCTTTAAAATAAGGCTAAATGGAATATATTTATATTTCTTTACTTTTCAACTATATACTAAAACTAGAGGAACAACCTTTCCTCATTCTAATTTTCTTTTCAAACTAGAATATTGATTATCTCTTAATACTTTTGAATTAAAAGTTAGTCATTTAATATATTTAGCTTCAACAGCATAAGTGTCTTTATTTGTTTGAAGATCAAAATCATAAGGTTTAAATCAACGAGAATCATCAGGAATTTTATAAGGGAAATATCACTCTCTTTTTCTTTTTCTGTATTGTCCTAACATAAATGTAGTAACTGTTTTTTCATCCTTAAAAAATTTCTCATTCAAAGGACAATATAAATCTAGATGTGTTTTATTATAATTATTTATTTCGGTCAAAAGATGATTAGAATCCTTTTTCTTGATTGAGAAATCTATTCTAGTATTTATTAAATTTTTATAATTAATAATAATATCTTCTCAATACTCTTGTTTTATTGCTTTTATTTTATCTAATCTTTGACTTTTTAACATCATATCGTTCCAAACAAAAATCTTACAATCTTTTTTTCATTCATATTGCCTTAATCATCTTCAAATACATTGTATCACATTTTGTTTTATTTTGATTGGTTGGAATAAACAAACTGTATCTATTGGAGGATAATCAAATCATGTTCAAAGTTTATGATAAGTTCCTATAATAATTACATTTCATTTAGCTTCAGCTTTTTGTATTAATTCAGTTCAATTTTTTGTTTCTCAAATAATTTTTACTATATTAAGATTTTTTAATTGTTCTTCATAAAAATTAGCCTCCTCTACTCTATCAGTCAGAATAAGAACTGAGCCTCTTTCATTACAAATACTATTTAATTCAGCAATTTGCATATCTTGCCTTTCTTTATTTAAAAATATTTGAGTTCTTAGATCAGCATAAGTACAATCAAAATCATATCTCCCTAGATAATCATAATCCATAAACATAAATTCAGGAGTATAAAAATAGGAATCATCTTTTGGTTGAATAATTTTTCAATAAATCTTTTGTAAATCTTCAGTATTAAATCTATCAGTATAAGGAGTTCAAGTAAATCAATATAAAGCTTGAGCTTTAGTATTACATAAAGCTTTTATCATATTATCTGATAGAGTCAAATGAGCTTCATCATATAAAAGAATTTCTGCATTACTTCATGGTATTTGTCATTCCATTCTAGCAAAACTAGAGTGAGTAGTAATCATAATATGTCAGCTACTCTTTTTTTTACTATAATATGGGGCAATGTCTATTCATAGAAAGACTTTAAACTTCTCAGTTATCTCTTCTATCATTTTTACATTATGAACTAATATAAGAGTATCTACTCTGAATAATTCGTATATTCATATCATAATTAAAGATTTTCATCATCCTGTTCAGAGATGAACTAATCAGCATTTATAATTATACTCTTTATATCTCCTTTTTATTATATCAAGAACAAATTTTTGTTTATCTCTATATTCTCCGATAAGCTTTAAATTTAAAGTTGTATCAGAATTGAATTGTGGAGTATTATTTTCTATTTTACTACAAATATAAGGAGCTGTTAATAGAAACTTATCTCATTTATCAAACAATTTATGTTTCTTGATGGAATTTCTACCAAGAAAAAAAACAAATTCTTCTTTTTCTAAAGTATAAAATTGTTTAATTTTTTTTAATAAAGTTTTGTCCATTTATAGTAGGTTAATATCTAAACTTTTATCTAATTTAAACCATTGTATATCATTTTGCTGTAAAAAGTTATAACAATAATATATTGCTTTAAAAGTAGGTTGATTTCAAATAGTTCATTTTTTATTAAAGAATTTACTTCTTTTATCTGATATAAATAATTGTAGTCTTTTATCTGAAAAAAGATTATAAGGTCATCAATCATTTAACCAGCTAGCAGGGCATACTAAAGCAAAAGGTTTATTAAATACTAAAGCTCTCTTGAAAAATTCAGCCTTTCATTTAAAGGGTGGATTAGATATAATTAGATCATAATGTATTTTTGGTTCTACTTTAAAGAAATCTTGTCAAGTAGCAATATGACTGATTATTAGTTTATATCAAGCTTCTTTTAAACATTTATAATATAGACTTTGTTTTAAATAAATAGTTTCTCATCCTTGATTTATATACTCCATATCTTCTTTTACATCAAATGGACACCAAATAGTTATTTCCTCTTTATTAAGATTTTTAGATATTCTAAATTCTTCTATCTTATCTATAATAGGTATTATTAAAGATGGATAAGTATAACTTTCATCGCTTCAAGTAATTATATATTGTTCTTTTTTCATACTTTTAAATATTATTAAATAATCTTCTCAAAATATAACTTCTTATTAAAGAAATTGTAGTAAAATATAAACCTATTAAAAGATTTTCATTTATAGATACATTTATATTAAATATAGGAAATATTAATAATTGACTTATTATAGCTATAATATATCAAATTAATATATTTATTAAACTTTCCATAAAACTCTGTTTTTTTGTTTGCATATTTTATTTTAATAATTAATGATCTGACTCTGCATTAATTTTAAATTATTTTTTTCTGAATAATTTAAGTTTCTTTTATTGTTTAATGCTACATATTTTTGTAATAATTTTTCATTATCATTAAATAATTTATAAACATCTCTCAAATTTAAGTTTTTTCCTCATCTCACTAATTTAGTATAATCCCATACTCAATCAGAATCAATATATCATTGTTTTTTACAAAATTTATTAAATTTCATAGTTCTATGAATATCAAGAGGAGCTTTTTTCTTGATTGATTTTTTAGATTTAACCCAAGGTTCTTTTGAGTGTAATTTATTTCAATAGGCTTTATTGATTTGCTTAGTATCTCATAGAGTTAATTTATCCATCTTATTTTTTTTATTAAAAATTATTCACAATGTTCTTTACACTCTGAACATAATCATATATTCTCCATAATAGGAGCATCGCAACATACTGATATATTTTCATCTTCACACATAATTATTTTTTATTAATATTAAATTCTATATCTTCTTTTTTTACTTTAAGAAAATCAATTAAATCAGTAAGGGCTTCATATTTTCAATTATCTACAATTTGTAATCCTCTTTTTTGTCTTCATCATGAATAAAATCTTTGAGTTTTACCATCTAATTCAGATAAAAGATATTTTTTCATACTTTGTTGATTAATTGGATCTCTTCTATTCCTTGTTTCATTGACTGAATATATATTATATAAAAAAGAAAAATTTATATTAATTTTATTATCACCAGTAGTTATATGTCATTCAGATTCATATAATTCATATTTTTGATAAGAATTATGTAAAGAATCAAAGAAATTATTTATAACATCAGTTTCTTGCTCTTCTTTTTGTTTTGATTGAATAATTTTTAAATAATAATCAATAATATCTTCTTTAATATTATAATTATTTCAAAAAACTAAAATACAATAAGTAGCTATTCAAGTTATTATAGGTAAATATATATTCAATAATCTTTTTTCTACCTTTTCTTTAATTAATTCTTTTTTAATTAAAACAAAATTTATTTCATATACTTTTTGACATTTTTCTATATTCGCTAAGAAATATGTTAAAAAGGTTCAATAATAATCTGCTCTAGCTTTAATTTCTTCATAATTTCAATCTGCTCTTTCAGCTTTTACATTAATACTACATATTCTTGAAAATACAGCATTATCATTAGGTAATTCTTCTCCACTTAAAATTAATGGAGCATTTATAGGTAAATGTACTTTTGTTAAATCTATTCTTCATTTAGATATTCAACTTCTATCAAATACAGTTTTTAAAAATCAATCTTTTCTCATACAAAGATTATTATTTTTATACTCATCTCTCCATAATGGAATAGCAGATAGTTCACTTATATCTGATTGGTCTACAAAAGGAGTAGATTTCTCAAAGCTTTCAGGTAATAAATGATTAAATCAAAAACATTGTAAAAACATTTGAACAGCAGTAGTTTTTCAAGAACTTTTCTTTCAAGCTACAAAAAGTAATGGAAAGGGAGTTAAATCAATTTTAAGCTTATGAAAAAATAAACAGGATACAAAGTATCATATAACAAAATGTCATTGCTTACCATTGAAAATATACTCACTATCAGATAATAATTCAGGTAATATACTTTCATCATAATAATCTTTCTCATAT